>ERZ1292623.468-Hain-H51-01um-R1-468-length-44094-cov-13_pt2 | contig 17806 bp, 14 predicted proteins | sample MGYA00564398_ERZ1292623 | MGnify/ENA primary metagenome ERZ1292623 (study PRJEB36523, sample SAMEA6512633) | groundwater metagenome | collected 2019-01-07 | study: AquaDiva: Metagenomics assemblies of 32 groundwater samples | reverse complement strand
CCCGTAGCTCAGTTGGTAGAGCAGCTCCCTTTTAAGGAGATGGTCGTAGGTTCGACTCCTACCGGGCGGACATTTATTAATTAAAAATATTCCGGTAGGTGGCGAACCTTAACGAAGGGGTCGGGAAACGATTCGGTTTCCCGATGTGGAAATATTAAAACCGCAAGGTTTTAAAGAGTCGCGTTAGCGACGAGGGGACGACTCCTACTGGGCGGACATGTATCTTTTTTATTTTGCATTAGCTATAATTTTGGGGTTGGTTTGGGCTTATTTTTTTAATCTTAAAAAAAGGAAAAAGTAACACAAAATGAACAGGAAATCGGCTAGTTTATTTATTTTTGCCTTAGCACTTGCAGTCACCACTTTTTATGGTGGTTTTTATTATGGCAAAAGCCAAGTGCCATCTATATATGCCATAGAAGGTGTTGGTAATAAATCTTTAACTCAGCCTGACGATGTAGATTTTAGTTTGTTTTGGGATGCTTGGAAGATTATTCAAGATAAATATGTGGATAGATCCAGTTTGGATAGAAAGAAAATGGTTTATGGTGCTATAGATGGCATGGTAAAATCTTTAAAAGACCCTTACACAACCTTTTTTGAACCCGTAGAAGCAAAACAGTTTAAAGATGATGTTTCTGGTTCGTTTGGTGGAATTGGTGCCGAAATTGGTGTTAGAAAAGAAGTGTTAACGGTTATTTCTCCACTAGAAGATTCTCCTTCTCAAAAAGCTGGGTTAAGAGCGGGTGATAGAATTTTAAAAATTAACGATACTATTACAGCAGATATGGGTATAAGTGAAGCCGTGGGCTTGATACGTGGTCCAAAAGGTTCTGCGGTTAAATTAACCATAAGCAGACCAGGGGACGACGCTATTAAAGAAATAAGCATTGTTCGCGACGATATTAAAATTCCTACAGTAAAATGGCAACTTAAAAAAGATAAAGTTGCGTATATTCAGCTATTTAATTTTGGTGAAACTGCACCTACAGAATTTAGAAAAGCAGTACTAGATGTTTTGCGAAGTCCTGCCGATAGGATCGTTTTAGATATAAGAAATAACCCAGGTGGTTATTTAGAAGTCTCGCAAGATATTGCTGGTTGGTTTATGGATGTAGAAAGTGTGGTGGCTATAGAAGATTTTGGCGATGGCACTCAAACCAAAAAATATTTAGCTAGTGGCAATGCTGTTTTAAAAAATATGCCGATGGTGGTTTTAATGAACGAAGGTTCAGCTTCGGCTTCGGAAATTTTGGCAGGAGCTTTGCGGGATAACCGCAAAATACAATTAATTGGTGCTAAAAGTTTTGGTAAGGGTTCGGTGCAACAACTCGAAAATATGCGTGAAGGTACCAGTTTAAAGGTGACTATTGCTAAATGGTTAACACCTTCGGGAAAATCTATTATGCACGAAGGTTTGGAGGCTGATGTTAAGGTTGAATTTACTAAAGATGATATAGAAAACTTAAGAGATCCACAGTTAGATAAGGCTATTGAAGTAATTTTAAATTCTAAGTAATATAAAATTATGAAAGTGGTATTACTAAAAGATGTACCGAGTCTTGGAAAGAAATCACAAGTTAAAACCGTTACCCCAGGGTACGCTAAGAATTTTTTGTTTCCCCGTGGTTTAGCTATGGTTTTAACTTCGGCAGTGGCGATGGATTTAGATGTTCAGAGTGAAGCTAAAAAGAAAAAAGCCGAAAAAGAATTGGTGGAATTTGAAAGTATGGCTCAAAAATTGGAAGGTTTAGAAGTTGAGATTCCAATGAAAGTTTCTAAGGAAGGTGTGGGTTATGCTGGTTTATCGGCTCAAAAAATTGCTGAAACTTTAAGTGGTATTGGTTTTAAAATATCTAAGAGCCAAATAAAGATTAAATCTGCTATTAAAAAAGTAGGGGATCATATGATAGTTGTTTCTTTGCCTCATGGATTAGAAGCCGAGGTTAAAGTGGTGGTGGTTTCTGAAGATTCATAATAATAAAGAATTAAGAATTAACAAAATAATTTAAAATATCCGACCTTCTATAGAAGGTCGGATATTAGTCTTTTTTAATCTTTATATTACACTCACCACTTTCACTAGTTTTTTGTGCCCCGTAAAATCTATCTTTAATTTTGTGCTGAATTTTATAATTCCATCTTTAGCGGCATAAAGTGTATCATCGCCACCTTTTTTAACATTCTTACCAGGCCAAACTCGGCTACCTCTTTGCTTAACTATAAGATTACCGGCTTTGGCTATTTGGCCGTCGTGTAGTTTTAAACCTAATCTTTTTGATATTGAGTCTCGTCCTAATGTAGTAGACCCAGTTGCTTTTGTATGCGCCATATCCTTAGTAAAATTGTTCCCATATCCTAACAAATCCAGCCAGTTAGGTCAATATTAGACTCTAAACTCAACTACATCCCCATCTTTAACCACGTATTCCTTGCCCTCAATGCGTAATAGGCCTAGATCGCGTGCTTTGGCCCAAGAACCAGCTTCTAAGAGCTTATCCCAGTGTATTACTTCGGCCCTAATAAATCGGTCTTCAAAATCGGAATGTATGGCACGGCCCGCGCGTGGAGCTTTGGAACCCACTGGAATTGTCCATGCTCGGGTTTCGTCTTCGCCTGTTGTAAAATATGTCATTAAGCCCAAAGTTTCGTAGCTTTTGCGTATAAGTTTAGTCAAACCAGTTTCTTTAATTCCTGCCATTTCTAGTATTTCTTTCTTTTCGTTTTCGTTGGCTCCAGTAGCCATTTCTTCTACAGCTATAGCTATAGCTAAGTAAGGAATATTTCCAAGAAGGTTTTTAAGTTTTGCATCTGGTTCCCAATTTATTGAAAGTTCTTCTTCGGAAATATTAAAAACAACTAGCATTGGTTTATATGTTAACAATCCAACTTCATAAGCTATTTTGGTTTCGTCTGCATCAAGATGCCCATAAAGAAGTTTGTTTTCTTCTAGCAAAGATTTCATTTTTTGGAAAATTTCTTTTCGTTTAACTTTTAATTTGTCGTTAGTTTTGGCTTCCGATTCAGCTTTGGTCAAAGCCTTAGAAACTATATCTAAATCTTTTAAAATAAGTTCCAAATTTATTATCTCAAAATCACGAACAGGATCGGGTTCGTTTTCTACGTGAATTATATTGCTATCTTTAAAAACTCTAACCAAGTGCAAAATTGCATCTACATCGCGAATATTATTTAAAAATTCATTGCCTAAACCTAAGCCTTGCGAAGCGCCTTTTACTAATCCGGCAATATCGGCAAATTCTATTATGGCTGGTACAGTTTTTTTAGAATTAGAAAACTCCGCTAGTTTTTGTAAGCGTTCGTCGGGTATTGCCACAACTCCAATGTTTGGATCTATTGTGGCGAAAGGGTAATTAGCAATAACAACCTCCTTTTCTGTTATGGTTTTAAATAAGGTAGATTTACCAACATTTGGTAATCCAACAATGCCGATCTTCATAAGCCTATTATGCTATCATATAATAATTATGTCTTCTAGTATATTTCACGAATACGATATTCGGGGTCACTACCCAGGCGAAGTAAACGAAACTATTTTTTATAATTTAGGCAAAGCATATTACGAAGCTTTTAAACCTAAAAAGATTGCTATAGGGCGAGATTCTCGGCTTTCGGGCGAAACTTTGTTTTTGTATTTAGCTTCGGCTTTGCAAAATAAGAAAGTAAAAATTATAGATTTGGGCTGTGTTAGCACCCCATTTTGTTTGTGGTATTCGCAAAAATATAAAGTAGATACTTTAATGATAACGGCTTCGCATAATCCTAAAGACCAAAACGGGCTTAAACTTTTTTCGGCAAAAAATGGGATTGTAGATAAACTGACTGGGCTTAATAAATTAGAAAATAAATTCAAAAATGTAAATACAAGCGAGGCAAAAGTAGAGCATAAAATTGATTCTAAAAAACATTCGCCCATAGGGGAATATGTTGATTTTATAATTAAAAAAATGCCTTCATTTAGATCAAAGCTGAAAATTGCTCTAGACTTTTCTAATGGTTCCTCTGGACCAGAATTTGTTTTAGTTTTAGAAAAATTAAAAATAGATTTTGCTACATTAAACGAAACTCCCAATGGTAAATTTCCGGCACATAGCCCGAACCCGCTTTTACCCGAAAGCCAAAAGGGAATAAAAATACTAATGAAGCAGAGTAAGTTTGGTTTTGGCGTTGTTATAGATGGCGATGGTGATAGGGTTTTGTTTTTAGACGAACTGGGCGAGGTTATAGACCCAAGTTATGTTTTTTCTTTGTTTATAGAAAACTACCTGCCTTATAAAAAAGCCAAAGCAGTTGTAAAAAATATTGCATTAGCACGTGTTGTAGATGAAACTGCCAAAAAGAAAGGCATGCAATTAGGTGTGGTGCCGGTTGGCCGAACCAAAATGCAGGCCACAATGAAAAAAATTAAAGCAGAAATGGGCGCGGAGAAATCGGGGCATTATTTTTTTAAAGATTTATATTATGGCGATAATGCTATAGTGGCGGTGCTGGCTATGGTTTTTGTTTTAAATAAAAAGAAAAAACCACTGTCTAAACTTTTAGAACCTTACAGAAATTATATAATTATTCCCGAAATAAATATTCCTTTTGAAGGCAGAATAGATAAAATTATTGGAACCATAAAAGAAAAATATAAAAACGAAAACATAAGCGAAATTGATGGCTTAAGTGTGGAAAACTCAGCGTGGCGTTTTAACCTACGCCGTTCTAATACCGAAAGCGTTTGGAGGCTAAATTTAGAAGGCAAGAATAGGGAAGAGATAAATAAGCTGAAAGAGGAAATAGAAAATATTTTGAAAGCATAAAAAACCCCGAAATCATTCGGGGTTTTCTTTCGGCCATTTTTGGCAACCGTGTATCGCATATTCCATAATATCTTCTGTTGCATGTATCCAAAACTTCGAAAAACATTTGGGGCATTCAATTATAAATATACCTATTTTTTTATAACTTGTTGTAATTCCATATTCTGGTTCGGACAGCAAATGAAATCCTACTATTTGGTCAAAAGATTCCGCACTAAAATAACTCCACTTACATTCCAAACATTCATAATCCCAGCTGTGTGGAACGTCGGGATTTCCATGTTGATACGAAACCCCCCATGTTTTTGGTAGGTTGGGCATACAAACCTCCTTTAGGTAAGAACTGAGGTTAGTTTATCAAGAACCTACACCTGAATCAACACTGGCAGAATCATTGGTCGTCTATGAGTTTTTTGGAATAAGAATTGGCCTAAGCGTTCTCTAATTTCATCTTTAACCAACGCATCGTTAAATGGATGTTCACCGCCAGTAGCCCCTTCTATAACTTTTCTAATTATCATTCTAGCGTCTAACAGCATTTGTTTGTTGTCGCGTAAATAAATAAATCCACGGGAAATAATATCTGGGCTACCGCGCACTCGGCCGGTTTTAGAATCTACCACAGCTACCACCATAAACATGCCATCTTCGGCTAACATTTGGCGGTCGCGAAGCACTACCGAACCTACATCGCCCACACCAAGCCCATCTACCATAACCATTTCGGCTGGCACTGGTTTTTTATCTACAGAAATTTGATCGGCGGTTACTCTAACCACATTACCGTTTTCAACCACAACAATATTTTCTTCTTTCATACCAAAACGTATGCCAAGGTCTTTCATAGCAAACAACATTGAAAGTTGGCCGTGTACTGGCATTAAAAATTTTGGTCTAACAAGTTCCAACATATACATTAAATCCTCTTGATGGCCGTGTCCGCCAGCATGAATGTCTAACATTCGGTAGTTATAAACTTTTACGCCGTGACGCAATAAATTATCTTTTAATTGTTGAATGGTTCTTTCGTTGCCCGGAATAATAGAAGAAGAGAATATAATGGTATCTCCTTTTTTAAGTTCTAATTGTTTATGGCGGTGGGTGGCTAATCTCATTAAAACAGCGTTTTCTTCGCCTTGGCCACCAGTGCCTAAAATAGTTATTTTGCTATCTGGATATTTATTGCTTTCGGAAGCCGAAATTAAAGTTCCTTTTTTGGTTTTGATGTAGCCCAAAACTTTAGAAACTTCTACTGCAGCTTTCATACTAAAACCTTCCACTACAACCTTGCGATTAAATTTTTCGGAAATAGCAATAATTTGTTGAACACGATTAATAGCCGAAGCAAACATACCCACAATAACTCGCCCTGGAGCATCTTGAATAAGTTTTTCTAGGTTGGCTTGAATGTCGGATTCAGAAATAGAGTGGCCTGGTTCTTCGGCACCAGTGCTATCGCTCATTACTAAAAGTAAACCGTCGTCACCAATTTTCTTTAAGCGTTCAATTTCGGCGGGCTTATCTATAACAGGGTTATGATCAAATTTAAAATCGGAAGTGCACATAATATTGCCCGCTGGAGTTTTAATAAGCAAAGCCATATCGTCGGGAATACTATGATTGATGTGAATAAATTCAACTTCAAAAACGCCAATCTTTCTTTTATCACCATTTCTAATTTCGTCTATCATTAACTTGGGTAGTTGTTTAAACTCTTCGTGGCGTTTTATAATCAAACCCTTAGTTAATGGAGCGGCATAAATCATTGGGTTACCAATTTGTTCAAGCATATAAGGCAAGGCGCCGATATGGTCGAAGTGACCATGTGTAAATACTAGTCCGCTAATTTTGTCGGTTTTATCTTCTAAATATTTTATGTTTGGAATTAGCAAATCAATACCAGGCATGTCTTCTTCGGGAAATCTTACGCCAGCATCAATAAGTAAAATATCGCGATCGTCTTTGTCGTAATCACGCCATTCTATAACTGTCATATTGCGACCAACTTCGCCTAAGCCACCCAAAGGAATAATACGTAAGCAATTCTGTTGAGGTACTTTAGGGCCTGTGTCCTGGTATTCTTCGTTAGTTTTTGGAACAAAATTACCCCTAAGGTTTCTTGGTCCGCGAGGGTTTTCGTTATCTTGATTAGTTGATGATCTAAAAAATAATTTTCCCGAATTGGATGGTCGACCGCTGTGTCTGTTACCTTGTCTATTATTTTGTCTATCGCCACTATGTGGTCTGTATGGTTGATTCATATTTAATAAATTTAAAAGTTAAAATTCAAAATGTAAAATTTAAATTCAAAATTAAAAAACTTTAATTTTTAATCTTTAATTTTTTATTTTGAAGGTGGGGATGGGGAGATTTGAACTCCCAAGAGCTTGCGCTCACAGCGACCTGAACGCTGCGTGTCTGCCAATTTCACCACATCCCCGAGAGCTTTATTTTTTTACTCTCTTGGTGGCGGTATGCCATTTGTTTATATTTTCAAATCTTTGCGATGGAGTGTTAATAGCTTTGGTGTTAATACCTTTAATTTTTCCAGATACAGCATAAATATAATTTGGGCTATAAAGGAATATGGCTGGGATGTCTTGCATTATTATTTTTTGGAAGGCTTCGTAAGATTTTATTCTTTTGTTGGGGTCGTTTTCTTGGCGAGCTGATTCTAAAAGTCCGTCAACTTTTTTGTTGTTATATAATGCTAAATTCAAACCAGGATCTCTTCTTTGTGTGGAATGCCAAAAAGAAAATGGGTCTGGGTTTAAGCTTAAAACTTCTCCAAAAAGTAGGGCTTGGTACTGGCGTGGTCTTATGTTTTGGGTTTGAATGCCGTTAACTGGCACAACATCTAAATCTATTTTTGCGCCTATCTTTTCCCAGTTTTGTTTTAAATTACTGGCAACTTGCGTATGTTCCGGCCAATCCGTAGTAGTAAGCGCAAATTCTAATTTTGTTGTTTTACCTTTTAATTTTTTTTCTCTTATGCCGTTTTCCCCAATCTTCCAGCCAGATTTATCTAGTATGTTTTTAGCAGTTTCAATATCAAAATTATAGTTTATTTCCGGTATACCTATATTCAAAAGCCCAAAAGGCAATGGTCCTTTTTGAGTTTGAGCTTCAGATTTTAAAATATCCTTTATTAGTGTTTCTTTATCTGTGGCATAAGATAAAGCTTTTCTTACATCAAGCTCGGCTAAGACATCGGATCTTGTTTGATTAAAAAATACTCCATAATACCTAGGCAACTTAATGTCGTAAAAAACAAGATCTCTAGATTTTTTAAGTTCTATTTTATCTAAAACTGAGCTTAAAGAAAAACCATCAATCTCTCGGCGCTTAAAAGCATTAACCAAATCTTCTTGGTTTTCATAGAAACGAATTCTTAAAAGAGATATATTTGCTTTTTCATAATAGCGCGGATTGGGAGAAAATTCCATAGACTTTATAACTCCAGAAGCATTCTTGGTTATTTTTGTAACTTGATATTGACCAAAACCTATTGGTTTTAAGTTAAGTTGAGTTAATAGAAAGTTTTGTGGTTGAACATTTTCCCAAATATGTTGAGGTAAAATTCCTAGGGTAGCATTTTCTAAAAAAGGTTCATAGGCTACCGGCAATTTTATTACAAATCTAAGCTCATCAATTTTTTCTATTCTTACACCTTGCCAGTTGTTGCGTAGCGGGCTTTGAAATTTAGAATCTTTAATTAAGTTTATTGTGAAAATTACATCATCACTAGTTAATGGCTTTTTGTCGGGCCAGCTTAAATTTTCTTTAAGTTTAAATTCATAAGTTTTTCCGTTATCTCTTATTTGATAACTTTCGGCTAGATCTGGAATAATATTTCCAAGTTCATTGTGTTTAACTAAGCCAGAAAAAATAAGTGTAGTTAGGTCGCGGTCAACTTCGCTAGCCGAAGCTAAAGCGGGGTTTATATAACGAGGTTCGCCAATAACACCTTCGGAATATGTTCCACCAGAGGATGCGACCGAAGTTCTTAAAAACCAATAATCATAAACACCTAAAAATAAAGATGAGGTGATGGCTAATCCAAGAAAAACTAAAATAGCGTTTATTTCTTTCTTGCTTAGTTGTCTAAGCAAATAACGCCAGTGTTTTATAGATAACGAACGCATAAACTTTATGCGTTTCCAAATTTTGTTAATTTTTTCCTTCACTTTCAAATAAGTTATCTCGGATCGCGAGATATATTTAGAAAACTATATTAGCCAAGGCAGTTCCAAAGAATAGAACAGACAAAACAATCGTAGCTACGAAAAGATATTTTTCGGCACCTCTTTTAGTATGATGAAATTCTCCTTCACCGCCAAAGGCGCCAGATAAACCAGAACCTTGTTGTTGTAGCAACACAGTAATTACCAACAAGACAGCTAAAACTATTTGTATTATGTTTATTATCATATTAAGCAATCCCGTTAGAAACCCCGCCCGCGCTTCGCGCGCCCAAATGACCTAGAGCGGGCTGTTTCTAAAATGGGACAATTAAAAACCTCACCCTTTTAGGGTCATACATAGAGTATCTATTAAGTAAAAAGAGATTTTTTCAGTACACAATAATGCTAGCAATTTTGATTAGATAAGTCAATTTAAAAAAATAAAAGACCGGCAGCTTTGTTTTAAGCTGCCGGCACGTTGATCATGAAGCGTTTTGTGCGCTCATGACCCTTACATATGATGATCCAGAACAGACAAGAGTGAACTTGGATCTGGCCAACTCTCTGTCTGACTGGTACACCAGATCCAGACCTTTTTCTTGGTTGCCCGGATCGCTGGCGAGGCAGAGGAAGAAGTTGGTGTGGCGAGACTTCCTAGTATCGACAAACTCTCTGGAAGTTGCCACCTTGACCTCCCTCCCAAGGGTGTCATCCTTCTTTTTTAGACACCCTATGAGCCCATGCCTCGTGGAAAGGAGTAGGTGCTCGGCTCCATTCTTGAAGTAGCCGACGACTCTATATCCTTCTGGCAACACTACCTTGCTTAGGTCTGGAGCTTCTCTGGTCGTTTGCATTTCCAATTTCTCCCCAGATATTGGAAATATGTTTTTGCTTGCCCACTTAGTGGGATGAAATTCGTTTTGTCTGTTGACCTTAAAAAACTCCTTTCTTTATCTTTTAATATCTCCCCGTTTTTTGTAAAGAGGGCTGACCACGGAATAGAGCAGAGGGGAGGTCTACTTTATCCGTTCCGTCTACGTAATACATACGCTTTTGGTTGTCAGCCCTCATTTTTCATGAGGATAAGCAGTTTAAGGTACTAATACTATAATTAAAATCTTTTATTGTTAAGTTGTCAAGTATTATTTAGAAATAGCTTGGCGATGCAGTTTTCTATGATAGCTAATAGCAAATCTATGCGCTTCATCGCGTATCGCTTGAAAAAGATATTTTAAGCTTCGGCCAAATTTTTGAGCAAGGATTGGTTCCTTGTTTTCGGGTAAATATATTTCTTCTAATTTTTTAGCCAAAGAAACTACACGAATATTTGTTTTTTGTAATATTTCTAATGCCGCATTCAACTGTGTTCGTCCGCCATCTACAATTATCAATTGTGGCAGTGGCCAATTATTATTTAAACGGCGTTTAATAATTTCTGCCATCATAGCGGGATCGTTTATGCCCGAAACAGTTTTAATTTTAAATTTTCTATATTCGTTTTTATTGGCTTTATATTGTCCATTTTCTTGAAGTTCAAAAACAACCATAGAACCCACGGCTTCCGCGCCATGGAAATTAGAAATATCGTAAGTTTCTATTCGTTTTGGGTTATTTTTAAAACCCAGCAACGTAAAATCTGGCAAAGTATCTTTAAATATAGATGGGGAAGAAAATTCAAATTTTTCGGTTAAAACATGGGCGTGTTTTAAAACCGAATCCAAATTTATTATTTGATTTTTAATTGTTTTAGCTAATTCAAAATTTTGATTTTTTATAGCTTGTTTAATTTCTTTTTTAAGTTCTTTAAGCAAAACTCGGCTTCGGCCAATTAGCACAGACTTTATGGCTCTAATATTTTTTTGATATTGCCCCCGTATACCGAATTTACGATCGTAAATTCGGTATATCTTGGAGGATTCTTTAAGACAGCAGAAAGTTAAACACTTACCCATATGAGCATTTAAGCATTTAGTTTCGTGTTTTTGTTGGCAGGTGCAATAAGGGAAAATATCTCGTAAAATGTGCAAAGTTTTTCTAACGGCGGTGCCATCGGTAAAGGGGCCGAGATAGTTTTTAGCCACTAGGCCGTTCAGGCTCTGAGGAGCCTTCAGGCTCGATGATGTATAGCCACTAGGTTGATGGGTCAGAATTATCTTAGGGAATTCTTCGCGGGTAAAAGCAACATATAGATAATTTTTACTGTCGCGCATTAAAACATTAAACTTGGGTTTATGTTTTTTAATAAGTTCTGATTCTTTTATGAGCGCTTCAATTTCAGATTCTGTTTTTAAAATTTCAAAGTCAGTAATTTCAGCTAGCATTTTGACTTTAGCTGGACTAAAAAACTTAACTCCTTTACTAAAGTAGCTTTTAACACGATTTTTTAGATTACCCGATTTACCTATGTATATTGTCTTTCCGTCTTTATCCTTAAAGAAATACACCCCTGCTGAAGCGGGTAATTTGGCTAGTTTTTTACTATTTGACAGCATTTTTATTATCTGGTAATATTAAAGCAATAATTCAGCGAAGGCAAGCTCTTAAACCAATACAAACAGGAGGGATTAGAAGATGAGAGTAACAGCAGCTATAGCCAGTTTGGGCATAATCTGCCTCTCGTACGGAGCTTTTCTTCTTTCTGACCAGTTAGGTAAAATCAAAGGTTTTTTAGAAGCACTTTGTTCTTCAGGATTTAGGCAAAACATAGCACAAATAACACTAGCAACACGGGATATGATTGAGGTAACAGATGTTGCTAGAAGAGGCTTTATTTTCATGCTTGTAAGTTCGGTGCTTTTGATTGTATCTATAATAATCAAGTAATTTCTCTAAAACCAAAACTCCTCCGACCTTGTGTCGGAGGAGTAATTTTTATCCAGCACCTTTTTAAATAAAAAGGTGCTGGATCTATTTTACCGCGAACATTTCTTCTAGATGAGTTATTCTTTTATCGAGATTTTTAATATGCTCACCTTGCTGTTTAAGAATTATTTTTTCTATATTATCTAATTTATTTTCTACATTGGTTAATCTTACATCAAGACGTTTTTCAACATTCTCAAGTTGTTCTTTGGTAGCCATTTTACTTTCAACATTATTAAACCCGCGAGCTACCATTCTGGCTAGGTCATCAATTGTAGTTTTTTTGGCTAGCATAATACTTCCATTATAAACCCTAAGGCGTTCGTGTCAAAGGCTGGATTTTCACATTGATTTGGTGTATAATCCACTGTTTATATATGGAGCAAAACTACATCAAAATTCGCCCCGTAAAGAGCTTGCGCTCCACGGGGCAGGTGGAATTTATAAAAGTACGCGGTGCTAGGGTTCACAATCTCAAAAACGTTAGCTTAGATATTCCCAAAAACAAGCTGGTGGTTATAACCGGTCTTTCGGGTTCGGGAAAGTCTTCACTCGCTTTTGATACTTTATATGCCGAAGGTCAAAGGCGGTATGTAGAAAGTTTGTCGGCTTACGCCAGACAATTTTTAGGTATTATGGATAAGCCGGATGTAGACAGTATAGATGGTCTGTCGCCAGCAATATCAATTGACCAAAAAAGTGTATCAAAAAATCCACGTTCTACAGTTGGTACTATCACCGAAATTTATGATTATTTGCGTTTATTGTTTGCACGTGTAGGTGTACCGCATTGTCCAAAATGTGATCGCATTGTTTCGCGCCAAAGCCCAACACAAATTACAGATAAAATTCTAAAATTTAAAAAGGGGACGGCTTTGGTAATTTTGGCGCCAATTATTCGCGATCAAAAAGGCGAACACAAGGCAGTTATTACAAAGCTATCAAATTCTGGATATGCTCGCGTCAGAGTCAACGGCGAAATTTTAAAAGTAGAAGAGGCTTTAAAACTAAATTTAGAAAAGTATAAACGTCATTCTATAGAAGCTGTTATAGATAGGGTAGAAATAGAAAATGATCCCGATCTTAGAGCACGTATTGCAGAATCTATAGAGCAGGCTTTAAAACTTGGTGATGGTTTGATGATTATTTCTAAGTCAAACGGGGCTAATGGGGTAAAGGGGATGAAAGGGAAAAGTGAGGATGAACTTTTTTCCGAAGCTATGTCTTGTGCTTATTGCGGTATAAATTTTCCAAATGTTGAACCCAGAAGTTTTTCTTTCAATAGTCCTCACGGAGCTTGTCCACATTGTACGGGTTTAGGAATAACAAAAGAGATTGATCCAGATTTAGTTTTTCCAAGTAAGAATATAACTCTAGCGGAAGGTGCCATTAAACCTTGGGCTTCGGCTTCTTACCGTGTTGGCTATCAAGGTTGGTATTGGAGTATTGTGGAAGAGATTTCTTCAAAATATGGTTTTTCTGTTTCGGTGCCAGTAAAAGATCTACCACAAAAATTTATAGATATTATTTTATATGGCGATAAAGATAGAGATGGCGATTTTGAAGGAGTTATACCAAACTTACTTAGGCGCTATCACGAAACTGAATCAGAATTTACACGAGCCGAAATAGAGCGTTATATGATAGACAAAGTTTGCCCGGTTTGTAAGGGAGCTAGATTAAAGCCAGAAGTACTCTCGGTTAAATTTTTGAATATAAATATCCAGGATGTAGTTAGTCTTTCTATTTACGAGTGTCAGAAATTTTTTATTCAGATTGTTGGACAAAGGAAGGGCATTGATTGGCAAGACAATAGTCAGCTTTTTAGGCGATCGCCTAAAAAGCTGACATTAAGTGATTTCGAAATGAAGATTGCTGGACCAATTATTAAAGAAATTTTAAATCGTTTAGAATTTTTGCTAAATGTCGGTTTAGATTACTTAACACTGGCTCGGTCTTCGGCTACGCTTTCTGGTGGCGAAGCCCAGAGAATTCGTTTAGCTACGCAGATAGGTTCTGGCTTGACCGGAGTTCTGTATATTTTGGATGAGCCTTCTATTGGTTTGCACCAGCGCGATCAAAATAGATTGATTTCAACTCTTAAGCATCTTCGTGATATTGGCAATACGGTTGTGGTGGTTGAACACGATGAACAAACTATGGAAAATGCTGATTGGTTAATAGATGTTGGCCCAGGAGCAGGCAAGCACGGGGGCAAAATTGTTTTTGAAGGAACGCCGGCGCAACTTAAAAAGTCTAATTCTATTACTGGAGAGTATCTGTCCGGAAAAAAGAAAGTAGAAGGTGGAAAGTTGAAAGTAGAAGATAAAAATCTACCCTCTATTGTTATTAAAGGAGCGGGGGAAAACAATTTAAAAAATATTACGGTTAGTATTCCTCTTTCAAAATTTGTGGCGGTTACCGGAGTTTCAGGTTCAGGTAAATCTAGTTTGGTAAACGATATTTTAGCTAAATTTTTATTACAAAAATTTTATGGTGCCAAAGATTCTCCAGGAAAATTTGAATCAATTGTTGGTTGGGAAAATTTAGATAAAGTGGTAGTGGTAGATCAAAGCCCTATTGGTAGAACACCGCGTTCTAATCCAGCCACCTACACAGGAATGTTTGGGGTGATTAGAGATTTATACGCCGCGACTCGTGAAGCAAAAATTCGCGGGTTTGGACCAGGCAGGTTTAGTTTTAATGTAAAAGGTGGCAGATGTGAAGTTTGTGAAGGGCAGGGTGTTAAAAAAATAGAAATGCACTTTTTGCCCGATGTTTATGTGGAATGTGAAGAATGCCACGGCACGCGCTATAACAAAGAAGCTTTGGAAGTGGAATACAAAGGTAAAAGTATTGCGCAGGTTTTAAAAATGCCAGTGGAAGATGCTTTTGAATTTTTCAAAAATATTCCAGCCTTAAAGCAAAAAATTGGAACACTGTTAGAAGTTGGTTTAGGTTATATGGAATTAGGCCAGCCGGCTACAACACTTTCTGGTGGTGAAGCGCAACGTATTAAACTGGCTACAGAATTATCGCGTCGAGATACCGGAAAAACTTTATATATTTTAGATGAACCTACAACTGGTTTGCATTTTGAAGATATAAATAAATTATTAAAAGTTTTGCATTTGTTGGTAGAGAAAAAGAATACAGTTTTGGTAATTGAACATAACTTAGATGTAATTCGAACTGCTCACCATATAATCGACCTTGGCCCTGAAGGTGGAAACGGTGGAGGCAAGGTTGTGGCTACTGGAACACTTGGGGAAATTATAAAAGCTAAAAATAGTTATACGGGAAAGTTTTTAAAAAAGTAATTATCAAAATCAAAATTAAACTTTGGTGACTTGATTAAAAGTTAATAAATAAAACGTAACAATAGTACACGATCGTGGTTTATCGTTACGTTTGACAATATTGGTAAATACCTGATATATTCTACATGTTCTTTTTTTACTAATTTTCCAAAAACCCCTTATATGGAGGCACAATATGAAGATCGGATTTTTCTGCTTTGATAATGCTGGAGGCGATGCTATGGCGTTGCTTGCCAAAGAGGCTGAAACTAGGGGTCACGAAGTGACCCTATTCCCCAAACAGGTTCGTGGTTTGGCCAAAGAGAGAGGACAAGAACTAATAGATTTGGATGCTATGGTTACTGGCCTTTCCAGTTTTGAAACGGAACAGGAGTTGGAGTTTGCGGATTTTTGTCTCAAATTTCAAACACCATGGTTTGTGTTTGAAGATGTACCCGGCGCTTGTCTCCGACCCAAGGCCAAGGATTATTGGGCTTATCGGGCCAAGTTGGTTTTTCTAGCTCATCCTTCTGGATCTGAAGCCGCAAAAGAATTTGGATATGATGGGACTGTGTATCTTGGTCCACCACCGCAATGGAGGTTAGAATATGAGTCGCTGATGCAAGCCAAGGCCGAAAACTGGCCACGGCGGAAGAAATTAGTGGAGATCTCTGGAGTCAGCACAGAAATCGGTTTGAGCAAGAATGACCGGTCTGTCGGCTTGATTTTAGGCAAAGAGCCCGAGGAAAACAACCGCATCATCAAAGTGGTCAAGGAAGCTCTCGCTGGTATGGATGCAAGGGGTATCGTGCTAGTGGTCGGCAAACACCCCGGCGAAAGGCCTGATCCCAATAAACCCGGTGATGAAGAGCGTTTCACTCAACTCTTCGTTGAACGTTCTAAAATATTGGAAGATATCTGGGTTGCTAATACAAACGATACAAAGATTTGGAAAGGTGCGCGGATTGCGGGCTCGGCTGATGTAATGATTTACGCCAGTGGTACGAATATTTCCATTGCTGGTGCTTATGCCCGTGTGCCGGGTATTTACCTTAACGACGAAGGTGTTCGGGCTCGTGTGAAGATTCAAACAGGTGGTGAAACTTGGTTTGTTGCTGAACTTGGTGGGGCTGTCAAAGCCAGTAGTCGTGATCAACTAGCTGATGCTATCCAATTCCTATTAACTTCGGCAGGTCAAGATAGGTGCTGTCGCCAGCAGGAGAAAGCTTTTCCTCTGCCAGATGATTGGCATACGGAAAGAAAGATTATTGAGTTTTTGGAAAAGGTAATGTGAGTATTTCCGCTCCGACAAAAAGTCGGAGCGGATTTTTAATTCCATAGGTAGTAGGAACCCAACCAGAAGGACTGCCCTTCCTATGAAGGGCAGTCCTTCTGGGAATTAGTTCTTAAGATGGGCTTGACCCCGTTAGAGACCGCGAGGGCTCGTAGCGACCCTCTGTCTCTAACGGGGTTGACACCTTTTTGTATATATGTATAATGAGAGTGTTCTATAAATATGGTATATTGGTTTGGTTTTTGGCGGGGGACTACCCTCCCTAGAACCTCGCCATTGTAAGCTAAACAGGACCTACGTCGGACTAGTCTGACTGAAATACTCTACCTCCCCACGATGCCTCGTGAGTTGGATGTGGTCTGATACCTGTTTGGCTGAAAGGCTGGGTGCGACCGTTAGGCATCCAGCCCGAAATTAATCCTTTGTTTTTTAAGCAGAGGATTCAGTTCTTTATTATTTTGCTGGGAAGGTCTCTGAACTACTCATGAACCTTCGACAGGTGAACGTGAGTATTCCTCATGATCTTCCCAGTAGTATAAAGTCGAGAGACTTCTACGAGTGCCGTATAAACCTCCTTTCTAGGGAAAGATGGTTGATATGGTCACGTGCAGAGGGAAGTCTTTCGCACCAGTCGCTCCGATGTATTATCGGAGCGACTTTTTATTTGTTCAACACTAAGTGTTGAACAAATATCCTGAGCGAGTCTTCGAGTCGAAGGGTTACTCTATATAAAACCAATCTGGCTTGACTCCAGTTTTAACATTTGTTACATTATCAATCGTAATAGAAGAGTGATAAAAACAATATTAGACAGTAGAATGTAGAAGGTAGAAAGTGGTTTTAAATCTACACTCTAAAAATCTACTTTCTAAATTCTAAACATATCATGATGAAGATTAAACCATTAGCCGACAGGGTTTTGATAGAGCCTATGTCCAAAGAAGAAAAAACAAAATCGGGAATTTATCTACCCGATACTATAGATAAAGAACGACCAGAACAAGGCAAAATTTTGGAAGTTGGCCCAGGAAAAATAGACGATGGAGAAATTGTAAAGATGACAGTTAAAAAAGGTGATGTGGTTTTATTTACAAAATATGGTCCACAAGAAATAAAGGTTGACGGTAAGACTTATTTAATAGCACGAGAAGAAGATATTCTCGCTGTGCTCGAATAAATAAAATCAGTTACAGATATGGTCCTACTTCGCTAAAGCTTCGCAGGACACATATTTGTAGCTAAATTTAATAAATTAAATTTAGACAAATATGGCAAAACAAATATTATTTAATGAAAACGCAAGAACAGCTATGAGGCGGGGAATAGATAAATTAGCCGAAG
>ERZ1292623.2196-Hain-H51-01um-R1-2196-length-17809-cov-11_pt1 | contig 17809 bp, 14 predicted proteins | sample MGYA00564398_ERZ1292623 | MGnify/ENA primary metagenome ERZ1292623 (study PRJEB36523, sample SAMEA6512633) | groundwater metagenome | collected 2019-01-07 | study: AquaDiva: Metagenomics assemblies of 32 groundwater samples | reverse complement strand
TGGGCGCACCAGTCCCCTTTCGCATAAAGCTACGGAGGGACAAGGGCGGGTGGCGTAATGGTAGCCGCGCTAGTTTTAGGAACTAGTTCCGTAAGGAGTGGAGGTTCGATTCCTCTCCCGCCCACATTTCGACAAGCTCAATGTAAACAAAATCTGATATAGTAGTGCTTAAAGTGAAGCAAGAAGAAAATAATATGCTTGAAGGAACCATTCATGTCACTGGCAAAGGTGTCGGCTATTTCCCTATGCCTAATGGCGATGAGGATCTTGAAATCCAGCCAGAGAACCTCAATGCCGCCCTTAATCGCGACAGGGTTAAAGTCGAATCACTTCATAAAGAAATACTCGGCAGAAAACAGGCCAAGGTAGCGGATATAATAGAACGTCATAAGACAGAATTTGTTGGCACTCTGGAAAAAGAGGACGAGAATTTCTTCCTAGTACCAGATGATAAAAGGATGTACAGAGATATATTCGTGCCCTTCGATTCTGCTCAAGGCGCCTCCGAGGGCGACAAAGTACAAGTGAAGATTACCGAGTGGCCCGTGCCATCCAAAAGTCCTAAGGGAAAAGTGATCCGAGTGATAGGTCAAGCGGGCGAACATAATGCCGAAATGCTCGGCATTGTTTATGAGAGCGGATTCGAGGTTGACTTCCCCGCCGAGGTGGAGAAAGAAGCACAGACATGGAAAGAGAAATACAAAAAAGAGGATAAACTGAAAAACCGTAAAGATTTTCGCGGGGCTACAACTTTCACCATCGATCCTGCAGATGCCAAAGACTTTGACGATGCCTTATCTTTTAAAATACTGCCGAGTGGCGATTACGAGATAGGTATCCACATTGCCGACGTTTCTCACTTTGTAGTGGAAAAAACAGGACTCGACCGCGAAGCAGAGAAGCGCGGAACCTCCATCTACCTCGTTGATCGCACTATTCCAATGCTTCCAGAAGTACTTTCAAACGACCTCTGTTCCCTCAATCCCAACGAACCTAAATACGCCTTCTCGGCCGTTTTCGTCATAGACAAAGAAGCCGGAGTCAAGGAACGCTGGTTTGGCAAGACTCTCATAGAGTCAGATAAGCGCTTCACCTACGAGGAAGCTCAAGAAATTATGGATAAGGGGCAAGGGGTATTTGTCGAAGAACTCAAAACTTTGAATACGCTTGCCAAAAAGTTTCGGGAAGAGAGATTTAGAAAGGGCGCTATTGATTTTGAAACCGAAGAAGTCAAATTCGAACTTGATGATTTGGGCAAACCAATTCGAGTATATAGAAAAGAGCGCAAAGATACCCATAAGCTTATTGAGGAATTCATGCTCTTGGCAAACCGAGAAGTAGCAACCCATATGTATGCCGCTAATGGCAAAAATAGCCGCGCTGCTTTCGTCTACCGCATTCATGACGCTCCAGACAGGGAAAAAATCGTGAACCTCGCCACCTTTGTCAGGGCGCTTGGCTTCGAACTCAAGAACAAAGATGGAGAAACTACCGGCGAGGAGATTGCCCGGATGCTCCGCTCGGTTGGAGGCACTCCAACAGAGATGCTCATCAAAACGGCGGCAGTCCGAGCAATGTCGAAAGCGATTTACTCCACTACCAACATCGGCCATTTCGGATTAGCCTTCGAATACTATACCCATTTCACCTCGCCTATCCGCCGTTACCCAGACTTGATGGTCCACCGTCTACTTCTCCGTTTCCTAGTGAAAGGCCAAATTGAACAGGATGAGATTATTAAATATCAGAGACTCTGTGATGACTCAAGCGAGCGTGAACTCGAGGCGGCGGAAGCTGAACGTGCTTCTATCAAATACAAACAAGTGGAATATATGCAGGAACACATCGGCGAAGAGTTTGGCGCTATTATTTCCGGTGTTTCGGAGTGGGGAATTTATGTCGAAGAAATTAATACTAAAGCAGAAGGTATGGTCAAACTACGCGATATGAAAGACGATTTCTACGAGCTCAACGAGAAACTTTATGCCATAGTGGGGAAAAATACCGGCAAGAAATATTCTCTGGGCGATAAAATCCACGTCAAACTCGTCGCCTCTGACCCCGAAAGAAAGACCCTAGACTTCCAGTTTATCTAAACATTATTTCGCGGCTTCAACGGCTTCGTCAAAAGAGATGGAGAGAAGTTTAGAGATGCCGTTTGAGCCCATAGTGACGCCGTAAATCATTCCGGCGCGAGACATTGTTTCTCTATTGTGTGTTATTAAAATAAGTTGGGAATGCTTTGAGAGTATTTCGACCAAATCTCCGTACTTCTTGGAATTAGATTCATCCAAAGCCGCGTCTGTCTCGTCGAGAATAATAAATGGCGGAGGATTGACTTGAGAAACCGCGAAGATAAGCGCGATGGAGGTCAGGGCCCGTTCTCCGCCAGAGAGCATCACAAGACCTTGAATTTTTTTCTTAGGCAGACTGACTTTAATATCCAAGCCTTCTTCTATCTCTTCTTCGGTCTCCTCAAGGTCAGACCTTTCTAAATTCCCAAGGTCTGACCTTCTCCCGACCTGTTTAACTAGAACCAAACTTGCTTCTCCCCCACCGAACATGGCGACAAAGAGCTTACCAAATTCTTTATTGATGCTCTCTAGGCCAGAGTCAAATTCAGACGCCAAACGTGTCTCCAATTCCTTTATAAGCTCGGAGAGGGTCTCGGCAGATTTATCAAGGTCAAGTAATTCGCGCGCCAGAAACGCGTCACGTTCGGAAGTATCTTTATACTCTTTATGCACCTCCTCCATACCAGAAATATTTGAGTCTTCGAGACGAATTTTAAATTTCTCAATCATATGTTTCCTTTCTTGTTGTTTTTTTCTATCTTCTTCCATCGCCAATTTCTCATCTCCGATATTGACACCTTTAAAGTGAAGTGCGCTTGTACCGACAATATGTCCAACCTCACTAAGATCACGCTTAAATTCTTCTTCCTCTAAATTAAGTTTGTCCTCTCGCACCTTTAAGAGATTCAATTTTGAAATCAATTCATTCTCTTCTGACATGATACGGAAGATGGCTTTCTCCGCATCAGTTATTTCTTGCTCTTTTTCTCTGGCAGTCTCAAGAGACTTCTCTAGCTCCACTTGGCTTTTTTTCAGTCCGCCCATCTTCGTTTGCACCTCTTTAATCAGTCCAGAGTCTGTGTTATGTTTCCTATCCTTGATAAAATTTCCAAGCTTACTAATAACTTCAGTAACAGTAGAAAGTAGACTGACTTCTTCATACAGGTTCTCTATATCCTTGAGACGTACAGTTTTAAATTCATCAGAAGCTAAGAGTCTTTTTTCATTTTCTATCACTCTCTCCTCGGCCATGATAAGTCCTTCGAGCTTGCCAAGTTCTCTCGTTAAATCATCTCTATGTTTACGAACCGCGCTTAATCCAGATTCCAGCTCGATTACTCTTTTGGCATTTTTCGACTCTTTGGAAAGTTTTTCAAGAGTCTCATTAAGGGGTTTCCTTTCTGATAAAAGTTCAGCTCGAGAAAAGGAAACGTAGATATCTTCTCGTTTGAAGTACTCTGTTGCAAGTGTCACAAGTTCCTCGCGCATACTCTCTGTCTTTTCAAGCTTCTCAACTTGCTTCCCAAGAAACTTCAGATGAGGGGCGATTTCTTTACGCAGAGCCTCGACCTGTGCAATATTTTCGAAAGTTTTCTGGAGCTTGCGTTCACTTTCCAGACGTTTGTATTGAAAGAGCCTCAACCCCAGCGCGTCCTCAACAATGCTCTTCCTATCCTTGGGACTGGCAATAAGAATTTTATCGGCTTCGCCCTGAGAAATAATGTGATGGCCAGAGGCACCAATGTGGGCCTTTGCCAAGAGCTCTAAAACATCCTTGAGGCGCACGACGCTACCATTAATGGAGTACTCATTTAGGCCGTCGCGATGCACTACTCGCTCAATGATAACTTCCGGGAAATCTATATCAAAAATCTTTTTAGTGTTATCGAGAGTGATCTTAACAGAAGCTCTGTTGGCGCGTGGCTCAGAAGTAGCCCCATTCCAAATTAAATCCTCACCGCGCTTGCCACGCATACTCTTGATTGATTGCTCTCCGAGTACAAAACGGAAGGCTTCGGCGACGTTCGACTTACCCGAACCGTTTGGACCGACAATGGCTGATATTGACGAGTTGAATTCGAAAGTATTCTTTTTAGCAAAAGATTTGAATCCAGAAAGTTCTATAGACTTTAGATACATTGCCTTGACATTATTCGAGTGACGATTATAATTGACTTCGTCAGACTTCAGGAGCCGGACCCGTCCGGCTCCTTGATTTTTTCTATCATGGACCGTAGTTTGGGCAAGTCAATATATTTTGCCCGCTCAAGTAATTCTTTTGAAATATGGCCGCGCATTGAGACTACTATCGCATTTTTGCCTTCTTGTTTGAGCATGTCGAGTAAATAGGCAAAATCAGAATCGCCGGAGAATAAGATTATAGTATCAAACTCGTCTCGTATTCGATATGCATCGAGGGCAAGTTCCACATCAAGATTGCCTTTGGGAATATCGGCGGAACCTGCTACCTTGATAAACTTAATTTCTTTCGAGGTTACATGATACCCCAATGACACAAGTTTCTTAAGAAAAGATTGCTGTTTTTCCAACGAACCTACATGACCGGTGTAATAATAGATGCCGACTAGGTCAAGCGTGTCTTTTAGATACAATGCTAGTTTTCGATAATCAATATGCCATCTTAACGTCCGTTGTGAATAAAAAATATTTGCCGCATCTATAAAGACAGCTACTCGACCCTTGGCGAATTGGTTTATTAGAGTTTCAGATTTAAAATACATGCGTTCATAAGTGTATCAAAAATATTGACATAAATTGAGACCGCCCGGCGCGCTAACGCACACCGGGCGGATTACAACTTAGAGGCCCGAGGACGGATCTGGAGGCATAGTTATCGTCGTTTCCCAAGTGACGGCAAGCCAGCCGAGATGCTTCTGATTGAGTATCTCCTACGTGGTGGAGTGGGAGATGCCAGGCTCATGGTTCGCTGCCATGAAATTCCCATGGGGCAGTTGTGCTTTGGCAATTTACAGAACTGAACCTCTACACCGCAACCACATTTGATGGGTCGCTGTTTGCATGTTCGTTCATGGAGCTTGTGCTTCACAAATCGCCCACAATACTGGCAGTGTCTCCAGCGACCGGCACTCTTTGCCATTGCTCAACCCCCTTTCTCTAGATTTCCCCGCCCCCTACTCACAGGCGTTTCCGGTATCTGCCGGATCAGTGCAAGGTTGTACTTGCGAGTCTCGAATAGTTATATCACCTCCAACCCTTAGAGTCAAGGGCAACCCGGGCGGCTTCTTGCTCCGCATCTTGTTTGGACTTACCTTCCCCTTCACCATACGATTCCTCACCGACAGAGACACTGATAGTGAAGCGTTTGTCGTGGTCAGGTCCTGATTCGCGTATCGTCTTGTAAATAGGAGTTAGCCCTGTATACTCCTGAGCTTTCTCTTGAAAAAGACTTTTGGCATCTATCCAATCGCCGCCTTTGAGAATTTCTTCGATTAGCGGTGTAATGTGAGTAAGTATGAAATTTTTAGCCGCATCTAATCCTTGGTCAAGATAAATGGCACCGATAATAGCCTCTAAGGTATTGGCGAGAATATACTGGCGCGCTCGACCAGTATCTTTAGATTCACCTCGGGAGAGTAAGAGAAAATCATTGGCGCCAAGCGTCTGTGCCACAAGAGAGCAAGTATCGGCATTGACTAAGGCCGAGCGTAGCGAGGTCAATTCTCCTTCAGTAGAATCCTTAAGACGTCCGTAGAGATAGTCGGTGATGACCAGCTCCAGGACGGCATCACCGAGAAATTCCAGGCGCTCGTTGTGCTCTAAGGCAGAACCTCGGTTCTCGTTTATATACGAGCGATGAGTGAAAGCCTGCTTCAAGAGGCTCTTGTCTTTAAATGTTATTCCCGCTCTCTCTTCAAATTTCGAGAAGTCCATATAATTATTTAGACTCTGCTAATATCTTTATAGCTTTAGTTATGATAGGTAAGATATCATCATAAAAATTTAGATCCAAGATATCAGCAAGTTTGAACCAGCGCACATCATCGAGACCCCCTTGCTCCTCCTTCTTCTCGAGAGTCAGTTCTTGGTATGCCGCTTCTGCGAGAAAGTAAACGACCTTTTTGAGAATCTTACCCTGTTCCGGATGATAAGTCGAATATGAGTTTTCCCCTAACTTCTCGATAACAGTTATCGGCACACCGAGCTCCTCTTGAGCCTCTCGACTGATGCCATTTTCTTCACTTTCGTTACCTTCAAGTTTGCCTTTGGTCAGAGTCCAGTGCCCGAAGACATCATGCACTAATGCCAAGAAAATATTGCTTTCGTGCCGAGCATAGACAACAGCCCCAGCCATACGTATGACGGGAAGTTTATCCAAGGGCACGTTGCCGTATTTCTTCTTAGCTTTCGGCACATCAAACTTACCCGGCTCGCCCATTTCTTTGTAAACAGCGCCAAGTACCCCGTTAATGAATCTGCCCGAAGTCTCTCCTCCGAAAGTCTTGGCAAGCTCGATAGCCTCATTGATAGCTACCTTGGGCGGCACCTCCTTACGGTCTGCGAACAAGAGTTCAGCCAGGCCAATACGTAAGATATTCCTGTCGACGACAGAAATCTTATCAATCGGCCAGTCTGGTGCCGCTTTTTCTATCAAAATGTCCAGGTCTTTCTTTTTCTCAAGTACTTGCTTCAAGAGATTGCTCATAAACGGTCTGTCGTTCGTGCCAGGCGCAAATTCGGCGATGGTACGTTCGAATATCGGGAATATCTCATCCTTTTTTTGTCCCTCAAAGTCCCATTCAAAAAGAGTTTGAAGAACGATTGACCTTGATAGATGCCGATTGGACATAAAGAACAAAAGAACTATTTTTTGACTTTTTTCGCTTGCTTCTCTAGTTTAGCAGTTAAATCAATAATTTTACGACCACGATAAGTACCGCTCACTTTCGAAAGTCTATGCCGCAAATGAAAATTGCCTGACTCGTCTTTCGAGAGGGCGGGCTTGGCCAGAGCATGGTGGGAGCGCCTGTTTCTGGTATGAGACCGCGTATGTCTCATTCGTACTGTCATAACTCTACTCTAGCATTTAAGTTTACAAATGAAAAGTCCCTCATCACCAGGACTAGAGTCCACGTCAACTATCGTCTGTCACTTGGACACGGCGTGTCCAAGTGACTCAAAAAACTCCGGCGGTGGATAATTGTCGGACCGTATCTTTTAAGAGCTTGACGATGCAGGCTGGTACCATAGCCCTTGTGCATATCAAAATTAAATTCCGGAAACTTTTTTGAAAGTCGTACCATCTTTTTGTCACGTATCACTTTTGCCACTATGGAAGCCAGTGAAATAATTGGAATCTTCTCATCCCCTTTTATGACCGTGAGTTGATGTCTAAATTGCTCCGGCGCCTTTATGCCTCCGTCAAGATATACTTGAGAATCCTCTGGAACACCGAGAGCCAAAAGACTTCTTTTAATACCGAGCCTGATAGCATAGGAAATACCTTTCCGATCTATCACTTTCTCCGAGACAAGAGAGACGGCAAAATCCAGCACGCCTTCTTTGCGCGCCTCAAGAGCAAGCGCAAACCACAACTCTCTATCATCAGGAGAGAGCTTCTTTGAATCTTTTATGCTCTTAAAAAAAAGTTTATCAAAGCCTAACGGAATTGAAACTGCTCCCACCGCCACCGGCCCCGCCAGCGGCCCCCTACCTGCTTCATCGATACCTACGACATATCGCATTTTATACATTATAATACCCCGTAGCAGTGCAAGCACGCTACGGGGCAGGCGCGCATATACTAATGTCTAAATTTATACATTTACACACACATTCGCATTATTCTTTACTAGAGGCTTTGCCGAAAATTCCAGACCTCGTCAAGAAAGCCAGTCTCTCGGGCATGAACGCGCTCGCCCTTACCGATTCTGGAAACCTTTACGGCGCCATAGAATTCTACAAAGAGTGCCTAGAACAAGAAATCAAACCGATTATCGGAGTTGATTTCTATGTCGCCCTGCGTTCCAGAAACGACAAGGAAGCGCGGGTGGACAACGAGCGTAGCCGCCTGGTGCTCCTGGCGGAAAATAATCTCGGATACCGGAATCTCCTCAAATTGGTAACCGATTCCTACCTTGAAGGATTTTATTACAAACCGCGCATTGACAGAGAACTTCTAGAAAAATATAGCGAGGGATTGATTGCGATTTCAAAAGAGCCGAAGTGGTACGGAGAAATCTTTGGGGACAGATTTTATCTCGGTGTCGGTCCAGAGAATTTGCCAAATTTGGATAAGAAGAGTGAGGACAAGATAGTGGCTGTTTACAATACTCATTATCTGGAACCGACTGATAGGCCGATTCTTGACACTCTAATCTCCATTCAAGGACACCCGGACAGAAATAGTGCTTTTGACAAACAAATTGATCTCTCTTTTGTGTCTCAAGAGCAAGCAAAAGAAGATTTCAAAAATTTTCCTGAAGCAATTGAGAATACGGTCAAAATTGCCGAGAGGTGCAATATTGAGCTCGAACTTGGTAAATGGATTTTCCCGAATTACGTGGTGGCAGGGGGCCAATCCCACGATGAAGAACTTCGCGCCCAGGTTTACTCTGGATTTAAGAGAAGAAATCTCGTCGAGAACCCAGAGATTGTAGAGCGGGTTGAATATGAATTGGGTATCATCAAAGGCAAGGGGTTCTCGCCGTATTTCCTAGTGGTAAGCGACCTTTTAAAATATGCTCGGGAACAGGGCATCTTGGCAAATATCAGAGGTTCAGTGATGGGCTCAATCGTTACCTATCTCTCCGGCATTACGAACGTCAATCCTTTGGAATATAATCTTCGCTTCGAACGCTTCTTGAATCCAGACCGCCCCTCCGCGCCAGATATTGATATGGATTTTGCCGATACCAGACGTGATGAGATGATCGATTATGTTAAGACCAAATATGGAGTGAACCATGTCGCGCAGATCGGCACTTTCGGCACCATGATGGCCCGCGGGGCTGTCCGTGATGTTACCCGAGCGCTCGGTTTCTCTTACGCCTTGGGCGATAAAATTGCTAAGCTTATTCCACTTGGCGCCCAAGGATTTCCTATGACTATTGATCGAGCCATGAAAGAGAATCCGGAACTTCAAAAACTCTACGAGGAAGATAGCGAGACAAAAATTATCATAGACATGGCCAAAAAAATCGAAGGGAATGCTCGGCATATCAGCGTCCATGCCGCCGGAGTAGTGATCGCCCCCAGACCTCTGGTGGAATATACCCCCCTTCAGTACGATACAAAAGGCGAAAGGAAAATTATTACCCAGTATGACATGTATTCAATCGCTGACGAATATGGCGGCGTGGGTTTGCTCAAATTCGATTTTCTTGGCCTTAGAAACTTGTCAATAATCGCCGACACGGTTGAACGCATCAACAAAATTGAAGGTGTTAAAATCGATATAGAAAATATCGCTCTCAACGATAAAAAAACTTTTGACCTTTTGGCTCGGGGCGAGACCGAAGGCACGTTCCAACTTAACGGCAACGCTATGACTAAATTCCTCATGGAGCTCAAGCCATCGGCCATTCATGACATCCATGCCATGGTTGCTCTCTACCGCCCCGGTCCGATGCAGTTCATTCCCCTATTTATAGAGAGAAAGCATAATCCGTCTCTGGTCACTTATCCCGACCCGGCACTCAAGCCAATTCTGGAAAGAACCTACGGAGTGCTCGTTTACCAAGATGACCTCCTTATGATCGCGCACGATATCGCCGGCTATTCATGGGGTGAAGTGGACAAATTCCGCAAAGCCGTGGGCAAAAAGATTCCCGCGGAAATGGCCGCTCAAAAAGAAAAATTTATCAAGGGCTGTATGGAACATTCCGGATGGCAAGAGCCAAAGGCTCAAGCGCTTTGGGACTGGATAGAACCATTTGCCGCCTATGGCTTCAACAAAGCTCACTCTGTTTCCTACGGCCACGTGGCATATCAGACTGCTTGGCTTAAAGCAAATTTTCCCGCCATTTACATGTCCGCCGTGCTTACGGCCGAATCCGGCGACGTGGAGAAAATAGGGGTCATGATCAAAGAATGCAAGCGCATGGATATAGATGTCTTACCGCCATCGATTAATGAAAGTTTTTCTCAATTTACAGTGGTCAATAATCCACCAAATCCGTATAAAATACGCTTTGGGTTGACCACTATAAAAAACTTTGGACAAGGAATTTCGAGCACTATTACCGCCGAGAGAAAACTTAACGGCAAGTTCCAGAGTCTCTCTGACTTCCTCGACCGCGTTAAGGATAAAAATTTGAATAAAAAATCTCTGGAATCACTTATAAAGTGTGGGGCTCTCGATGAGTTTGGCGAACGCGGCAGACTACTTTTCAACATTGATAACCTGCTCGAATATCATCGCGAAAGAATGAGAGCACCCCAAAATCAAGACTCTCTCTTTGGTCTAATGTCTGACACTTCCACCCTGCCGGTCTTGCGCCTCCTTGACGCTCCAATCGCCACGCAAAAGGATAAATTACTGTGGGAGAAAGAGCTCCTCGGTCTCTATATTTCTGGTCATCCGCTTGAAGCATATAAAGATAAACTTCGGACACTTCAAATTAATATTGAAAAACTTCCCGACTTGCGGGAAGGTGATACTGCTGTTATCGCGGGTATAGTCGAGGAAGTGCGCGACGTTCTAACCAAGGGAAATGAGCGCATGGTATTTATGCGTCTGGCTGATTTGTCGGGGATGATTGAGGTGGCAATCTTTCCAAGAATACTCAACGAATTTCGCTCTTTCATCCAACCAGAAGCCTGCATCGCCATCAAGGGTAAAGTCTCGAAACGTAAAGGTGAAACTTCCTTTATTGCCGAGAAGATAAAGGCGCTGTAAGATAAAACGACATGGAAGAACAGAATGATCATCGTCGATTGGGCAGGGAGCTGGATTTATTCGCTTTTTCTGACCTCGTGGGTAGCGGCCTGCCACTTTGGACTCCTAAAGGCACATTACTACGCAATCTCTTAGACGATTTTGTTTGGGAATTACGTAAAGAACGCGGATATGAGAAGGTAGAGATTCCTCATATCTCCAAGAAAGATTTGTATGAGAAGAGCGGGCATTGGGATAAGTTTAGAGATGATCTTTTCCGTATTACTACCCGCGAGGGAGACGAGCTTGCCCTCAAACCTATGAACTGTCCACATCACACTCAGATATATGCCCGGAAGCCATGGAGCTATCGCGAACTCCCGCAGAGATATGCAAACTCGACAATGTGTTACAGGGACGAACAATCAGGAGAACTTAATGGTCTTTCTAGAGTACGGGCTTTTACTCAAGATGATGCCCACGTCTTCTGCCGCATAGAACAAGCGGAAGAAGAGATACAGAAAATTTGGGATATTGTACATATTTTTTATCAAGCGTTTGGAATGAGTCTCCGTCTGCGACTCTCTCTTCGTAATCCGGAACAGCCGGAAAAATACTTAGGAAACCAGGAATTATGGACGAAAGCGGAAACCATCCTCAGAAAAGTCGCTAAGGCAAATAAAACCGAATATCATGAGGCGCCCGGCGAAGCGGCTTTCTACGCTCCGAAATTAGACTTCATGACTAATGATTCACTTGGTCGCGAGTGGCAAGTAGCAACCATTCAACTTGATGTAAATATGCCTGAACGTTTTGATTTAACTTGTGTCAATGAAAAAGGTGAGGATGAACGCATAGTTATGATTCATGCGGCGATCATGGGTTCTTTTGAACGCTTTCTATCTGTTCTTATTGAACATTGCGGTGGCAGGTTCTCTCTCTGGCTCTCACCGGTACAGGTCAAAGTCTTACCCATTGGGGAAGCCCATTTTGAATACGCAAAAAATGTCTTTGAAAAATTAAAATCGGAGAATATTAGAACGGAATTGGACGATTCCAACGAAAGTTTGGGCAAGAAAATTAGAAATGCCAAAACTGAGAAAGTGCCTTATATGCTGGTCATTGGAGACAAAGAGATGTCTGGAAATAAAATTACTCTCGAAAGTCGTGACTCTGGCAATCTAGGACAACTAGAGGTCGAAGAACTTATCTCCAAGCTGAAGGTGGAAATAAAAGAGAGAATTTAATTCTTTGGTTTGAGGGTTGGGAAGAGGATGACTTCTTTGATGTTTTTGACATCTACTAGAAGCATTATTAAACGATCAATACCAATACCAATACCGCCATTTGGTGGCATACCGTATTCCATAGCTTCCAAATATTCTAGGTCAGATGGTGATATCTCTTTCTCACCTGCTTTCCCCTTTTTATCTTCTTCTAAGTAGCGCTCTTTCTGGTCTATAGGATTATTGAGTTCGGAAAAAGCATTGACTAGTTCCAAGCCACCGATAACTAATTGGAAACGATCGATGAGATTGGGATTATTTTCTTTTCGTTTAGCAAATGGATTAGCTGAAACTGGATAATCGATAAGAAATGTAGGCTGGATAAGAGTCGGGCGAATCTTTTTTTTATACTCTTCGTCCGTAACTTTTGGATAAACCATGATTTTAAAATCCGGCTCAAGATTGATTTGTTGCCCTTGATATTCAAATTGTAATTTAGAAAACACACCCTTAATCACAAATCTGAAGAGTTTCTGTATAAATTCACGCTGGCTTGCCGCATCAACATACGCCTCATTTGACTCAAGCATAGTAAACTCTGGATTATGCGTCGTATCTATACCCTCGTTTCTGAAACGCTTACCCATCTCAAAAACTTTGTTCATTCCTCCAACCAGAAGTTCTTTTAGATAAAGTTCCTGAGCTATAGGTAAGTAAAAATCCATATTAAGAGTATTGTGGTGTGTCTTGAATGGTAAAGCGGTGGCACCACCAGCAAGTGGCTGGAGGTTTGGTAGATCTACCTCAATATATCCAGCATTAGTATAGAATTCGCGAATGAGACCTATAATTTTTGCCCGAGTGACAAAATGTTCTTTGACTTCTTGGTTGGATAGAAGATCTAGATAACGCTTGCGGAAACGTTCTTCTACATCAGAGAGGCCATGCCACTTTTCGGGCAGAGGACGAAGGGATTTGGCGAGTATTCTGACTTCTTCGACTAGAAGGGTCTTTTCATCTCTCTTAGTTAGAAAAAAAGTGCCCTTAATTTCTACAAAATCTCCAATATCAAAGGCATTCTCAAACAATTCAAATGATTCCTCAGACAGTGGCTCCCCTTTTTTAAGAAGCGCTTGGAAACGACCAGTGCCATCATTGAAATCTAGAAAAATAATTTTGCCCTGTGCCCGTAAGGAGATGATACGACCAGTCATATAAACACCCTTCTTATCACCATCCAACTTATCAAAACTTGCTGATGCCTCTTTACAGGTTATATCACGCTGTACAGTAACAGGATAAGGATTAACACCCTTTTTGATAAGAAGGTTAAGTTTATCTAAACGGGCGGAGCGTATTTCTTCTAGTGATGCCATTACTTGATGTCGATAATCTTATACGACATTATACCGCTGGGAGTCTCAAAGGAGAATGCTTCGCCTTTTGATTTACCTGTAGCGGCGAGACCCAAAGGAGAATGCATGGAGATTTTGCCGTTAGCGGCATCGGCTTCTTCAGAACCAACCATGGTATAAAATTTGCGGGATTTATCAGACTCTTTTTCTAGAGTCACAACGGAGCCGACCATCACCAGACTGGTACTTGGAGTAGAGACAATCTTAGCCGACTTCAAAACGACTTCGAGACGATTAATACGATCCTCCAATATCGCCTGACTATCGCGCGCCTCTTGATATTCCTGGTTCTCGGATAAATCTCCCAAAGACTTGGCATACTCTAGGGCCTCTGCAACCTCTTTACGCTTCACCGTTTTGAGATGCCCAAGTTCCTTTTCAAGCTCCCGGAACTTCTCTTTGGTCAGATAATCTTCGCCAGCGTGCATAAAGTTAAATTAGTGCCAGAATCATATCCTACTGCCATGGAAAAATCAATTACTCGAAATACTCCGGAGCATTGACTGTCATCCAATCAAAAAGTCGGCGGATGACTGACGTAGCTCCGAGGGTATTCGGACTTGGTCCCTTCTCCATTACAATCGCCCAGGCATATCTAGGATTTTCAAATGGAAAGAATCCAACTGACCAAGAATGAACATGAAGCTTGCCAGAACCGATTTCTGCTGTGCCGGTTTTGGCAGCAGCCTTGACATATGGCACATTGAGACCAACTGAGGTGCCGTGGGTAACAGACGCTCTCATGCCTTCGCGCACAACTTTCCAATCTTCATCGTCAAATTGAACGGTGCGTTCCACAGGCTCCGGGTTACCTCCAAGAAGAAGCGACGGTCTCAATATGTTACCGCCATTAGCAATGGCGGAGATGAACCTTGCCGCATTGAGAGGAGTAATCTGCGTGCCGTACTGACCAATGGCAGTAATATAAGTGTCACCCAGGCGCCAAATCTCGTCGTCAAACTTCTCCTTCTTCCACGCCGGAGTGGGGATGACTCCTTCTATTTCACCGGGGAGCTCAATCCCAGTTTTTTCCGTCAAGGCGAAAAGTCGGAAATATCTGTCTAGGGCGGTTATACCCAACCCTTTCTGATCTCCAAAGCCGCCACCGATAGAATAGAAATATGTGTCTGAAGAAACAGCGAGTGCTTCTCTCATATCTGTCCAACCATGAGCTTTCCAATCTTTAAAAACAGACGGTTTGGATGGGTCATATGGATTCTTAACCGTAATCGAGCCGGTGCTTAAAATTTGTTTGGTGGGAGAAATTAAATGCTCATTAAGAGCTGCTAGAGCAATAATCGGTTTTAAAATAGATCCCGGAGTGTAGAGTCCGCCTATGGCACGGTTGAGAAAGGGCTTGGATGGATTATTAATCAGAAAATTAATTGCCTTTTGGTCAACGCCTGCCGTGATCATATTCTGGTCGTACCCGGGAAAGCTCGTTAGCACGATAATCTCGCCAGTTCGGACATCCAAGAGCACAGCCGCTCCGCCAACGAAACCTCTGTCCTTAGCCAGGGACTCAATGGCCTCAAACAAAACCTCCGTTAGACGAGCGTCGATAGAGAGAACAATGGGATTGCCATCGATTGCCTTCTCTACTACCGACTCCGAAGTTACTTTGCCAAAAACATCTGTTTCTCTCAACTTCAAGCCATTCTCTCCCCGTAGAGAATCATCGTAGGCGCGCTCGACTCCATCACGACCACGATAATTTTCCTCGTAATAAACACCCATTCTGTCGGAGAGAGGATACTTAACGAAACCCGTCACGTGTGCAAGGCCCTTGATGGGAGCGTAAAGCCGGCTAGCAAAATCACTATTCTCATCCTTAACAGCATTGGTAGCCAACTCACGCATGCCTCTGTCATAAATCACGCCTCTGTTCGCGAATATGAGAGTCTGTTCCAGACGATTATTTTCCGAAATTTGCGCATAGGTAGAACCGAGGTTAATTCCCAAGACCCAAAGTCTCGAAATTAAAGCAAGAACTACCACTCCCAAAACGATCTTTAAAATAAGAAAGGTCTCTCGACCCATCGGCTTTTCTATCCTGCCTTCAAAACGGTGCTCCTCAAAGCCCGGTAAATTCGTGGAATCAAGGAAAATATCTTCGGGATTAATATCTTGGTACTTTCGTTTTTTTATTTGGCGAAGGAGTTTTCTAAACATAAGCTCTTAGTCTCTCTCGAATGTGGAGAAGGGCGACAAGCACAACGAAGACAGAGAGTGCGAGTGGAGAGATAAGCGAGGGAAAAATTTTCATCCCACTGCCATGAATAACATCAATCAGAAACGCTAAGAAAATTCCTTCCCAGAAAAACGGGAAAAGAATGATACCGACAAATAAGACCGGGATATAGACCCAATATGGTAAGAATAGGATGGAGGTAAGTATGACTACAGAGCAGAGAATGCGACGGATCATGGCGTGACAAATACAAACCTCAGGGTAAAAATATTGGTTGGACTTTTAGCCAATACTTCTTTAAATGAATCAGTTGGTCGGATACTTACATCTACTACTGTGGCCAAAGGGCGCGAAACGATGTTAGGAGAGAGGATCCTATCTCCCTTCTCAATTGCTATATCGCGCGGGAGAGCCAATCTGAAGTTACCTCCACCAGCGCCGATAAGTGTTACAGGCACGTTGTTCCTCTCTAAAACAGCATTCGTTTCCTCCCCACTCGCTGAAAAGAGCTTCACCTTGGCACTCTTGGCGAAAACTTCGGAAACTACTCCCAAGATTGGCCCTTCTGGCAATGACACTTGAGAGTCAATAGTTATAGACTCATTTGAGCCGGCATCAATTATAATGACGTCATACGGCGTCTGTGGCGGATGAGTTAGCACGGCCGCTACTACTATACTGGATTCCTGTTTCCGACCTACTAATTCAAGGAGCATATTTTCTTGAGTCTGTTCCGGCGATATAGATAGAATCTTGTTCCCCGTAGTAATTATATTCTTTACCTTCCAGATAGGAGAAATAATTGAAATAATAGCCGCATCGAAAAAAGAAAAGATAACTGCTCCAGATATGAAGATTGCCACGAGAACGAGTATTCGTCTAAGATAAGGATGCCTTAATCTATTTTTTGGGAGGTAGTTCACCTTCATTTTTTATAAGTATATCCTTGAAATTTTCTAAATCTTCAAGAATAATGCCTGTGCCACGCGCCACGGCTGTGAGCGGATCGGCGGCCACATGCACCGGTATGTTAATCTCGCTTTCGATGAGCTCGGCGAGACCCTTTACTAAAGCGCCTCCGCCAGAGAGATAAACTCCTCTATTCATGATGTCACTAAGAATTTCAGGCGGGGTGGATTCAAGCACTTCTCTAATAGTTTCAATAAGACTTTCAACCGATTGAGAAAGGGCATCGCGGATGTCCGTATCGGTAAGAATTATTTCTTTAGGCAGACCCGATACTAAGTCACGCCCTTTGACTGGCATTTCAAGCGGGGCGTGAGTGGGTAGAACCGAGCCGATAGAAATCTTGACCATCTCGGCCGTCTTTTCTCCCAGAAGAATTTTGAACTGGTTTCTAACATGAGCGACGATATCCGAATTAAACTTGTCCCCGGCAATGCGCAGATTCTTGGACCGAACCACCCCTCCAAGTGAGATAATGGCGATATCGGAAGTACCGCCGCCAATATCTATAACCATATTGCCGACAGGATCATGCACAGGTAGACGCATACCGATGGCGGCCGCCATTGGTTCCTCGATGATATGCACTTCTCCAGCGCCAGCATTGGAAGTTGCATCGCGTACAGCGCGAATTTCCACATTGGTTATGCCTGATGGCACACCGACAACCACTCTCGGGCTGAAAATTTTATTCGAACCCATAACAGCTCTGCCCAACAGATAGCTAATCATTTCTTCGGTAATCTCGAAGTCAGAGATTACGCCGTCGACCAGAGGCTTGATGGCCAAGATATGTCCGGGGGTACGACCAAGCATTGCCCTGGCCTCAGTGCCGATAGCAACGACCTGCCCAGTCTTCTGATTGATTGCTACCACCGACGGCTCGTTAATCACAATCCCCTTGCCCCGTAGGTAGACCAGGGTGTTGGCGGTGCCGAGATCAATGCCAACATCATGGGAAAAAAGTCTGCGAAAGTTTTTTAGGCCGGGAAATTGCATTTTATTTTACAGATAGAGCCTTAGGCTCTATCTATTAGTATTTCAATTAGATGCTCTACTGTCATTTCCTTTGTCTCGCC
>ERZ1292623.2195-Hain-H51-01um-R1-2195-length-17810-cov-8_pt1 | contig 17810 bp, 14 predicted proteins | sample MGYA00564398_ERZ1292623 | MGnify/ENA primary metagenome ERZ1292623 (study PRJEB36523, sample SAMEA6512633) | groundwater metagenome | collected 2019-01-07 | study: AquaDiva: Metagenomics assemblies of 32 groundwater samples | reverse complement strand
CGCCTTGCACAACGAGCGAAGGTTGGCCGGCACAGTGAGCCCGCCGCCGCGACGACGCATGCCAAGGACCACACCACCAACCTTGGCGTCGAGGTACTCCTTGATCAGTTCGTGCCACTCGATGATCGGCTCGATGCAGCCTTCGGGGATCATGAGCGTCACGAACTCGGGGATCTCGACCGCGCCAAACCGGCGGCGCTCGCGCTTGTCGTTGCCGGCCTTGATCTTCGCGACGGAAATGTTCCCGTGGTGCGGGATGTCCATTTCCATAACCTTGATCGAGCCCTGCGGAATTCGCTCGTCGGCGGTCCAGAAGTCGAACTCGCCGTCGAGCACGGCATCGACCGCGCCCTGTGCCTGAACTACCGGGTTAGCCATGACTTACGATGCCCTCCGCTCGCGGACGCTTCCGGTCATGAGGTACGGGGTGAGGTTGACGCGCTTCCACGCACCCGCGAGGGACACGTACAAGAAGAGGTTTGCGTCGCCCGATGCGAAGTTGGCATCAGTGGTAGTCGTCTCGTTGGCGACGAACTCGATCGCGCCTTCCTGCGACTGGAGCATCCCGACCGGGAGCGTCGTCGACCACTGATTCGCCGAGTCCTGAAGGTCTTCCAGCTTCTCGATGGTGCCCTCGGTGAACGTGAAGCCCTTCATTGCCGGCGACTGCTGAAGCGACCGGATGATGAACTTCAACGACTCGCTGGCGTTCGAGTGGTGCAGCTTCGTGAGGTCGGTGCGCGCGCGGTAGAGCGTATCGGCGCCCATCGGCACAACGCGCCCGTTCTCCCGAACCAGGCAGTTGATGCCGAGGTCGTCGAGGCGCCCGTGCTCGAGCGAAGTCACCGGCACGTCGATCGAGACGACATCGGCCGGATACGGCCGGTTCGCCTTCGGGTGCTGGATGCCCTCAGTCGCCGCGACGTACGCCGCAAGCCAAAGCTGCGCCACGTCGGGCGGCATCTTGATTCGCGGCGAATTCTCCGTCGGCGACCGGACGTAAATGCGCTGGAAGTACAGGCACACGTCGGCGGAATCGGCGCCGAGGGTCGCGTGGCGATACGCCTCGGCCTCTTCCGGCTTCGTGATGCTGGTCGGGCACGACGTGAGGTACTGGACGAAGTTCGTCTCGCACCACGCGATAACGTCGTTGTCCAGCGAGGCGCGATTCGCGCTCGACGCCCCGTCGAAGCCAGGGGCCGCGAGCCACGAGATACGCGGGAGATCTTCGAGATCCTCCGCCATGCGGATGCCCGTCTTCGCGCCAGGGGTAGCCGTGCCGAGGATGGTCGCCGACCCGCTGGGGGCCGAGCCGTTCGCGCCGCCCGTGAGCGCGCCGAGGGTCACCGGGCGTGGCGTCGCAAGGTCAAGCTCGGTCGTGGTCGACGCGCCGACTGCCGCCGCGTTCATTTCCTGGAGGATGATCAACTCAGACTTGTTGTCGTCGGAGTCGGTGACGGTAAGCGTAAGCGGGAGGACCGCCGAACCAGCAGTCACAGAGGACGCGAGCACGCCGACCGATTCAAAATAGACCGTGTCGGCAGACACGCTCTTGACCTGAACGACGACCTTCGGCGAGGAGCCGATTTGCAGCCAGTCACCCGCCGCGACGCTGGCGCCAACGCCCGTGTCGAGAATGCAGCTCGTGCCGTTGCTGACGACAGTGCCGGTGACGGCGAGGGTGTTGCCGATGGTCGAGCCGGCGACGAACGCGAGGCTCGTGCCTGCGACCTGCGAAAGATAGACGCCCTTGTACGTGTCAGACAGCGACAGGGGGCCGATTCGCTCGGTGACGGTCGAGCCGTCTTCGAGGGTGTCGGTCACGTCGAAGTAGAATTCATGGCTCGACACGATGCCGGCGGTCGTGATCGTCGAGCCGCTGTAGGCCGAGAAGCTGACGCCCTCGGCCGTTACCGCCGTGACAACGAGAACCGCCGCCTCAGTGCCGCCCGTGCCGCCCGACGTAGAGTGCGCGACGGTGAGAATCGAGCCGATCTTGATGTTCTTCGTCGACTTCAGCGTCAGCGACGTAGCCCCGGACGCAAGCGCCTGGGTCGAAGTCGTCTGCGCGAGGTGATGGCTCGAAATCGCGAACGTGCCGCCGAGCGCGACCGTGCCCGAGCACCAACCAGCCTTCGTGAAGATCTTGACGCGTCCGGTAGTGCCGCTGCCAGGCTCTACGCCCCAAATGCGACCAACGCACGTATTCGTGCCGTCGGTGGCGAAGAAGACGTCACCGGGCTCCACGCCCGTGTAGCCGGCGAGGCCGATTTCAGTGGACGAGCTGAGCAGCGTGCCGGCGGTGTTAGTCGCCGTCGCCTTGATGGTCGTCGACACCTTCGTGACGACCGGCAAACACGCCGAGCCCCACGCGCCGGGGTTGCGCTGGGCCATCATGATCGTCGCGCAGCCGAGGTAGTCGAGGATTCGACGCGAGCCGTACTTCGAGCCGGTGCCCACGACGCGGGCGCCGACGAACGGCATGTTCTCGAACCAGCGGGAAGCGCCGTAGGGGCCGGGCTCGTCGCCGAACGCGCCGCCGTACACCTTGCGGAAGTCCGACTTGCCGTTGGTCAGGACGCGGGCGCGGTTGATCGGGCCGCGACGCATGACGCTCGCGAGCATCGGTAGGTCGCGAGCCTGCGCGGAGAACGAAAGAGGCGCCGCCGGGCGGGGCCGATTGACTCGAAAGCCGGGTGCCTGCGTCGCCATCGGCTACGCCTCCAGATCGTTCTTTTTGTGGGTTTCGTTGAGCGCGAGCGGCGCGGCGGCGGCCTTGGCGGCAGACTTCGCGGCGGGCGTCGCAACGGGAGAAGGCGCGGAAGCGGGGGCCGGGGCGTCAGGAACGACGACTTCGAACAGCTCAACCGCGCTGCCAAAGCCGGGCAGTGAGCGCGCGGCGGCAACCTGCGAGTCGTTGAGCGGCTTCGACTTCTCGTGGGCGCCGAGGTTCACCGCAAAGGGCGGTTCGCCGATCGGATCAGCGCAATAGAACCCGGCGAGCTTGTTGCGGAGAACGGTAGCCGTCGACATCGCTTCCCCTGGCGGGCACACGCCCGAAGGTCGCGACGACGATGTCTGTAGGGAGGGCGCCTAAGTGCCGTGACGGGGGGAAGCGTCTACGAGGTCGCTATTCAGCGGTCGCGATGGTGAGCCGCTTGCCGCCTGCGTAGAGGTGGACATTCTGGAACAACGCGACCTCGGTGTAGCCTTCCGCGTACTCGTTGACGCGAAAGGTTACGTCGGCGCGCTTGACGTAGAGCCCTTTCGAGATCTCGTCCATCGACCGATAGCCCTGGTAGCCGATAACGCGGATTCCCTCGTACGTCGTGACGCTCGGGAACCAAGAATCTGGCTGCCCGAGGATGGAATTCAGCCCCGTTGCCAGCGCGGCGGCGTCCATTTCGGCGTTTGGCCCAGCCGTCATGAGGTAGACGTTCGCGGTGATGTTCTTGACCTCGCGCGCGCGGCGCGTACGGGCCTTCAGTGTGCTTACGTTGAACTCCGTAGGCCCGCGACCAGTCGAAAGCGCCGCGTCGCGCTCGGCAGCGTTGAAAAGGACGCCCACGCCGGGCATTTCCGAGGTGAAAATGTCGTCTTCCGACACGCCTATTCGGATATTCGGCCCGTCGTTTGGCCTTTTTGCCGTCGCGGGCACCGAGCCGACGTAGATCGTCTCAAGATGAGCCGCCACCGTCTGCGATCCGGTCATCGTGACGACCTTTGCAGCTTTCGACGAGTACAGATTGACCAGCCGGCCCGAGTCAGTGGTCAAATTGTGGGTCCGCGACACGCTGTCGAGGTCAAATCGGGTGTCGAGCGTGTACGTCGCGCCCGTGGCAACGTGCTTTTGGATGATCGACGACCGCATGCGCAGCGAAGAGACGAGGTAGGCGCGGAAACTCTCGGCCGCGCTGTCGATGATCCGCTGTTCAAGCTCCACAACGAAGGCACACGAGCGCAGGATCGGCGTGATCTTCTGCGTGTCGGCGTCGGAACTGAGTCGCGCGCGCGCACGCAGCGTCGCCGAACTAGACGCCGACCCGAGCAAGGTGCCGATGTTGGTCCGTACCTCGTCCAGCGTGTTGTAGGTCGACCCTGCGGCGGCCCACGCGGCGCCGTTCCACGTGAGCCAGTTGGTGCCGTCGCGCGAAAGCTGCCAGTCGATCGCCGTGCCGTCGGGAATGTCTGCGTCGACATAGAACGAGAAGATTGCGCGGAGCCCTCGCAGTGGCATCGACGCAAAGGTAACGTCGGCGGTCGCCGCCATTTCGCCGTAGTACGGGCTGAATGCCCCGGCGCCGTCGCGCATGCGAAGCTGGAACCCACGCGAATCGCCCTTGCGGACGTACGCAACGTCAGCGGCGGTATAGGTCGCAAGGCTCGGCTGTGGGCTGAAGACGGGCACCTAGAACGTCCTGACGCTGGTTGGCGTAGCGGTCGTGATGTAGTGCATGAGCGCGCGCGTCGCGATTTGCTCGAGGTCGGGGATAGACGTTTTGATCGTCGGCACGAAGAACGGGCGGGCGGGCACTTGGAGCCGCGTCCCTTCGCGGATGCGCAAGAACTCCTCGGGCCAGCCGTCGTTGCGCACGGCGCCAATGAAGAAGTTCCGCATGCGCTTCGACACCTCGAAGCTTGAGCCGAATTCCATCGCAGAGGCGACCACTCCCGCCGCCGTGCGCTTGCCACCGCTGCCAGTGCCGGCGCTGCCACGGAACGAGACGATCGCCTTGCCGGCGCCCGCCTTGCGCTGGTACATCGCCATGCCAAGCCGGCCGGTGTCGAACAACGGTGCGGGCGGCGAATACGCCCCCATCGCTCGCTTGGCCCCAACGGTCAGCGGGCTAAGCCGCGTCGCGGCTCCCGGGTGCGTCTGGTGAATCAGCGCGTGACGCACGCGGTCGATGATCGCCTGCGCAAGGATCCGCGCCATGTTGTCGCGAAACGGAGCCCCCAAGCGGTACTGCGCGAAGATCTGCGCCGCCGCCGCCGCCGTCTTGTCGAGCGGCCCCCGCGTGACGTTGCGTCCGCCGACCGTGAGCGTTGAGGTGGTCGTCATCGTGATCACGACTCACCCCCGCCCGTTCTTCACGTCGTCATTGCGCGCGAACTCGGCGACGAACCAAGCAGGGCCACCCGCCGATGTGGTCGACTTGTAGACGAACTTGACGTGCGACTCCTCGATGTCGCCCATCATCGCCCGCTTGCGCCGGTAATAGCTGTTTGGGTACGAAAGCTGGCCCGAGAACTCCTCGGTGGCCTCTTCCGGCTTCGAGGCAGTCACGGTGCCGTACGTGGAACTGACGAGCACCGCGTCGTCGTCCGCGCGCTTCACGCTCACCGTTACCGCGTTTGGCATGTAGATCGGCACGCCGAGCCCGTGCCCACGCGGACGATTCTCGATGACCACGAAATCGACCGCATCGGTGCCGCCTTCCCCGTCGGGAACGGCCACGATCCGATCGCCCTTTTTGAGGGGCGTAGCCATTTAGGCCGCCGCGCCGCAGTCGTTGCGGTAGAAGTCGAGAACTTCGTCAACCTCGGGGATGCCAAACAGGCCGCTGGAGCCCTCGCTGGTCGAGCCGCTGGGGGCAAACACTTCATACTCGCCGCCGTCGGTCTTCAGCCGGCGCAACAGGCTCGGGTCGACCGCAAGGCCACCCGCAGACGCCACGTCGCGCGCAACCTTGCGCTTGCACAAGATGGTCGCCACTTCTTCGATGTCGGGCGGCACCGCGCCCCAGGACTTCACCGTCGCGGCTGCGCCGCTCGTCCCGCCGTACAACCCCGCCGGCATATCGACGACAACGTTGTTCGTCGAGATCGACTGCACGATGACCGCGATCGACGCCGTGCCGTCGGTGATTATCAACACGTCGCGCGGGGCCAACCCAGCCGCAGAGGTCAACGCCAGGGTGACGGTCAGCGTCGCGCCCAGCGTGATCCCGCTCGCAAGCGTCGTCGAAACATCTTTGATCGAAGATGGATCGTGGTAGCCGAAGACACCCGTCACGCTGACGTTGGCCGTCCCGCCCGCCCAGAGGCCCGTAGACAGCTCGATCGTCCGCGCCCACACCGACGGGCGAAGGTGGTACTCGCCGCTCGCTGGCGCCGTGTTGGGGCTCTCCCCCATGTACGAATTCGCATAGAGCGGGGATGCGTAACCCGGAAAGTCGCCCTCGAACGCGCGCCCTCGCCGATGCGAACGCGCCTCGGCGACGGACAACGCGGAGATCGACATAATCGGCAACCGATCGGGGCGGGATAGCCGCGCCGTCTCGTTGCCGTCCAACTCAATCGTTTCCTGGTAGGGGATGAAGCGCCGGCCACCGACCGCTCGGTCAATGGCCGCGCTCACGTTTTGGATCAGCCGCGTAACCCGGCTAGGGGTCCACGCGGAGATCGCCCCGCCCGCCTCTACAATGGCTGCTGAAGTCGTGTAGAGGTGGGCGGGCATGGCTCACGCTGCGCGCGCTGGCGCGTAGTTACTCCAACTCGGTCGTGAGCGCCGCCGCGTCGGCAGAGGCCGTAGCCGCCGCGAGGGCCGAGACATCCGCCGCCGAGACGGCGGTGCTCGTAACAGCGGCCGGCGCGACCGCCGTCGCTGCCGCCGGGTTCGCTGCCGTGACCGCCGCCACTGCGGCGACATCCACTGCGGTGATCGTCAAGGCCGCCGAGGTCGACGCGCCGCCGGCAGTGACGCCGCCGTGTGTGTGCGCGCTCAGGTCGAGTTTCAACTCGTTCACGAGCGCCGCAGCCTCGGTCACTCGTGCAGTCAGCGCGGTAACATCCGTGACGAGCTTCACGATCTCGGCGCGGCCAGCGGCGTAGTCGGTAACGAGCTTGACCACCTCCGCGCGGCCAGCGGCGTAGTCCGCCTTATCCGCCGTGTAGTCGACCTTGAGCTCGTTTGCGAGCGTGCGCAGCGCCAAAAGCGCCGTGCGGTGATCCGCATGGTCAGTGCGAACCTTGTTGAGCACCGCGAGGTGTTCGGCAACGTCGTCATACAACGACTTCGCCCACGCGCGGATGTGGTCCTGAAGGCCACGAGGAATCTTTGCCATTTCCGTATCTCCCTGCGAGTGGCGCGCAAGGGGCGGCGCCTTGCGGCGCCACCCCCTAACGCCGCGCGCTTACTGACAGAGGAAGTTGCTGATCTTGACGACCTTGTCGGCGTCTTCCACCTTGAAGTCGACTTCCTGGTACTGGTAGATGCCGAAGTAGTCCTTCTCGGGGAAGAACTTGGTGTAGGCGCGGATGCTGTCCACCATCGCAAACACGAAGTTCATCGGGTTCGCGAGGAGGATGTACGAGCCCTTGCGCGACGTACCGCCGGTCGCCGCGCCGTTGTACGTGCCTGCCGTCATCTTCACGGCCGCAACCGCGCTGGCCGAGCTACCGGCGACAACGATGATCGGGGTGTTGTTCGCGATGGACTGCACCGTAAGGTGTCCCTCGGAGTCCGCGCTGGCGACGGCGCCGTAGGTCGCGCCGTAGGTGGCGTCGGCAACGAGGCCGTCGTTGATGCGCTTCGCGATCTGAAGCGCCGTCCACTTCCCATCAGCCTTGCCACCCGACAGATCGATATCCACCGAGTTACCGAGACTGTTGATGTTGAAGCGGATGTTCTTGGCCGCGGTGGTGATGCGGTAGGGACCACCCTCCGAGGCGCGGTGGAAGCCAGGCGAGCCGCCGCTGATGGTCGTCGCGATGTTGCTCGGAACGGCCGGCGTCTCGATCCAGCGGAAGCCGTGAGGCCCAAGGCGGTAATCGCCGCGCTGCGCCTGATCCGCGTTCGCGCCGACCTTGTTGCGCATGAGCTTGTTCCAGATCACGCGCGAATTGGGCGAGCCAACCCACGACAGATCCGGGTCGGCCTTCGCCTCGTCGGGAAGCGATATGAACGCCTCGTCGAAGTACGTCTCGTCGAGGTTCGCGCCACCCGCGCTGACGATCTTCGAGGATTCGCACTGCTTGGCGATGCCGTCCATCTTCTTGAGAAGGACCGACACCTTATCGCTGCCAGACAGAGAGGTGTCGCCGCGCATGGCAACAAGCTCCATGTCGTAGCGAGCCCGCTCCGCCGTCATCGCCGCAACGGTATTGAGGATGTTCTGGCCCTCGATGTTGCGGCGGAACGAGCGGTAGGTCAGGCGCGACTGGACGCGGGCCTTGAGGCACGCGACGTTGATCGTCCCGCCGATGAAGACGTTGGCCGTCTCGGTGTCGTCGAGGTTGTCATCCGGCCAGTCGGTGACTGGCTGACCGACCATGATCTTGTCGAGATCGAGGCGGTCACGGTCGAGGCGCTCGAAGCGCATGACCGGGAGGATGGACGGGCGCGGCGCGCGCAGGTACTGGTAGTACCGATCGCGCTGCTCCGGGTGAACGAGGCCGTCACCGGCCACCGTGGCGTCGTTGTCAACGGCCTTCTCGACGACGCGACCGCTCTGAAGAGCGGCGTAATCGCCATAGCCGGCATCGAACAGCGCCTTCTGGACGGCGCTCCTGATCTCGCGAATATCCTTCATCGCACCCATTTGTTTTCGGCCCTCCTTCAGGCCACGACGTTCTTGTGCCGCTTGCGGACGTGCGAAACGAGATCGCCGTCAATGTCGGCCTCTGGACCCTTGGCGCTGGGCGCCGAAGGCGGATTGCTGCTCTTGTGAGAGGGGGCGTCCTTGCCGCTGTTCGGCTTGCCGACGTGGTTCTCGATGCGCTCCACGCGCGCCGCGAGGGCGTCGTGGGCGGTCTTGAGCGCCGCTTCGCGGTCCTGCGCGGCCTTCTCGGCGACGTCGAAGGCGGCCTTTGCGTCGGTCTTGAGAGCCTCGATCGCGGCGGTCTTCGCCTCGATTTCCGCGCGAAGGGCGACGGTTTCGACCTCGTGCGCGGACTTGAGCGACGCTTCGAGAACTTCGGCCGCGCTTTTGACGCAGGCGTTGACCTCTTCGGCCGTCATGCCCTTTTCGGCGGGCGCGGGAGCCTCGGCGGGCGGCGCAGGCTCGGCGGCCTTTGACGTGCCGGCGAGCGCCGCGCGAAGTCCCTCAACAAGCGGCACCAGCGCCGCCTTCATGGCCGGGTCGATCCCGCTGTATTCTTTGGCGGAAAGGCAGTCGACGGTATCGACTGCGTAACACAGCGCCGCAATGTGACAGTCGGCGGCGCTCTTCGCGTTCGCGAACCGCTCCACGAACGCTTCGACAGCGGCGCCCTTCGACAGCGGGTGCGGCATCGGAGCGCCTTCGCCCGCGTCGACCTCGGCAAAGGCCGAGTCGACCTCGCTGCGGAACTCTTCGACGCGCTCGGCGTCCGTCTCGGTGGCGATGCTCTTCAGCAGTTCGCCAATGCGCGCGCACGCGCCAAAGTCGGCGCTCTCGGCTGCCATAGTGGGCTCCTCGTAATGGTAGGACTTGACTGAATCGGCGACGGGCGCCGCCGAAAGCTCGGCAGCCTCGATCCCGACGCTCGCAAACGTGCCGTCGGCAGCAGTCGCCGCCTGGCCGTAGAGAACCAGCGAACGAAGCTCGGGCGCGGTGTCGCCAGCGGCGCCAAGCGAGCCGCAAAGAACCAACTCGTCGCCTTCGCGGGTGCAGGATGTGATGCCGGCGCCGATCTCCGCGTCCTCTCGGGACACGGGGGCCGCCTTCATGCGCTTTTCGAGGGCGTCACGCAGCTCGTCCGACAGGTCCGCAAGCGAAATACGCGCCTCGAAGTCACTGGCGCTCTTCCATTCGACGTTACCGGCGATCTCAATCGCGCGGCGCTGCGTCTCGGCCTGCTCGCCCGTGAAGCTGCGGGCCTCCCATTCGAGGACTTCCGCCGCCCAATTCATCGGAATTGAGACGATCGAGCATTCCAGCCCGACCGCCCGCAGGATGACTCGAACCTGCTTCTTCGTCTTCGGGTCGGTTTCGAGCTTTACTTCCAGCGGAATGAAGCGAATCGACAGCTTGGAGAGCGTGCCGTCCTTCACCTTGCCGATGATCTTGGGCTCGGTGCCGCTAATCGTGTGGACAACGCGAAGCTTGACCTCGCCGTCCGCGTCGTCGGTGACGACCTCGGCCTCAAGAACGCGCCCGATCGGCTCGTTGTCGAGGTGATTGAACAGAACCGTCTTGTAGCGGGACACCAGCCAGTCGCCGATGTCCTGAAGCGCCTGGCGGTCGATTCGGTCGCCGGGGCCGCGCCCAAACTGCGTCAGATCGACGTTTCCGGCCGCCGCGTAGGAGACGACAACAAGCTCACCCTCGGCCGGCTCGTACTTTTTGAGGTCGAGGTCGGTGAGGGCACGCAACTCGAAGACGAGGGCGCCGTCAAAGCTCTTCTTCGTCAGCCGGCGACGGATCGCCGGGGACAAAAGCATGTCGAGCTTGTCCTTCGGGTTGAAGGACACCTTGAGCCCCTCGCGGAGCATGCGCTGGACGATGCGCGTGTGAACGACGCGCTTCGACTTCTCGGCCTTGTAACGGTCGGCGACCTTTTTGAAGCGGGCACGCGCCGACTTGAGCTTTGACTCGGGGACAAGTGGTAGGGCGATGTTCGTGGGGTCGCCGTAGTCCGAAAACTTGCGCGGCCACCCCCTCGGGATGTTGAGGCGGGCCGGCGGCGCGGCGAGCGCCTCGATCCCGAACTCTTTGGCACGCTCCGCCTGAAGCTCTTGAAGCTCCTCGGTGCTCATGCCGGGCTTTGGTGCCTTAGCCACGTAGCGCGCTCCCACCGCCAAGGCGCTAAGATGGCGCGCTGGCTATTCCGCCGTGACGGTAGGTAGCCGGAGGGCCCTCTCGTGCCGTGACGGGGGGAAGCGTTGGGCTAAGCCGCGCGCTTCTCCTCGGCGTACCGATCGAGACGCTCAGTCAGCGAAGCGATTGACGCGACTACCGCCTTTGCGGAGTCGCTCGTTGCTCCGGTGTCGCGTGCGGTCTCGCGAAGGATGACGATCGGCACGTCGCACAGCGGATCCGCCGAGCGCCTCAAGTTGGCGTCGGGCAACAGCCGGTTGAGCTGGTCGACCACCTGATTTACCGACAGGATGCCGAGGGAGCCGAGGCGGGCGATGATCTGCGACTCCTGAGAGGAGTCGGTCGCCTTGGGTCGACGAACCTTGAACGTGACGTGCTTCGCGTTCCACGAACGCATGACCGTTGCGTTGATCGTGCCCTCGAAGCGGCGGATCAGCGGCTCGATCTCCATTTCGTTCGTGATCTGCCTTGCGGTCTGCGCGCTCGCACGCGACAGCGCCGCCGACCCGCCGAGGAAGATCTCCGAGAAGCCGAACACCTCGCGGAGGATCTCGCGGGATGCGTCGAGCACCTTGAGAAGCGGCTCCGCTTCGCCAAGCCACGACCCCAAGGTCTGCATCGCCGAGCCGTCGCCCTGGCCGGCGCGCATGCCGGGGGTACGCGGGAGGTTCAGCTTCAGCACGCCCCCCGCCGAGAACAGGCCCTTGTTGGCGCCGTCCACGTCCTTCATGACGTCGTTCCACTGCTGGGGGTGTAGCGCCGTCGTCTTGAGCGCGAACGCCCAGCCGGGAGCGTTGCGGATGAGGTTGAACAGCCGCATGACCGACAGGAGCCCCAGCCCCAGGTAGTTCGACGCCGCAAGGAACTCGGGCGTCCCGTAGTAGTCGGACGCCGGGTCGTGGTTGCGGAAGTGGATCAGCTCCGACGCGCGCAGGTCGCCAGGAAGGCTCTCGTCGGCCCACTTCCCGGTTTGCTTGTTGAGGATCCCAGCCTCGCCGAACCGCTTGAAGTACACCTTTCGCTCGACCGTCCACGTCGAACGCCGCTGCACGAAGCCGCTATCATCGTTGAGAATGCGGACCGACGGCCCCGGGACGTGGTAGATGCGGCGCACCGCCCCCATTCCCATCGCCTTCTCGGTCGGATTGTCGCTCTCGCCGAAGTTGCGGCCGATTTCGAGGTAGCCGTCACCCGTCGCCGCGCGGTCAAGCTCGACGCACTCGGCGATCTCGGTGAACGCGGCCTCGGGGTTGATCTCCTCGATGCGCTTCGCCAGCGTGTCTCGCTCACGATTCTCCGCCTCGGTGGCGAGCGCGGGCGACTCCTCGCTGTTCTCCCGCGACGGCAGTTCCCATCCCATGCCGCCCACGGCGCGCGCGCGAATCCGCAGCAGCTTCCGCAGCCGTGGATCCTTCTGCTGCTGGCTCCCGAACTCGTCCTTGGAGTACGGCGGCGCCATCGCTCGCGGGTCGGCCGCGTCGTAGTTGAACGAGTCCTTGATCGCGTTGCTCTTGCCCGCCTCGTCTTCCTTGTCGGCGAGCGACATGGCTGCCCGTGCGAGTGCGTGCGGCTCCATAGAGGCGATGGCGCGGTCAATGCTGGCAATGTTCGACATTCGTTACCTCGAAAAGGTCGGGAGCGATGAGGGGTCGGAGAAGTCGCCGCTGCTCGGCCCGCCAGCAAACTGCGGCAGCGACGGAGCGGCGAATGAGGGGAGATCGGGACCGTGGGGGCCGGCGCGGTCGATCACTGGCTCGACGACTACCCGCTCGCCCGGCGCCGACTTCTTGGCCTCGGGTTGCTCGGTGAACGCGCCGTAGTCGTTGTAGAGAGTGACGGCCTTGTAGTGGGCGCCGCACAGGGCATCTGCGACGTCCTTCGTGCCGATTTTGGACGGATGATCGACTTTGCGCGCGCGACGGTCGAACTCCAGCTCTTGCAGCTCGCGAATCAAGAACTTGTGCTCGTAGAGGCTGATTCGCTTCGCCGCCAGCGCATCCCGCAGCATCAAGTACGGCAGCGGCTTGTCATCCACCGACAGCCGGTCGTCTACCTCGAAGTCGTCGTTATTCTTGAGCTCCATCAAGAAGTGTCGCGACTGATACTTGTCCATCGACACCATGACGATGTCGAAGTGGCAGTTATCGCGGAGGTCAATTAGAAGCTCGCGGAACCGCGACCACTCCAGCGCCGGCTTGTCAGGGTCGCGACGGATCCGCAGCGCGAGATCTACGTGGCAAAGGACGACTTGCGCGTACACCTCGCGACCAAAGCGGTCCGTCGTGCGCTGCATCGTCGTCCCGTAAGGGTGCAGCATGACGAACCCGGTAGCGTCGCCGCCCTCGGTGTCAAACGAGCCGTCGATGTGCACGAAGCGAGGCGCGTACTTGTTCTTTCGCGGCCACCACGAACCCGACTTCTCGTCCTTCTCGCACAGGTACTCGTGGATAAAGTCGTCCCCTTGAAGGAAAGACTCCTCGCGCAAGAACGGGTGATGAGCCAACGCGCATTCGTCGCATTCGCACTCGGGCGCGTGGGTGGGATTCGCGCGACGCACGCACGCGGCCAGCCCCGCTCGATCCTCGATGAGCGGCGACATGGACAACATCGGAATGCCGCCGAAGTCGCGGATCGCCTCCTCGAGATTCGCTCCCATTTTGGGATCGAACCGAGGGCGCAGCTCGACGGGCACCCGTAGCAGCTTCGACTTCTCGCGCGGCTTGTCTCCTGGCTCGAGGATGCGCGACAGGTAGGTGTCGTCGCCGATCTCGACCGTGAAGCCACCCGCTTCCGTCTCCTCGTCGGAGAACACCGGGCGGCCCGTCTCCTCGTCGAGAACGCCGCGCTGGGCACCCCAGAGCGTGTCCTCGTCAACGTAAACGTGCTGCCAGTCGAAGTTGCGCGCCGTGGTGATGCGCTCTTGCAGGAAGCTTTTCGGGTACTTCGGCGACGACGTGAAGACGACCAGGCCCAGCCGCTTGCCCGCCTTCATCATGCGGCTGTCCATGCGGGACAGAAGCTCGCCGCACACCGCCTCCGCCTGGTTGTAGACGGTGCCGGTGCCGCGCGTACGCACCGACCCGCTCACCACGTTCATGTGCTCGACTTCATCGACCACGGCGAACGCCACCGTGTGCGAGATAACCGCCTTCTCCGTCGTGACAACAGGCTTAGCCGTGATGCCGTCGGGAAAGTTGAGCTGGTCGGGGATGCCGTCGGCGCTACGGGTCGAGTCGAAGTTTTTAGGCCAGCAGTGATCCCGGAAGTACGGGATACCCTTGATGGTCTGCGCGAACTTCTTGTAGGGCTTCTCGAACGCCTTTTGATAATCGGTCGAGATAAACAGGTAGAGTATGTCTTCCCCAGGCTCCTGCCCCAGCGCCTCGCCGATGTTCGCGTAACAGTCGTGTACGTACCGCTTGCGTGCCCCGCAGTACGCCGAGATCACCGTCTTCCCGCGCCCCATCGACCCAGCAAGGATCGCCTCGCTGTAGCGGTCCCCGCCGATGCCACCGGCCCCACCCTCCGCCGCGCTGCAAATGGCGATGACTGCGCGACGCACCGACGGCCACGCCTTCGCTAGGTTGCCCGAGTAGTAGGGATCGTTCGCCCACTCCTCGATTGGGACAATCGGCCGCTTGAGCATGGAGCGGGATACGGTCGCGTTGTCCCGCGCCGCCGCAACGATGTCGTCCGCGAACCCGGCGAAAAGGTCGCGCTCGCTGACCGGCGCTTTCATTTAACCATCGAGTCGACGGCAGCGCGGAGCAACACCTCAAGGTCGACCGTCTGCTTCTGATACCAAAGCTGAATCTCGGCGCTGTTCTCGGCCGGCACGTACTTCTTGAGCAGCGCCATGCAGCTTTGCAGGATGCCGATGCACCCCTTTTTGACCGTGCCCATGAACGCGATCACGTTCGCCCGCTCGACGTACGCCGCCTGCTCCTCCAGCATCGTTTGCCGGCGATGCTTCAACACCGCCGCCGTCTCCGACAGCTTCGTTGATGCGACATAGAGCCGGGACAGCGCGTTGCCCACGCCCGCCGCGTTTTCGTCCGTGTCGGCGCCGACCAGCCGCGCCCGCAACGTCTCGATGTCCGCGTTCACGAGGTCGTGCTTGAGCTGGATCTGCGCGATCTCGGGGTCCATCGTTTCGAGACTGCGCGTCTCGCGAAGCGCCCGAGCCAACTCCATGATCGTCGGCGGGTAGAAGCCCCGCACCGTCGACAGCGCCTTGCTAGCGGCGTCCTTGGCCTGCTCAAGCGCGCTCACGACGGCACCCCCTCGGCGAACAGGGGCGCAGCCGCCGCCTTTGCCCGCTTCTTTGCCCCCTTCGGCGCCTTGCGCGCTCGCAACTCCGGAGGCGGTGTGCTTTCGGCGTAGGCAATACGAGCGCGGGCGATGCGGACGTATGGCTCGGTGTCGGTGTCGTTTAGTTCGCAGCCGACGAACGAGAAGCCCTCCCACGTAGCGGCGACGCCCGTGGAGCCGGAGCCAGTGAAGGGATCAAGAACGGTCCCGCCGGGAGGCGTCACGAGCCGCGCAAGGTGGCGCATGAGGGCGATCGGCTTGACGGTCGGGTGTAAATTGCGCCGCGCCGCAGCGGTCATTCCGGCCCGTGGGTTGTTGAGGCCAGCGGACCCGTCCACGCGCCCCGTCACCTCCGCGCCGCCCGCCTCGCGTAGCCCCGCCTCGCGTAGCCCCGCCTCGCGCTCGCCCGTGCTCGCCTTGGGGCAGACGATCATCGTCGGCAGAAGCCGCGCGAGGAGATCGTCGGGTAGGCAGACGAGCGCCTCGTCGTGGGCGCCGTCGGTGCCGGGGATGCGGAAGTGGCGCGTGTAGGGGCCTAACACGCCGTTAAGGTCGCCGCCGTCTACGGCAATCGGCGTCCCGTCGCCGGTCATATTAAAGCCGACCGTCCCTAGCGTTGTGCCGCTGGAGGATGCACCGGGGTTACGACCGTCGCCGAGCACCTCGACGCCCAGCGCCGGGCCTTCTGCGTCCAGGTCGGCGACCATGACCGTCGCGGGCCAGCGGCCCCGCGGTGCCCATAGTTCAGATCCGGCCTGCTGTTGCCCGAACACAACATTGACGCAGCCGGTGAATCGTCCAGACCCGGGAGAATTTGCGCGGCTGGCCGATGCCTCGAAGTCGTCGCGGCTCGCAAACGGCAACCGGCACCCGTCGATGTTCAGCGCCCCCGTACCCCACCGCAGGACGTTCGCCGCGACCGTGCGCTCGGACAGCGGCTTGCGCGCGAGCACGTACGGCTCCATCGTTTTGAGCGCCGTGCCCCAGCCGGCCCAGGCGGCAGAGGCGGCAGAGGTGATCGGCAGGACGGTTGCGCTGCGATCCGCGCCTTGCCCAGGCGCCACAGCGAGACGGTTCGCCTCTCGACTCCCAACCGTCGCGCGTTCTGCCTCTGCGATTACGGCCTCCCACTTTGAATCGAGAGTCGGCAGGCAGCTACTCAGCCCGGGCCAGTGCCGCGCCTCTGGGAATTGATGGTGCTCCCAGTTCCAGCACGCGCCGCTACGGGTGCCGACGACGCGCTCCGAGACGTCTTGGCGCGATAACCCGGCCGCCTCTCTGGCGACACGGATGGCAGCGGCGAACTCGGCATGCGCGGCAACGCCGGGGCGCGCGTCTATCGCCTTCGACACGTCCAGACTCTTCGGGAACGACTGCGCGCTCACCCACGCGCCCATGTGCCGAATCTCGAACCCAGCGTCTTCAATGGCACACGCGAGCCGGTGATACGTGCGCTCGGCGGCAAAGGCGACGATGTGCGCGCCCGGCTTGAGCACGCGGAAGACTTCGCGCCACAGGTCGCGGTCAAGGGCGATCTGCCCGTCCCATCCTTTGCCCATGAAGCCGATGGCGTATGGCGGATCTGTCACGCACGAGTCGAGCGAGTCGGCCGCCGTCGCCCGCATGAGGTCGCGGCAGTCGCCGTGAAGGACGCTCGCGCTCACGACGCCGACTCCGCCCACATAGCGCGTAGGCGCTCGACTACATGCGACGTTTCCGCGCTCGGGTACGCCAGCGCCCTCGACAGCGCCTCAGTCGCCGCACCCCGGCTCCACGCCGCCCGGTAGTACGGCCACCCGGCGAGCTGGTCGACAATCCCGCCCACGTCCCGGTTGCCGCCCGCGATGCTCGCCGCAGCGATGCTCACGACGTACGCCTCGGCCTCCTCGCGCAGTCGGAACGGCGCAGGCCACGGGCATAGGGCGATTGCAGCACAGCCGAGCAGGATGCCGGCGCCCAGGCCGGTGAACGCCAGCGTTGCCAGCGACGCCACGAATAGGGCCAACGCCGCCGATTGTGGAAGCAAGTAGGCGAGCGACCAGCCGATAAGCCGCGCCCTGGACCCTTCAACGGGGGGGGGTAGCGGTCGCTGGGCAGGCGGCAGCCACGTAGCCATGTCCCGGAGCCGCCAGTGCCACGCTCGCAAAAGATGGACGAGTTCGTGCCCAACGACCGGCCAGGCACGCGCAGGGTCGTCTAGCAGTTCACCAGGTGCGTACACCGTGCGCCCGACGACCGTTACGTACTCGGCGAACCGTGGGTTGATGCGCGTCACCCGGAAGAACCACCCGACCGCTCGCATCAGCCGCGACGACTCTTTGGGGACGATGCGCGCCCCCGGCACAGTCGCTGCCATTGCCAGCCGCACCGCTGTAAGCATTCGCTGGTGAGGGGACGGCGCGGAGGTAGTGATAGGCGTGGTGTCCATTGCCACGCAGGGGACCATGGGGACGCAGGCGCAAGTTGCGTGACGGGGGGATGTGGCGGTGCGGGACTAACTTCAGCAACGCTAGCGGATACCCTCCCGTGCCCACTTCCCCCCGGCACTCCCCCCGGCGGATCGGCCTAACCCCTTGAAATCACTAGCGGGTCCCCTCTGGCAGGGGGTATGCCCTCGTAATCACTGCGTATTGTGGCGAAGTGGACACTCGCGCGCCGGCTGCGGAGCGACCGAGCGGTCATGCTTGCCGTGTTGGCCGGGTGGGCGCTCTGGGCGGGGCGCGGGGCGGCACCTCGGAAACTATCGACACGAAACCA
>ERZ1292623.2194-Hain-H51-01um-R1-2194-length-17826-cov-8_pt1 | contig 17826 bp, 35 predicted proteins | sample MGYA00564398_ERZ1292623 | MGnify/ENA primary metagenome ERZ1292623 (study PRJEB36523, sample SAMEA6512633) | groundwater metagenome | collected 2019-01-07 | study: AquaDiva: Metagenomics assemblies of 32 groundwater samples | reverse complement strand
TGCCATTGAATTAAAAAAACTAGAGATGGATGGATTAGCTAATATTTATTATTGGAAAAACCAACAGCAAGAGGAGGTTGATTTCATTTTTAAGCAAGGTACAAAGATTAAACAACTTATACAAGTGTGCTATGATTGTAGCAACATTAAAACTAAGGAAAGAGAAACAAGATTCTTAATAAAGGCTTCAAAAGAGTTGAAATGCAATAACCTTATTATCATAACGAATGACAAAGAAGGAGAAGCGCGAGCGGAGTGGTTTGGAATAAAAAGAAAAGTGAATTATATTCCATTATGGAAGTGGTTATTAGATAAAAATCAAGTAAAACTGCAAAAATTGGAGAAGGCTGTTAAAGAAGATATTAAATGGGGATTTAAGGAATGAAATTTAAGAGAAAATAGTTATTTTGTTTTCTTCACCTTTCTTTTCGGCTTATTTCTCTGGTGTGCAAAATATTTTTTCTTTGCAAAGCTAACTGGGTTTTTACAGCGTAAACAGATTTCGTCTTGACATTTCACCCCTAGGTCTTTGTAGTAAGATAAATTAGAGCAGTTTGGAGGAAGGATTGCTTCTGACTGCCGATTATGCCAGCTCAGCTGAGATAAAATATAACTTTCTGGAAGCGGCTGATGATTTCTTTGGTTCCATTTTTTAATTATGCTTTCAACCTCTTTTACTTGATAGCCCATGCACTTAAGGAAATTTATCAAGATGAATAGAGCCCTTTTTCTCCCGTCGTCTTTTATCCCCTGCAACAATTTTTTTATGCAATCCGGGAAGAACTCGTCGGGTATTGAAGATTTTAAATCGTCGTAGTGCTGCTTCTGTTTTTGCTCTTCTTGATGATACTGAGGCCTTTTACTTACTGCGTCGAGAGACTGAATTAACAGCTTTGTTGCTTCCGGCTCTTTAACCCTTGGCAGAAACTGAGTGGTTGATTTTATATTTTCTATTCTCGCTTTTTTCAGATCAAAACTTTTTAATTCGTTAACAGAAATAGGGACGCTTACTAATCCCCGTTTTTCATTTATTGAATAAGGAGCACGATACATATGCCTGTTTGAAATTAAAATTGTGTCTATCTCTATTATCGAGAAGGGGTTGAACTTATTTTTCTCAATCAGCTCTTCCTGTTTTTTGCCGGTTGCTTTTGCTATCTCCTGCAGCGTGCTGATATCAAGAAGTTTTTCTGACAGCCTGGTTTTAATCGTCTCCTTAAGATAAGCTGCAATTGCTCTCGGTGCCTCTGGAAATAATTTCACAACAGGAATATTATTTACTTGTTCTGGAAGAGATTGGCTTGGGATGCCAATGTGAAATCCGTTATTGCCTGAAAACTTTAATCCTATATTTTTCACATCATTGAATTTTAATGCCTCTATAACAAGAATTGCTGTTTCCCTTGCATATTCCAGGAATTTCGTATCAATGTCTATTATCAAATCAAAACCAATTCTTAACTTATCTATCTCTGTTTTTGTCATTCCTGGCTTTAATAACAAAGGGTTTTTCCAATGCTCCTCTGAAATGTGAAAAGATGTAGCTCCCTGTTTTGCCAGCTCAAATATATCCTGCTCGAAATTTAATGAATCTGGCCTCTTTCCAAAATTTCCTGATGAATACTTGACAGCTACTTCCCTATTTTTTGAGGCTTCTAAAATAGCTTTTTGTATATCTTTCCTGCCATAGTAACCTAAAACGTCCGACATAAATCAGAAAATTCAGAGAAAGTTTATAAGTTCTACTACGATGAAATATATTCTTGGCTATTGAAATTCCTGCTGCATTGAGTAAACTGCCTGCGCTAATTTTTCTGTTTCTGAGTTTAATTGTGACACCATTAAAACTATTTGCTTTTCCTGCTCTTTTATAGATTCTTTTGCTTCTTCTATGGTTTTTTTCACAATCACATTTGCACCGACAGCCATGAGAACTTTTCCTTCTTCTTTCAATTCTGTTTTTACCAAAACTCCCGAACTTAACGGACTTAAGAATTCATCTCCATTTTTTAGCCTTGAAACCTCTTCTAGTGAAGCTGATAAATTAGCCAGATTTTGCTTTTGCTGCTGCATATTTGCAAGCTGCAACTGATACTGCTCCAACTGCGAGCTCAATATTTGAAACTCCAACAACTTTTTTTCCTGTTCTTCTTGTTTTGATGCCATTTTAACTTTACTAACGGTTTCTTCTTTTTTCTTTAAAAATATCATATGCTTCTCTATACCTCTCACTTTCCATGTATTCTCTAAACTGTTGTAAGTTTTCTTGTTCTGACATTTAATCCCTCAATTAAGTTCTTGAAAAAATCCTTTATAAGCCTATTCTAAATGAATCCTAGTGTTTCGTCTATTCTCTGCGTTTCTGGGCCTGTTGTTTCTGCCCCTACAACATAGCCGTTGCAATTTACTAATAATCCGGACCTTACATACGGGCTTCCAAAATTTACCGTCCCTATGTTTGCAGGAAGGTTGAATATACTTGAGATTTTTTTTGCATTTGTCGCGTCTCTATGGAGCAAACAACCCTTATGGTTTAATGCCGTGCAAGATCCTACTGTGGAATTCTCTGCTATTTCAAAAGGACTAACTTTAAAGCCTAATTCTTCTAATTTAATTTTTACAGTTGACTCCAAGTGAGGATTTATCAAGCAGGTTTTATCTTTAATGACTATATTATTCCCCAGAGCTGTAAATCTTGTATCGAGCTTTATGACTTTAACGTTTTTAATTTTTTCAAGATCATTGAGCTCGTGCTCTGGAATAAATTCTGGAACGAAAAGATAATCTTCATTGCCTGTGCAAAAAATCCCTATTAAGTTTGTGTTGTAAATAGTTACCTGATAGACTGGAACATTGAGAACCTCCTCTATTTTTTCAACTAACTGCTTGCTCAAGTTCTTCGGAAGGAGGCAATAGGAGTCAGTAGCGAAACTGTATAATCCTATGTTTGGGTTGTTATGGAACTTTGTTTTTAGGATGTGCATTTTAATTTAACCATCTAAAAATTTAAGAGTTAATACTATTATTGCTAATATCCTCCCCTATGCTAGCAGCTATTGCAATCCAACTAGAGATATTTGAAGACTTTTTAGACATATTAATCCTTCTTCTTAGAAGCCTTTTTTGTTTTTAATTCTTTCTTTTCCTCTTTCTTTGATTTTCTCTGCGTTCGAGGCCTTTGCTTTGATTCTCTTTTCTTTCCTTTCTGTTTTGATTTTATTCCTAACTTTTCGAGCTCGCTCTTCACATCTTCCGTCGTTGCTTTCTTTTTAATCTTAATAACCTTGTTTAGAGATTCCAAATGCTTTATATTGCATTTCTTTCTTCTTACATTCCCGTCGATTAAAACAAATTTATCGTCAATAATATCAACTATTATTCCAATTTCTCCGCTATCCCTTCCTGCTATCTTCATAACCAACTGTCCTACTTCTACCATTTCATGCTCCTTGCTCTGTCAATTAATTTCTTCCTGGAACACTGCGAGCAGAGATTCGCGAACTTTCTTGACGGGGTCTTTTCTGTTTTTGAGAAAGCCTTTAGCTCTGTTGCTCTTGCCTTAACTGCCCCTTTCAGTTTTTTTCCACACTCGGGACATTTTGGAAGCCCGGCCCTGCCTCTTTTGTAGTGGATATTTACTCTCGAAGCTGTTTTAACAAAAAGTTTCCTTAGCTTGCTTGATCTATGTTTTGGCGACGGCATTTTAATGCACCTTTAATACTTTTCTTAATACTATGTTGAATATGATTGTCAGCACAAAATATGTGCCGAACCATCCCATCCCCAGAAAGATTTTTCCGTGCGGAGAAAATGCCCCACTTATCCAAGGAAGCAAGATTATGAACGGAACAAATGTGATTAGCATCGGCTTGAGCTGATACTTGAACGTTTCCATTGTTTTTTCAAATGATTTTTTCTGGAGCTCCATCACTTTTTTTGTGTCGTGCTTGAACTCCTTCATCTCTTTCTGGATGTCTTTTATTTCGCTTTTTATGCTTTTTAAAGCTTCTTGATCTGTAAAATATTTGTAAATTAAAGTTGTGAAGAGCATCAGGATAAATGAGATGATTATAAGCCCTCCGAGAGGATTCCATTCTATCAACCAGCCAAAGATAAAATTAAAAAAATTATCAAACACCATTTTTCGTTACTCCATCATCTTTCTCAAAGCAGGATACATATCCATCATATGCTGCTGCGCTATTTCCTCATATAACCTATAAATGATCATTACTGTAAGCAAGATTCCTGTTCCAGACGTTAGTGCTCCTAGAACATCTGCAAATGCCGCTAGTAATCCCACGGCTATTCCCCCCATTACAGTTAAAGGCAGGATATATCTTTTTAAAATTCTTTCTAACACCCTCTCATCTCTCCTAAACCCTGGAACCTGCAGTCCTGATGCCAGGATCTTTTCTGCCTGGCTTCTTGCATCCATACCTGCAGTCTGCATCCAGAATATAGAAAAGATTACTGCTCCGACGACAAGAAACAACATGTATGAAAAAGCCTGACCAAATATCTGCCAGTTGAATGAACCGGATGCAATTGCTGCAAAGATTTCATTGACTAAATTCGGTGAGGTAACCCACCTGACTAAGCCTGAAATAGGAATGTTGCCTTGAAAATGCCCGAAGATATGCAGTGATATCCATGACAAGATTCCTGACGAGCCTTCAACCCATCCCTGCATCAATCTTGCCCATAACTGGATATTTGCAATTAAAGCTGCCACAAGAATAACTGGAATATTTGAAGTGTAAATAAAATTCAACGGCCAGCGAATTCCATGCCCTCGAATTCTTCCGAATGACAATGGGATTTCGACTTTCATTGCCTGGACATAAACTGCCAAGAAGAAAACGACTATAGTAAAAAATATTGTGAAGAATGCTAATCCTGCTCCCATTGGATTTCCTGCAGTCAATGACTTAAAGAAAACCCAAACCTGCCCGATAGGCGCTTGGCCTGTTCCAAATGCTAAGATCCCTGCTTGCGTCAATGGTGAAAAGGCGCGGACAAATATTTCTGCTGAGACTCCTGCTGCGATGAACAATGAAATTCCAGAGCCGAATCCCCATTTGCTTATTAATTCATCCATGAAAAGAACAATTATCCCTCCTAAAAATAACTGGGCAATGAGCAAAAACTGTATATTTCTAAATGCAATAGGATCGAGAGATGCCGATGGTGAAAGGCCTCCCATAAAAACAAATATAGCTGCTTCAAAGATTATAAAAAAAACTGCCAACAACTTCTGAAGCCCCTGGTAGAAAACCCTTCCTTCATGAGTATGTGTATCTAACTTCAATATTCCAGAACCTTGCAGCAGCTGAAGAACTATCGACGCTGTGACTATCGGCCCTATTCCTAAAGACAAAATCGATCCGAATGGAGCTGCTAATATCACTGAAAGAAATTGAAAGTTAGCGAGAGCATTCTCACCAAGCCCAAATAACGGAATAACAGAAAGTATGAAAAATAAAACCAAGATTATCAAAGTCCATTTTAATTTTTCCTTAAATGGAAGCCTTTTTTCTGCAGGCCCTTTAATTTCCGGAAGATTTGATAGTATATTTTTAAATACTGACAATTTCTCCTCCAGCAGACTCTATTTTTTCCTTGGCTTTTTTTGACACAAATTTTGTATGTATCTTGTATTTCCTAGTAGGATTGCCGGAAGATAAAAGTTTATTGTAACCCATTTTTTCAAGGATAATTTCGAACACCCCATTTTTTTCAGCCGCCACTTTTTCCAGCAAAAATTTTTCTAAATTATCTTCTATAAAGGATATGTTAACTGCTTTTATTCCTTTCTTTTTTAAACTGTGAAATCCTTTCTTCCCGAAATAATCTTTTCCAAATAACTTGAAAATCAATTGCTTCTTGTGATGAGCTCTTTTTCCTGAGCCTGCTAAACCTCTTCCGCCTCTGTTTCCTGCTCCTCTTCTCTTCTTTTTAGCTCCGCCTCCATGAGTGTGGCTCCCTCGGTATTTTACAACTTTTTTTCTTTTATGCGTTGTCATGTTAAATTAATCCAGCGACAATTGCTTTTTTATAATATTCTCCGAAATCGTGATGTTCTTCATTAAGCCTGATTATTGGTGCAGTCGGTAACCTATACAAACCATATGCCATTATTTCTAGATCTCTACCATTGATACTCAAAGTAGTGAATTCTTGTTGATTTGATCCATACCAGAATCTAGCATCTATAATTAATTCTCTTCTTGGCGACGAACTCATCGGATAAGTGACTAATATATCTCCTTCAATTAACTTTGGCAAATCTACTCCTGGAATTACAAAGAAATTTCTTTTCATGCTTGTTTTTTTCATTTCAAACCATCCTCATGATCAGCTCGTTTATTTTTTCCTTCCTGTAACCTAAAACTCCACCTTGGCTGAAAGGCGCTTTGATACCTTTTCTTTCGAAGCCTTTTTTTGGAGGTGACAATCTAAAAAACATTTTTAACCCAGGAATATCCTTCAGATTTTTTTTGAAGCTGAAAAATTCTTTTGCAAAGGTGTCAAAATCCAAGCCCGTTTTCTGCTTTAGATATTGCAGGCTTAATTTTTTCTTTCTTGCCAACCTTCCCCTGTTTTCAATTAGTGTTTTGAAAGTATCTTGATTGATCTCTCCCCACGTTGAGTAGTGCTGGATTTTTTTCAGCATCCCTATATAATGAGGAGTGTTTTCAATTACGACGCAGTAATTTTTTTTATAGAGCCTGAGAAGTCTAAAAGTATTTTCTATTTCCTGCTTTGTCCTTATTGTCCCCCTAATCCTAATTACTGCTATCTTCTGCTTTTGCATTCAACGAGCCCTCCTCATACCCTAATCTCTTCATTTGATCCGAATTTATTTTCATTAAAGAGAGATTCTTCAATGCGTCGAAACAAGCCTGCAACAGATTGATTTTTACTTTTGTCTGCCCGAAAGTTTTTGAATAAACATCCTTTATTCCTGCCAATGCCAACATTTTTCTGCATTCATTTTCCACGCACAGTCCAGTGCCTTTTGGGGCAGGCATCAATTTAATTCTTACAGAACCGCACTTTCCTTCAACAGCGAAAGGTATTGAATTTGGAGCTGGAAGCCCTTCCCATGAACCACATCCCCTAACTATCTTGATGAGATTTAGTTTTGCCTGCCTCAATGCTTTTTCTCTTGCGGGCATGGTTTCCTTTGCTTTTCCTTTTCCTAATCCAATATAACCGTCTCTATTTCCGACAACAATCATCGTCGAGAATTTTGGCTTGTTTCCCTCTTTTGTTTTTTTCTGGGTCTGCCTCCAAATGCTTCTCTTTCCTCCGCCGAATTTTCCTTTAGACTGACCTATGTATATGAAATCAGATTCGATATTTTCAATTAAGGCGTCAACGATTTCATGCTCGAGTATTTTCTTACCTGAATCGATTATTTCGTCAATGGAATTTATTTCTCCTGATTTAACTTTCTTTCCCAATTCTGTCTTTGGTTTCCATGCTTCTTTATCAAAACCTTTCTTTGCGACTCCAAAAGGTAGATCTTCTTTTCTCTTCATTACCATTTTTCCTTTAATATTCTCTCCTTTATCTCTTTAAACCCTTCTTTTCCTGCCAATCTTTTTTCCTCTGGAAGGATATCTTTTGAATGAGGAATGCTCATACCAGAATCTACTGCTCCTTTTAATGCTGCATACAATACCGAACCTTTAATTGATCTTGCCAATCCCAGATCCAGAACTGCATCTTTAATACCCTTTGATTTTGCTCTCATTCCAAGCATCAATCCTGTTAGATAAGCTGCCTGGATGTTTCCCCTATGAAGGCCCCATCCTAGTTTGCTAAGTTGATTTGAATGTGAAGATGCAAGAATTTTATCTCCATCTTTGTGATACGCAGTTAGTTGCAATTGAATATTCCTCAATGACTTCCTTATAACTAATCTAGGGTTTCCTGACTTGAGCAGAGACAATCTTTTCTTGTAATCTGTTACTCCTTTCTTTTTCCTTCTGTATTGTATCTTTTTATTCATTTTTCTTTTTAAATACTCCCTTCTCTATAAGATAAATCTTCATATGTCTTTGGCTCCTGAAAAATCCCCCTTTTGCCTTCGCCATTAATTCTTTGAACAATTTATTGTCTACGTATTTTTTATCCTTTATTGACCTTAAAAATTTTCTTTGAGTCCTTATCTTGTTGATCCAAGCTGTCTTTCTTGAAAGCCTTGCTGTTCGTCTTCCTTTTCTTGAACCTGGACCTAACTTTAACCCTTTTCTCTTTTGAGCTCTTGTCTTTCTAGTCCTTGATTTTGACTGATATGGTAATTTTTTTACGGTGATTACTTTAGTCCTTATAAGAGACCTAATATCAGATTTTGTGATTGCCTCTTTTATCTCACTTAATTTTTCTGGATCGAATCTTACTTTTCCAGTTCCAACTTTCAAAATTTCTGCTGCAATCCTTTTTTGAGTCGTTAGTTTCATTTTTGTATTTTTGTACTCTCTTCTTGTTTTTTCTGTTTGCTACTTTCTGCCTCTTTCACTGCTTTTTCTTTAGATTTCTTTTTTTCTGTTTCTTTCTTTTTCTTTTCTGTCCTTTTCTTTTCCAACTCGTCCTTGGCTTTTTTAATAAATTCCTCGACGTTTTTTATATTTAGGACCTTGAACTTTGATTCGGCTGCTACCTTCAATATCTCTAGTTTGGTTTTTAATCCAAGCTTTGACGATAACAAGATCGACTGTTTTGCATTTTTCAAATCGTTGATGTTTGTAATAATAGTGATTTGCTCATTGCTTTTTCTTTGCGACTTGAAACCTATTGAAGGCCTTTTCCGATGACCTGCTTTGTTCAGTCTTAGTTTTGAATGGATTCCACGCGGCCTTCTCCATTTTAGCTCAAGCTTTTTTTTACCTGTTCCCTGCCGGATAAATTTTCTTTTCATTTTACTGCCTTGATTTTGAAACTATGTAGCACCCGTCTTGAAATATCCTCTTGTCAAATCCAGGTCTACGCGTTGAGAGCTCAATGTTTGCTGCTGATTGTCCAACCTTTTCCCTATCAAATCCTGAAACTGTAATCATATCGCCGTCTACTTTCACATTTACCCCAATAAGAATTTTTGCGCTCCTTGGAATTTTTTCTCCCATGAAGTTGTTTATCATTACTTTATTTCTTTCAACTGCTACCGTCATAGGAAAATGTCCTGAGCAAATTTTTAACCTATAATCGAATCCGTTCTTAACACCTGCAAAAAGATTTTTTATGTGTGCAGCATAGGTTCCTATCATTGTTTTTTCTTTCTTTGTTGCATTTCTTCCTATAAGCAAGATCTTATTTCCCTGATGCGCGAGCTCAAGTTTTGGATAATGAAACGTTCTGGAGTTTTCTCCTTTAGGCCCATTGACAAACAAGGTCTTGCTATTTATTTTAACTTCCACTCCTTCCGGGATTTCAATTTCCTTTTTTAGCTCCTTAATTTTCATCAATAGATATAAGCCAACAGCTTACCTCCAATTCCTTTCATCTTAGCTTCTTCATTAGTCATCATTCCAGTTGAAGTTGAAACAATCAAAAAACCAAAACCTTTAGCAGGAAGATATCTTCGTTCAAACTTTTCAAAATCATTTTTTTTAACATTAAATCTTGGCTTTATAACTCCGCACTTATTTATTCTTCCTAGAAGATTTAAATTCAGTATTTCTCCACGAGTAGTTTTTGTGGATTTGTATGCTCCGATGTAATTATAATTATTCATTATTTCAAGAATCTTTCTTATGGTTTCTGACGATGGATAAATCGTTACTTCGGTCTTTCCTGTGACTTCATATGATTGAATCTTTGACATTGCATTTGCCAACGTATCATTAACTGTCATCTTAAGTATACCTCCTGAAACCTATTTGAGTTGCAATTTCCCTGAAACACTGTCTGCACAATTCCAATTTGTATTTACTTATGTGAGCTCCGTATCTGCCACAACGCTTACATTTCTTCGAACCAGATCCAAAATCTTTCTTCTTCGGCCGATTATGCTTCTTAAACTTCGCGAGCTTTGCAGGCTTCGACTTCAATTGCTTGAATACTTTCGTATAATTTTTAGCTGTCATTTTAATCTTCTATTTTTGTTTTAAATTTATTTTTCAGGAAATCTATTGTTTCCTGCTTTGAGATCAAGTGCCTTTGAGGAATTTTTCCTTTCTTGACTGCTCTTTTTTTAATCCTAAATCCATTTCTTTCCAATGTTACCATGACACCAAATCCAATTATCCCTATACTCAAATCATATTTAGATCCTGGAACATTAATATATTCTGGAATCCCAAAAGAGAAATTTCCTTCTCCTATTTTTTTCTGATTTAATTTATTCCCCGCTGCTTTGAGCATGTTTTCAACTAATACATCTTTATTTTTTCTCAAAGTTACTTTTGCACCGATAGTAGTTCCTGGCCTCACTCCCCAAGTTGGAATTCTTTTCTTTGTAATTGTTGCGACCGGTTTTTGATTAGATAAATTTTGCAGAAGCTTCATTGCTTTTTCCAGTTTGCCTCCTGCCTCTCCGGTTCCTATATTTAATGTAACTTTCTCTATCCTTATTTCTTTCATATTGTTCATTTTTCAAGAAGGTTTATAATCGGTTTTTCTTTTCCTATCAAAAAGACATAGTCTTTTGGAAGATTCATTTCTTTTTTATCGATGCTTACGGTAACCTGTCCATTGAATGGAGAAGTTTCATGAATTTTCTCTATCTTTGCTATCTTTCCAAGATTTTTTCCTTTGATAATGTAAACTGTGCTGCCTTTTTCAAAATTTATTTTTTCTTTGATTTTTCCATTTTCCATGACGAGAACATCATTAGTTTTTGCATCACTTTTTCCAGCAATTATATTAAATCCATTGTGGAGATTCAGCTGAAGCTCATTACCTTTTATTTTCGATTTTTTAATTACCTTCAACAAGGAGATATTTGAATCCGACTTATTTATCTCCTTGAAGATTAACTTTCCTCTTTTATTTAATAAACATCTGTATGATCTGTCTGCGAATTCCAGGACGTCAAATAAACCTACCTGAAATTTAATATCCTTTGCCGGTTTTTTGTTTATCAGAACTTTTTTCTGATTTATCACCCGCTTCGCTTCTCTCGTATTTTTAACTTGAGATAATATCTTAAGAATTAATCCTATTGGCATAGAGTTCTCTAGTTTATGCGGCCCTGGATTCGGCCGAATAACAAAAACATTTTCCTTTCTTTTTATCGGCCATGATTTTGGAGCCGCGATAGATTTAAGGTGACGCTTTGACATTTTTCCTCTGTAATATTGCTTGTCTTTTTTTGTCCTCTAAATTCAAATTTGTGATTATCATGTTTGAAGGATGCAATGGATAGAAGATTTTTGATCCGTCTCTCTTAACCATTTGTGCTCCTTCGACGTACACCCTGGTTTTTTTCAAAAACACTTTTTCAATTTTTCCTGAATGACTCTTGAAATTTCCTCGCACAATTTTTACAGTGTCTCCTTTTCTTAATGGAATATTCCTTGTATTATATTTCTTGATTAGATTCTTTGATAAGTGAGAGGATAGGAAATCATGTTTTATGTGCAAAGGCGCATTGTGAACATACTTTCTCTGCTTTCTTCTTTGTATACTTGATTTCCAGCTTGTTGAAAATTTTTTCTTCATTTTTATTACACCACCATTGAAGCTATTTTAGCAACTCCAGGCCATCTCTCAACTGCTTCCTTTGCAACAGGGCCTTTTATGAAAGTTCCCTTAGGATTTCCTTTTTCATCTTTCAAGACCACTGCAGCATTGCTCTCAAATTTTATCCTTGTACCGTCGTGTCTCCTGTATTCTTTTTTCTGCCTGACAATTATCGCATAGACTTTTTGTTTCCTCATCGAGGGTATTCCTTTTTTGACTACAGCTGTCACAAAGTCTCCGACGCTTGCTGCAGATCTTTTTCCCTTGCTTGTCTTATGGCCTTTAACTGCAATTATGTAAATGATCTTAGCTCCCGAATTATCGCAAGCTTCTAGTTCCGTATGAATGGGCAATGCCCTTACTATGCTTGATTTACTTGCTTTCATTTTCTATTATTATGAAGTGTTTTGTTTTGCTGATAGGCCTGCATTCTTTTATCATGACCTTGTCTCCTTCCTTTATTTCCATATTTTCAGGAATATGCGCCATTACAGAGCTGGTTCGCTTTTCATATCTTTCATATTTTTTTAAATAGAATCTTCTTTCCCAGGTAACTTTTGCAGTTTTATGCATTTTTCTCGATATAACTACTCCTGAAAATACCCTTCCATGCGATCCGATTTTTCCTCTGAATTTCTTTTTCATCTTAGCAATTTTTTAACACGATCTTCTGGTTTGGCTACAAGAACCTTCCCGTTTATCTCGACGTTTTTTCCTTTTATTTTCATTTTGAATGTGCATTCTGACTTGATGATTTTTTTCCCGTTGTCCAATACAAACATGTTTTTTGTCTCATCTATGATTTTCCCTTTTAATCCAATTAAGGATTTGTTTTTTGAATTCGTGACTTTTATTTCATTTCCTATGAATTCATATTTCACTATTTTTTTTTCGTTCATCTGATCATTATGGAACTTGGATTGAACCCGAGTTTGATTAGCTCTTCTTTCACTTGGTTTGCATGATCACCCTGAAGCTCAATTTTGTTGTCTTTCACAGTTCCTCCGCAAGCAAATTTGGACTTGAGCTTTTTGCCGAGCTCTTTTATGTTTATTTCCTTCTTGTTTATGCCCTCAACAATTGTAGAAATTTTTCCAAATTTTTTCTTTACCCTTCTGATGTTTATTGTCTGTGTTTCTTTCGTTATACTTTCCCAGACACCAAGTTCTTTTGGCAATCCAGTTATTGGATCTATTTCAGGCATATCTTTTTTATTTCGCCCCCTTCAAATTATGTTTATGAATCATTAAATTCATCCTTGCTATTGTTTTCTTAACTGACCTTATCCTTCCCGGATTTTCTGATGGAGCTCCTGTTGATATTTGCGCATTATACTTCATCATTTCTCTCTTCAGCTCATCCAGTTTTTTTCCGATTTCAGCTGGACTTATTTTTTTTAGGTCTTTTTTCTTCATCTTTGTCTTGTTTCTTTTTCTCCTTGGATTTTTTAGCAGGCTTTTCTTCTTCTACCTTAACTGGTTGCACTGCTTCTGAATTTTTGAAAATAATTTTATCCGGAAGGTTTACTGTTTTTGGCATTATGCTTACCGCAATTCCGACTGCTCCTGATTTTAAATGTGCCGTTGATTCTCCTCTTATTACTTGAGTATCTGAAACGTGCCCGCATTTTTTTAAATATCCATTGAAAAATCTCCAACTTCGTGCTCTTGCACTCGGAATCTTTCCAGCGACAATTATCTCTGCCCCTAGTGCTCCTGCGTCCATTATTGATTGAAGTGTTTTATATCCAATTGACTTGAAACGTGTGGATCCGAATCTTTCTAATGAATAAGCAATTTTTTCCGCAATTGACTGTGCATCCAAAAAAGGATTTTCAACTTCACCAATTTCTATCTGAGGATTTTCAAGCCTGTACTTGTTTTTGAGAACAACTGTTAACTTTTTAATGCTCTCTCCTTTTCTTCCGACGACAAGTCCTGGACGAGTTGTGTAAATAGTGATCTTATCTCCAAGCGGAGTTTTTTGTATTGTAGTGTGGCTGTATCCTGTTTTCATGAATTTTTTCGAAATAAACTCACGTATTTTGAACTCTTTCATTTTTTGTGACAGTATGTTTCTCTCTATCATTTTTCTTTCTTTGATTTTGCTTCTACTTTTTCTTTAGCAGATTTTAGCTCTTCCAAAACAACCTTGAGGTGCGTCCTTTTTGTTTTTCTTCTTTTCTGCCTGCCGTAGTGCCAGCTTCTTGAAGCCTGATTGGCAACTATTTCTTTAATTATAAATGGGGCAATGAGTCCTTTGTCCTGTGCATTTGATTCTGCATTTTTTAAAACACCCAAAATATATGAAGATGCTTTTTCAGGATACCTTCCTGCTGCCATATTTCCAGACCTATGGCCGACACCATGCATATGTTTTCTATAAGGAACTGCAGATTTTTTTGTGATTACTCTTTCCAGAATTTTCCTACCCTGCTCAGAAGTTTTCCCTCTTAGCAAACTACATATCTCTATCGAATGCCTCGTCGAAATTGGCAATGATCTTCCCATTGTTGTTGTTCCTGTTTTTAATTTTTCTGTGTTATCCATTTTACCTTACTGAGACTGCTGCACTTGATTTAGTTGCTCCTACTCCTGGAGATGAATGCTTGACGCTTTTTCTAGTCAATGTAAATTCTCCTATGTAATGTCCCAGCATGTCTGTTTCTATCCTTATCTGAACGAATTCTTTTCCGTTGTATACTAGCATATTTTTCCCCACCATTTCAGGCAGGATGATCATATTTCTCAAGTGGGTCTTAACTGGTTTCTGTGAAACCTTTAATTTATTCAATAATTTTTTCTGCTCTTGTTTAATGCCGCGCGTCAAAGACCTTCTTTGCCTTGATGGAAGAAGAGCTGCAAAACTTTTGAGGTCTAGACTTTTAAGCTCTTCCAAAGTTTTTCCTCTGAAAATATATTCTTGGATCATTTTCTCTTACCTGTCCTTCTTGGTCTTAACATTCCTACTTTCCTTCCTGGCGGAGCATTTTTTGGAGCTATGCTTGAGCTTCTTCCTCCAAAAGTAGGCCCCCCTCTTCCAGATCCGAATGGATGATCTGTTGCATTCATCGCGCCTGCTGCTGTTCTTGGATATAACTTGTTTCTTGCTTTCATCTTATAATAAGAATTTCCTGCTTTGAACATTGGCTTCTCTGTTCTTCCCGAGCCAGCTATTGTTCCGATTGTAGCTCTGCATTCTGAGCTGAACCTTTTTCTTTTTTGAGAGGGTAGCTTAACCACTATCTTTCCATCTGTTTTTGAAACTATCCTTGCAAAAGCTCCTGAGGTCCTTACTAATTTTCCAAGATCTCCTGGCTGACCCTCTATATTATAGATTGAAACTCCTTCTGGAATATTTTTTAGTGGCAAACTATTTCCCGGTTTTAGTTCTGCTAACATCCCTGAAGAAATTTCCTGATTAACTCTTAATCCTTCTGGAGCAATGATATAACTTGTCTTGCCGTCGTCATATTTTATTCTTGCTAATGGAGCATAATGACCTGGGCATTTTATTATGTCTTTTACAACACCATTTACTATTCCGTTTTTTTCACGATCATCTAATTGGCGATGTACGGGCTTTGCAATAAACCTGTGACTAGGAGACCGATAAGTTAAACTTCCATGTCCTCTTGCCTGTTGTATTATTCTCTTTCCCATTTTATAATCCTGTATACGCTAATATTTTATCAATTCCGTAAAAGGCTAATCCTCCTTTTTTTCTGTTGCAAAGAGTTTTATCATAAGGTCTTTCAAATTTCAATTGCCCACCTATGAATTGGATTTGCTCATCTCCAATAATAAATTGGGATACATAATCCGAATTTCCACTTCTGCTATAAAATATTCTTTTTGTACCTTCTCTTGTCAATGTTGAATGATGGTAAGCCATCTCTCTGATTCTTCCATCAACTTCCACCCTTATCGATTTTTTTCCTTGTAATTCAGAGAGATCTTCCAAACAGTTTACTAGTGCCGTTTTACTTTTTGTTTCTTGCATTTTTACATCAACCCCAGCTGCGTTGCAATATCGATTGCAGGATTTTCATTTGATAATTTAACATACGCTCTTTTTTCTCCTCTTGGGGTATGGAAAGTCGAAACTTTAACCACCTTTACTTTGAACAATTCCTCTACAGCTTTTTTTATTTCTGGTTTCTTAGATTTTAAATGAACCCTAAACAACAACTTGTTCTCTGTCTCCATGAGCTTAACTGCCTTTTCCGTCGTTAAAGGATTTATAACTATTCCGTAATTGTCTAAATTTTTCATTTCTTCTTCTCCTCTTTCCCAACTTGGTGATTTGTGAATAATTTTTCTTTTTCCATTTTCTTTATTGCATCTTCTGACCAGATTACAAGCCTTCCAGGTATTGTTCCTGGAGCTAAAATTTCAGCATTGAGATTTTCAACAAAAGAGGTTTCTATCCCCTGCAAATTTCTTGAAGCTTTTTCAAGCAAGCATTTTCCTGAGACGATTATTAATGGCCCTCTTTTTATTCTGTATTTTCTGTTTCTGGATTTTCCTCTTCCTGCTCTTATCTTTTTATCATTTATCCTCTTTAGCTCGTCTTCAAATCCAATTTTTAATAGAAGATCCTTTACTTGTTTTGTTTTATTTAGAGATTCAAACTTAGATTCCAACACTATAGGAACCTGCCTTGAAAATTTATGCCTAACAGAGACTAAATCTCTTAGTGCTGTTGCTGCAATCGCAGACCTTATTGCTTTTCTTCTTTCCTTCTTGTTTATTTTCACTGCGAAATTTTTTTCTGGCTTTGGAGGATGTGCTTTTCTTCCGCCTTTTGTTCCTGGAGAGAATGCTCCTTCCCATCCAAACTGGCTTCCTCTTTTCCACATAATTTTTCTTGATACTCTTGAAATTCCTTTTCCATAGCTTCCCCTGTATTTTCTTCTTCTCTTGGATAATTTTGCAGACGCTCTTTTACCTGCCTCTTCAAATGCGCCATATCTTTGTCTCAGACCTTGACGTAAAGCAAGAACTGCTCGCTTTATTAGATCTTGATTCACTTCTTCGTCAAACTGTTCTGGCAAAGGAATCGATTTCAACTCTGTTCCTTGGAGACTAAATAATTTTGCTGTTGTCATTTTTTCACTGCATCTCTATGGTCATTGGTTTTGATCTTGACCGTATTGGCTCCCTAATTCTTATCAACCTTTTTCTTGCTCCTGGTATTGATCCTTCCAGCAAAACATAATCTGCCTTTACAAGACCGTAATCGTTGAAACCAGATCTTGGATTTACCTCTGCTGGCTTTGAAGAAATTTTTAATAGTAATTTATTGTACTCAGTTCTTGTGTGGAATCCCATCTGGCCTGCGTGAGCTACCCTATACATTGTGTGCTGCTGCTGATTCCAAGCACCTAATGATCCGGGACCTCTTTTTGTCTTTTCAGATTTTTTCTGCCTCAAACTCACTCCAAATCTTTTTACAGGACCTTGGAAACCCTTTCCTTTTGTCACAGATTGTACATCGACAAATTGCCCTTCTTTGAAGATATCTTTTATCTTTATTTCTTTTTCAAGAATACCTTTTAAAAAATCCTGAGTTGGATTAGAAATTTCAATCTCGAAGATTTCTGGTTTTTTCTTTATGGATGTCAAACTCGGTTGAGTATAAACCTGCAAAGCCGCCCTGTCAAAATTTTCCGGTATTGTTTTTCCTGAAGATTTTTTCAAGACTATCTTTCTTGCTAACTCTTTTTCAAACTGCTGCGTCGTTGGAATTTCGCTGATAATTTTAAATCCATAATCTGTCTGTTGATAAAAACGAAGAGAAAGAGGCTTTAATGGGGGGCATTCAATAACAGTTGCCGAAATAGAGATAATCTGCCCTTTTGTCATTGAGTTTGTATTGTCTTTAATACTTACATGTATCATGCCTGTTTTATATCCTGCAAAACCAAGAAGTTTAGTTCCACTTATTTCCGGCCAGGATCTTGTACGAGGGTAAATTTTTTTTGCTCGCTTTCTTGGCCAAAACTGCATACTGCCGTGTCTTGGATGATGTCTTTTAGTCATTTATCAATTCCGCATCCTTTTCAGGATATGCGATTGGTTTTGTAACTTCCCGTTACCTCACTGCTAAGAATAAAGCGATAATTTTTTGCCC
>ERZ1292623.2193-Hain-H51-01um-R1-2193-length-17826-cov-10_pt1 | contig 17826 bp, 15 predicted proteins | sample MGYA00564398_ERZ1292623 | MGnify/ENA primary metagenome ERZ1292623 (study PRJEB36523, sample SAMEA6512633) | groundwater metagenome | collected 2019-01-07 | study: AquaDiva: Metagenomics assemblies of 32 groundwater samples | reverse complement strand
GCTTGAGGTATTATTCGAACGCACCGGTTGTGCACTTACTTATTGAATGTAGCATACTGCTGTGGGCTTAATCCATGTAGTCCCCGGCAAGGCGACGCCTCGACAGTCAACAGATTCCGACATCACGATGGCTGAAATTTTACTCCATACTCTCGATCCCGAATCGGAATCCGATCTCTACAACATCAAAAATTTTACGATTTGATAATAAAAAATACTGTGGTATATTTACTTTATGAGTAATTTTCGCATTCTTTTCATCGCCGGATTGGTGTTTATATTATTAATCTCTAGTTATTTTTTTATGTCTTCACAAAACAATGATGCAAATATATCTCATGAAAAAGAGGTCGAGGCGATTCATCAAAAGATTATCGCCGAGTGGGATGGTTCCGTTGAGGCACTTGGCGCTTTAATTAATCATCAGACTTCAGAGATACGAGAGGGTGTCTATAGAGTATTATTTCATCTTGTTTATGATGGCGTAAAATTATTTGAGGGGCGGATGGATAAAGATCGTGTGGCCATCGTCTTTACTTATCGTTCAGCGATTTATCAATACTGGGCGAATCGGATTATAGCGGAATCGCCGGCGATTGGTGGGCAGATTCTGCGTTGGCTGGATGAACTGCCCATGGAGTATATTCGTAACGCGTCTGGGTATGATCCTTACGCACTTAATCAAGCGACGGTTGAGATGTTGGAACGCCTTCCGTGGGACGGCTCAACGGCCGGTGAATATATGCCCACATTGGTTCGATTGTTGGGTAAATATGGTAGAAAGATAAACACTGGCACAAAGGGAAAACTGATCACGGCTGCCACTCTACCGATTGATATTCAAAATCATGGTTGGCCGGGGAAGTTGCCATGGAATGCGAGACTGGCTTTGGCGCGGATAGGGGATGAAAATTTTGTGACTGAGATTCTTCAGCAAGTGCAATCGGAAGATGATATTGTGACGCGCGCCACAATTTTGTTTAAGGATTTGACTTACATTAGACATCCTAAAGTCACTCAAGTATTAGCGAATTTTGTTTTCAGCAATAAGTTATTGCCATCGCTTAAACCGATGGGCCCCGGTATCAGTGAGGCCTATCATGCAGTTCAACAATTAAACTTTCTTTTAGACGGCCGAATACCGGTTGATGAATCTTCGGCTTGGGAAAATGTTTTAGTGGCCAGGGCGTGGTTATTGGAGAACGCTTGGAATATAGAAATTTCGTCCGATGTAGTCGAGCAGCACATTTTACAAACGGTTCGGGCGATACACGATGTGGCGCAACTTGATTTTGCCACAACTGGGGCTACGACCGTGGTGATGCCTATGAGTTTGGGTTGGTCCATGGTAGCGATTAGGCCGGATGAGACTAGTGGAAGTGCCGTTATTGCTAATCCGCCAATAGTAATTGGCGAAAAAGGCAACTGGGAACAGCTTTCATTATCTTTGTTGCCACTGCAAGAACAATTGCTAAATGGGTCCTATTCGTGGAAAGAGCCGTTAGAAGATGTTTATTCACCCTTTTCTCATGGTGGCGTTATTCTATTTCGGCCCGAACTGGCTAGTTCAGACTTGGCTTATTTTGGCGATTTCCATGTTATATTTCCGAGTTGGGCAACCTTAATACCGGAAGCCCTCGAGCGTTATCAAGTTGAACCGGCATTGCAAGTTTCATATCTTGATTCGACAACTAGACCGGTCGTATCGGTGGATAAGCTCGAATCTCTAACAATGGATAGTAATGATTTGATTGGAGTCATGGCCGTTCAAAAATTGATTAACGGTCAGAAATTTACTCCGGCGATGTTGCACAGCATTCTTACTTCCACCGGGACGGATAGTGAATACCGCCGAGCGGTTGTGATGTATTCAGTCATCCAGACTCAAAATGGGGAAGGGATAAGAAACGAATTCATTCCGCTACTAGACGAAATTAGAAAGGTTATCGCCTCAACTAACCATCTCGTAGATTTAAGAGCCGTTGCGCTTGCGGCTTTCACCGTGATGCTAGATCCTATGAATACATCAAGCACACAGGCACGCGCCAAGACGCTCCTTGCCGAAGTTCAGCAATCCCTGACGAGATTTGGTCAAGACGCTCAACAAGATCAAGAGTTCAACTATATTTTTAAGGCATTATCATTTTAGTTTGATAAATCGTTATGAACCATAAAAATCTTATAATCATTGCTTTTGTGACGATCATAATTTTGGTTGCGGTTTTGGGTTTTGCAACCGGAACACCGTATGTTAAAGTATCTTCAGTTATGAAGTATCATATCCAAACTAGTAATTCAGCAATTACAGTTGACATAAGTGAAAACAATTACGCACATCTTTTAGTGGCCTCATCAGCGACTAATGAAGAGATAACGAGATTGGATTATATTCTACCAGCGCAATTTAAAGAAAATCTAAATCTTTTGGTTGAAAATGTCTTAAGTACTTGTGATAAGAAACAGACGCGCGAATCAGAAATTCTTTTAAATGCCAACGGACAATCTTGTGGTTGGAGTCAGGCCAATTTACGGCAAGGTGGATCACCGCAATCTCTCTGGAGGTTTATGGAATCAAATTTTCTAGTCTCTCTTCGTACCACATACTTTTTTGAACGACGAGCAACTATCGAAAATGAAAATGGAGAATCAGAAAAAGAAGCATTAGCTTGGAAAAATGCGACAAATGAACTAAAAAAATGGTGGATATCAGAATTACCGATTATTACCAATATCGGGCTGATTGATGCTGAAGCGGAGAATTATTTTTCCAGTAGACAATTTACAAAGGCGGCTGACAAATTTAAGGAGGTATATAATAGCAATGTCAGCTTTTATTTACTGGAATATTCGCACCCATTAGTGTCCCAGCCAATAATATGAATACAAACATAAATTATAAGAAAATCGGGATAATAGCTTTTATTATAATTTTAGTTATCGCAATTTTTAGTTTTAAGAATTGCACGGATTATAGACCGCTAGTCACCGATATTCCGATCTTAAATAATGAACCCGAGAGTGGCTGGCGCGTGCTTGATTCTTCAAGTGACGGTGCAGACGAGTTCGTGGTAGATATGCCCGATTACCTTTTTCAGGAAGCTGACACCGCTGACGATCCGCTTTATTCAGACGCTTATACCAGCGAAGACAAGCATGGAAATATTTACTCTTTTACTATTCGTAAACCAGCCTCAGAAGAAAGTCTTGGCAATGTGGATCAGCGCCTAAAAAACTCTTTGAATAAAGTGTTAGGATCGGACAACAAATTACTTTTTTCCTCCCGGCGTGAGTGGGAAGGCCGTCCGTCCTTGGAATTCGTAATGTATGACACCGCTGGATCTCGGGAGACATTTTACAACCTCTTCTACACTAAAGGACGAATTGTTTTAGCTGGTGAAAAAATTTATATTTTAGCTGTTGGTTATTGGGATTATAATTACCATGACGGCAATTTTTATCATTTTATAAATTCTTTTGTTTTAAATGATAATAATATGGAAAATAAACTACTTGATATTAAGGCAACTTGTGAAGGGGGTGATCATTGTTTGTTTGAAAAAAAGGACATAGCTCTTAATGTCACGGTTACTAATACTCATCCAACGGCGATTGGACTCCATTTAGAATTTATTCAAAAAACTGGTCCGACGATAAAGCTGATTGATACTCGAACTGGAGCCGAAACATATCTCAAAAAAAATCTGGCCGACCCTGATTTCGAAGATAAAATTACCTTGATTCAACCAGGAAAGTCAGTGGCGATAAAATGGGTTATTCAACCAGGAGATTTCGAGGAATTTACCGGCAAGTCACCTGGTAATTTAGATATAGCGGCCGAGATTATTATTGATACGATACTAGAAATGGATGGTAATAAAGAGGTTGAATTTAGGGGTGGTAGCACCGTTAGAATTATAGGTGGAGATCAGTAATAACAGTTTTTGTTATTCAATTTTTTTGTCATTAACTTTCTGCGGATTATGATTCGGACAGGTCTTGTTGGAACAACGGTTGGGAATCGTCTTGGTGCCCTCCATCATTAAGGCGCCGCACAGATGACAAATGTCACCCGTTGGCTTGGCTTTAATCGCGTTTTTACAAGCCGGATAATTAGTGCAACCGTAGAAGAGGCCATACTTTCCGCGGCGTTCGGCCATCGTCCCTTTTTTACACATCGGACATTTGACGCCTGTGTCGGCCGCGGCCGCCACTTGCTCATCTGGTTTGACAAACTTACATTTTGGATAATTGGAGCAGGCGATGAAGCGACCGAAGCGACCATCGCGCTCGACCAATTTACCGTCTTTACAGTCGGGGCATTTTTCTCCGGTCTCTTTTGGTCCCTGCATCGCCTCGCCAGTTTCGCTCCGCGCGCCGGGACAATCCGGGAAGCGGCCGCAACTTAAGAATTTACCGCCGCGACCCAGTTTCCACACCATGTCACCGCCACAGATTGGGCACTTGAGTTCAGCCGGACCCGCTCCGAGATTATTGATTTTCGGAATGTCTTTATTGGCGACGACCGCTTGGTGAAAGGGACCGTAGAAATCAGTGAGTGATTTACGGTACTCTAGTCGGCCGCCGGCGATCTCATCAAGTTCATCTTCCATCTTGGCGGTAAATGAATCGCTAATATAATTATGAAAGTGAGTGTCGAGGAAATCACTTACCACTTCACCGGTTTGGGTAGGTTGCAATGATCGACTAATTTTGTCCACATAGCCGCGGTCAAGAATAGTTTTAATCGTCGAAGCATAAGTACTCGGCCGACCGATGCCGCGCTTCTCTAATTCTTTGACGAGGCCGGCCTCGCTGTAACGATTGGGGGGCGTTGTTTGTTTGCCTTCACTCTCAATCTTTTTTAATTGGAGCGCCTCGCCTTGACTCACGGGCGGTAATTCGTGTTCTTCACCCTTCGCCGCCGGATCCGCTCGAAGCCAGCCGTCAAATTTAATCAGGTAACCGCCGGCGGTGAAGGGCGGCACGGTTTTATTGTCGGCGAGGGCAGTGACGCGCGTCTCGGCGCCCGCGGCGTCGGTCATCTGCGAGGCAACTGTTCGTCGCCAAATCAGATCGTAGAGTTTGTGTTCACCGTCGCTCCCGCCCGCCGCTCGGGTTTGAATTTTCGTTGGCCGAATCGCTTCGTGGGCTTCCTGGGCGTTCTTACTTTTAGTTTGGTAGAAACGAGGTGTGCCGGCATAGTTCTCGCCGTATTCTTTCTTGGCGAGGGCAATAATGTCACTTACAGCCCCGGCATTCATGTTGGTGCTATCAGTGCGCATGTAAGTAATGAGACCGGCTTCATAGAGTCGTTGGGCGTGACGCATGGTCATCGAGGGCGAGAGACCAAGGCGCGACGACGCGGCCTGCTGGAGAGTGGAAGTAGTGAAGGGTGGCCGCGGGCGGCGCGCGACGGCGCGCGCTTCGATCTTACCAACTTGCCAGTTCGCCTCGCGTCCAACTTCTACAATCGTCTCCGCTTCGCCCGCTGTTTTCGGTTCGATCGAGCAGGTAAAAGTTATGTCATCACCATTTTTAGTTTCAAGAAGCGCGGTAATGACCCAATAATGCTCGGGGATGAAAGCGCGGATTTCCTTCTCCCGTTCGACGAGAATGCGGAGAGCGGGGGATTGGACGCGGCCGGCCGAGAGGCCGTAGCGAAGCTTTTGCCAAATAAGCCCGGAAAGATCGTAGCCGAAGAGTCGGTCGAGGACGCGGCGCGCCTCTTGAGCGTGGCGGAGATTGTCGTCAATCGGCCGGGGATGAGTCAGAGCTGTCTCAATCGCGGCTTTAGTAATTTCGTGGAAAACCACCCGATTTAACTTTAAGTTTTTAGTTTTTAGTTTTGCGTTATTAAGACCAATCGCTTCCGCAATGTGCCAAGCAATCGCTTCGCCTTCACGATCCGGGTCGGTGGCGAGGAGAACGCTCGAGGCCTGCTTCGCCGCCCGCGTTAGTTCATTAACGATATGTTCTTTACCCTTCACTACTTCGTAGCGGGGGACGAAACCGGCGGCGATATCAATCGCGTTCTTATTTGATTTCGGTAAATCGCGAATGTGACCGACGCTCGCGAGGACGCGGTACTCGCCGCCCAGATATTGACCAATCGTTTTCGCCTTCGCCGGTGATTCAACGATGAGTAATTTTTTGCCTTCGGCTTTTATCATTGTTTTACATTAGTACTACGGTCTGATTATTTTTGCAAACTGATCGAGAGACGAATCTCACCGAGTGTTTCCTTGGTTAGACCTTTAAGCTCCATCGTCGCGAGGAGGACATTAGTCTCGTTCGTCGGTTGCGCCAGTTGGCGGATGAGTTCATCGCGGGGGAGTGGCTCGATTGAGAGCAGGTCAATAATTATTTTTTCAGTGGGAGAAAGCAAGTTAAGATCGAGAGTTTTGATTTCGTTGGCGTCGGCGGTTGGCTTGAAACCGAGCATTTCCAAGAGGTCAAAACTTGTGGTGATCGGTGTCGCGCCTTGGCGGATCAACCGGTTGGTGCCGTAAGATTGTGGCGAGAAAATGGAGCCCGGCACGGCACCGACCTCGCGATTGTAATCAAGGGCCAAGCGAGCGGTAATGAGTGTCCCTGACTTGTCGCCGGCCTCGATGATTAAAGTGGCCTTTGAGAGCCCGGCCATAATTCGATTGCGGCGAGGGAAGGTGTGGATGCCGGCGGGGGCAGTGGGCGGGAGTTCGGAGAGTAGCGCGCCACCGGCTTCCACGATCTGATCGGCTAAACGCGCATTAGAAGATGGATGGAGCACCGACCGATCAAGGCCGGAACCAGGAATACCGATAGTCGGGAGATTGGCATCGAGCGCCGCTTTGTGGGCCATAGTGTCGGTGCCAATAGCGAGGCCGGAGATGATGGCGATAGGGTAACCGGCGAGACCTCCCACCAACGCTTCACATGCCTCCTGGCCATAGCGGGTGATTCGCCGCGAGCCGACGACGGTGAGATAAGTGTATTCTTTCGGATTCGGCAAAACGCCTTCGAGATAAAGTTCCTTGGGCGGATCGGCCATCTCCCTGATCGCGGTGGGAAATTCTTCCGGCGGGAGTTTTCTAATTTCATTTTCCTTCTCATTTTCCATCCCGCGATTGTATCAGGTTTTTGGAAAACCCCAATTGATTAGCATTTCGTGATAATATTAAAAATCATGAAATCAAAACCAAAAGTTGGTTTATATGTCGACGGAGCAAATCTTTTCTACCAAGGCCGACGAAACGGTTGGATGATTGATTACAAAAAACTCTTGGTTTGGGTGAGGAAAGAAAGTGATATCGTTGTGGCTAAATACTTTATCGGTAAACCATCTTGGGAACCAGCCAAGTCACTGAACCAAACTTTTAACTCGTACTTAGAGAAGATTGGCTATTCAATTATCACCAAACCACTCAAGAAAATTAAAACTAAAGGCGGGGAAATTAAGAACAAATGTAATTTTGATGTCGAGATGCACGATGAAATTATTCACGATCTTTCAAAACTTGATATTGTTTATTTAGTCAGTGGGGACAGTGATTTTATGAGGACAAAACAACGAGTACTGTCTAACCAGAAAAAAATAAAGTTCCTGGCTTATAAAAGGGGTTGTTCTTGGGAAATCAGAATGTCCTGGCATGTTTTACTTGACGACATAAAGGCAGAGGTCGAAAGGACTTGACAGCAATTACTTTCTGAATATAATGGAGCCATAGTTACATCGCCGGCCCCTGTGGCCGGTTTTTCCGTTTACAAAAAACGCCGAACCCTTGTGTGAGTCCGGCGTTCAGCTTATTCACCATTTCTAGAACTGGTGGGAGTGTGGGTTTCAACTGTCGTCGTTTTTCGGTCCGTGATAGAGTTTATCGACACCCGGCGTTGTTGGTCCTAATGGAATCTGAAACACATTACCATCTTGCACGAGTTTGACCATTTGTTTCTCTGACCCCAAGCCGATAACATCGAGGACAATTGTCCTCTCAGTTCGTCTCCCAGATAAGAACCTCTCAATGACCTTAATCTCAACGGTTTTTTGCGATGAGGATTTTGAGTCTTTAAGATTACGCGTCTGTGATCCCCAACATAGGGAGCAGATCCCATTTTTAGCTCGAGTATCTCTCCCACACCCCGAACAAGTTTGAATCTCTGACGGTTTATTACGGCTTTTTGCCATGATATTTACCTTTCTCTTTAGATAAAGAAATTAAAAGACCTTCCCGAAACTTGGAAGATACTATCATTATGTTGATTATTTGTCAATCAGTGGCTGTTCACTTTTTTTGTTACAATGACCCCATGCTCGATATTAAATTTATTCGGGAGAATGCGGAGGTCGTGAAGGAGGCGGTGCGGAAGAAGCGGCTGACCTTCGATCTCGATGAGCTACTTAAGGTGGATGCCGAGCGCCTCGCGGTTCTTGGCAAAGTGGAAGCGGCGCGGGCGCGACAGAATGTCGTGAGTCAAGAGATTGCTAAGGCCAACACGGCCGACCGCGAGAAATTGATTGCCGAGATGACAACGCTCAAATCCGGTTTCAAACTCGAAGAAGATAATTTGGCCGCGGTCATGAAGCGTTGGCAGACTTTGATGCTTCAAGTTCCCAATCTGCCAGATGTGTCAGTGCCGGAGGGGGCGGACGAGACCGCAAATCAGGAGGTGCAGGTCTGGGGCGAGAAACCAAAGTTTGCTTTCGCGCCGAAAGATCATATCGAGCTTATGCTCAATTTGAAAATGGTTGATTTCGAACGCGGGACCAAAGCCCACGGCTTCCGTGGTTACTTCTTGCAAGGGGCGGGGGCCGAGTTGTCTTGGGCGCTTGTCAATTACGGTCGGGAATTTTTCGGGCGGAAAAATTTTCAGCCTATTGTGGCGCCGGCCATCGTCAAGCGCGAATACTTCTATGGCACGGGACATTTGCCTAAGGATGCCGACGATCTTTATCGAACTCAAGATGACGATTATCTCTCGGGCACGGCGGAAGTGCCGATGATGGCGTATCACGCTGATGAGATTTTAGCCGTCGCCGATTTACCAAAACGCTACCTCGCCTTCTCACCCTGCTTCCGGCGCGAGGCCGGGAGTCATGGTAAGGATACCAAGGGCTTGATTCGGGTTCATGAATTTTTCAAACTCGAACAACTTATCTTATGCGCCGCCGATCATGGCACTTCCGCGTCCCTTCACGAAGAGTTGAATCGCAATCACGAAGAATTTCTGGAGTCACTCGGCTTACCTTATCGCCGTTTACTGATTTGTGGCGGCGATTTGTCTTTGAGCAAAGTTAAACAATATGACGCGGAAGTGTGGTTTCCCGCGGCCGGGGCGTATCGCGAGAGCTCGAGCGCTTCGTATTACCACGATTTCCAAACGCGGCGGTTTAACATCCGTTACCGTGACGAGATCGGCAAAACCCATTTTGCTCATTCGCTCAACTCTACGGCCGTTGCCACCCCGCGACTCCTCGCCGCGCTTGTTGAGAATTACCAAACCGAGACTGGGACAATCACTATTCCCGAAATTCTTAGGGTTTATTTGGGCGGCCAACAGCTGATTGGTCATGGCATCGCATCGTGAGATTCTAAGAGCCAATCGCCGCGCGCGGCAGAAACGCTTGTTCCGGCGGTCAGCGCTCCTCATCATTTTAGCCCTGCTCATTTTGGCTTTCGTCCTTTGGTATCTTTGGGATTCTTCATTCTTTGCTCTAAACCATATTTCAATCATTAACGCCAAAATGATTCCCGCGGAACGCTTGACTGCCGTTGTGAATGAGGTTTTGGCGCCCAAGTATTTCAAGCTTTTCCCGCGGCCGGTGAATTGGTTTTACCCCCGGGCGGCGATTGTGGCCAATCTTCGAGAACAATTTCCCGAATTGGCGGCGGTTAAGGTTTCCAACCCGTCGTGGGGGACACTTCAGATTGAGATTGCCGAACGACGCGCCGTGGCCCTATGGTGTCAAGAAGAAATTTGTTACGCCATCGACCAGACCGGACTTCTCTACACTCCGGCTCCCCGATTTTCCAATGACGCTATCTTTACCCTTACCGGCCCCGCTCTGCCAATCCAGATCGGCAGTCGGCCACTCTCAATTTCCCAGTTCCAGCAACTGTTGGAACTTCGAGCCGCGATTAACCGACAACTGGAAATTAATCCCGATTTTACCGGTCAGACAGTTATAACCGTCTCGCTTAGCGAACCAGTGGATTATTTTTTCGAAGTTCGGGACACTCGTCTGGAGGTGAAGAGCTGGCGCTTGCTCGTCGCGCGCGCCGACGCGAGCGATATTATTATTTCTCGTCTCCTGGCCACTTTTTCGTCTGGGGCCTTCCTCACCGAGTACCGTTTACTCTTGAGCCAGCTCGATTCTCTCGATCTCCGTTTCCGGCGGCGGATTTTTTATAAATTTGTGCCATAATGGTAGCGTATGACCGTCGCCACTCTATTTGGTCGTTACTTCGCTTGGCATTACACCACCGGCTTGGCCGACTGTCTCCGGCTCGTCGCGAATTTTCTTTGGTTCGGCTACCACTTCTTCTCCGTGCCGGTTATTACTCGAACACTCTTCAGTCCCTGGCGTCGGTTGGGCGAGAGTTATCGCAAGGGTTTTGACCCGGAGCGGATTCTGGAAACCTTAATTGTCAATATTTTAATGAGACTTTTTGGTTTTCTGATCAGAATTATTTGGTTGATGTTGGCATTCTCTGTTATCATTCTAATTTTCAGTCTTGGAATTTGTGTCGCGGTTTTTTTCTTTTTGGCGCCAGTCGTCATTTTGGGGTCGTTTATCGTCGGTTTTTATCTTCTTTTTTTAGCTTAAAACTATGTTATCACCCATGATCCATCATCGCCATCATCACGGCTTCACCCTAATAGAACTACTGGTCGTAATTTCGATCATTAGCTTGCTATCGAGCATAGTGTTTGCCTCACTCAATCAAGCCCGCGTCAAGGCACGAGACTCTAAGAGGGTGCAGGATTTGATTCAATTACGCAATGCTTTAGAATTGTATAGAGCAGATTATGGAAGATATCCACCTCCTATTCTCGACTTTGACGGGCGAGGAGAAAACTGCTGGGATTGCGCTGAAAGTTTTCAAAGTGCTAGTCCGTTTAGTGATTCCGGTAATAATAATTTCAGCAGACTGGGCACGGGAGGACCGTTGGGCACTGGGCTCAACCCATATTTATCCCCCCGCCCCAGGGACCCGCTAGCTCCCCCGGATGGTTTTGTCGATGGCAACGATGGTTACATCTTTAATTCTTATAGAGGTTACTGGTATAAATCTGATCCACAAGGAAATGATTATAAAATAGTCATTCTAGAAACCGTAGAAAATTATAGTAATGTTCCTGCGCAAATGTTTGATGATACTTTCTTATCACTTGCAGGAATTGACGAGGCAATATCGTTATACTCTTCAAGTCGCTCCCAATATTGGTCTCACTTTTGCACTTTTACTCCATTAACCTGCTAAAACTATGCATCCTTTCAGATCATATCTTGCGACCAGTCGTTTTTATCCCGTTTTTCTTCTCGACGGGTTGATCGGCCATCGGGAAAGACACATTCTTCTTCGGTTCCTTTTTTGGCTGGTGCTTTTGATCGTGGCCATTTTAGGTATCACGAGTTTATCGCCAATCATTCCAAGTTTCGCCGACTATCTTCGCTTTTTTCAGCTCGCGGTTCCAAAATTGGTCGGCGCTCTCTTCCTCCTCTTTTCTGTCTGGCTCACGATTTATCTTTTGGAATGTTACTTCCGTGATCGTTATTTCGCGGCGCCGCACTCCGAGTCGTCGGACTTGTTTTCGTTCGAGATTAGCCAATTGCTTTATCGGGCCGAAGAAGCCGATCCGCTTCTCGCTTATCTCACTGCCGAAAGCAGCATGTTTCTAATGCTGCGTTTGGGAATTCCGGAAGCGTCGCTGCTCGGCTTTATCGAGAGTCGTCACAGCGCCGCGCGCGCGGGTGCTGTGGCGCCGCCTCTTCCCATTGAGGTGGGTAAGGTGTTAACCCTTGAATCTTTGGTCGGTTGGCTCTTTGATCAATATCCTGATTTTGCAAAGTGGCTCCTCGGGTTCGAGATTCGCCGCGACGAGCTCACTGGCGCCGCCGGTTGGCTTTCGCGTCAGATGTCTTCCGAGCGAGCGGCCGAGCGGTGGTGGTCGCGAGAGAGACTCGCGCGCTTGCCCGGCCTCGCTAAAGATTGGTCCTACGGCGAGACGACTCACCTTGACCGTTACGCGACTGATCTCCGGTTGTCGCCACAGACGGCGCTTCATCCCGATGATCCACTCATCCCGTCACCGGCCACTCTTCAAGTGGAGACAATTTTGTCGCGCGCGGCCGAGGCGAATTGCCTAGTGCTTAGTTCATCAGGCGCCGCGGGGGCGCAACCGCTCGTTTTTGAACTAACCAAGCTAATTAAGCGCGGTCAAGTGGTGCCGGTTCTCGAGCATCGCCGGCCGGTCCTCTTCGAGACGGCGCGGTTTCTCGCCGCCTTCTCTGACGCGGCCACTCTCGAGCGTGAACTTTTGACGATTGTTCGCGAAGTGACGGACGCCGGCAACATTCTCCTCGTTATTGATGACTTGCCCGGTCTCGTCGTCGGCGCGCGGCAGGTCGGCGCGCCAATTGAGAAACTCCTCGATCCTTTCTTGGCCTCGGCCACTCTGCCACTCCTCGGTCTCGCTTCCCTCGAGTCGTATCATCGGCTACTTGAACCACTGCCCGAGCTCATGAATCGGTTCGAGGTCGTGACGGTGGCCCCGCTTGACCCCAGTCTTCTTCTCGCTGAACTCGAAGACCGGGTGCTCGAACTCGAACGCCGTTACAAAATTATTTTTACTTATTCAGCCCTTTTAGCGTTGCTTGATTTAGCGAACGAACATCTCACTGCCGGTTCGGTGGAAAATGAGGCCACGGATCTTCTCCTCGAATTGCCGGCCTGGGCCCGAGTTAAGGGTACGACCATGATTGGTAAACGCGAAGTGCTAACTTATGCGACCGATAAACTCAAAGTGCCGGTGGGCCCGGTCAGTGTCGCCGAGCGGGAGAAGTTACTTCAATTGGAACCATTGCTCCACGCCCGCGTGATCGGTCAGGATCCGGCGATTGTGGCGATCGCGGGCGCCATGCGGCGGAGTCGGGCCGGCATTAGGAATGTGAAGCGTCCGATCGGTTCCTTCCTCTTTTTGGGGCCGACGGGGGTGGGGAAGACGGAGACCGCCAAGGCCCTCGCCGCTGTCTTCTTCGGTTCGGAGGAATCCTTCATCCGACTCGATATGTCGGAGTATCAGGGGGCGGAAGCTTTGCCGCGTCTCATTGGGTCGCCGGCGTCTGGGGCACCGGGGCAACTCGCGAGCCTCATTCGCGAGCGGCCCTACAGTGTTCTCCTTCTTGATGAATTTGAGAAGGCCGACAGCGGGTTACGCGACTTGTTCCTGCAAGTTCTCGATGAAGGTTTCTTCACCGACGCGCGCGGCGAACGGGTCAACGCCCGCCACTTGATTATCATTGCCACCTCGAATGCCGGCGCGCCGCTCATTTGGGATATGGTGAAGCAAGGCCGTCGGCTCTTCGAGGAAGAACGCACAATCATTGACACGATTGTAAAGCAAGGCATTTTCAAACCGGAGCTCATCAATCGCTTCGATGCCGTGATTCTCTTTAATCCCCTGGGGGCCGACGAACTGCGTGGGATCGCCAAATTACTGCTTCAAGCTCTCGCGACGCGCCTTAAAGAGAAGGGGATTATTATGAAGATCACCGATCCCTTGATCCTCCGGGTCGTCGAACGCGGGACCGATCAGCAGTTTGGTGCCCGGCCCCTGCGGCGCTTCATCGAATCATCGGTCGAGCAAACAATCGCCGACGCTATGCTCGCGGATAAATTGCGGAGTGGCCAAACCGTCGAACTCATTCCCACCGCCCCCGACTCACCCGCGCCATTTACCATCACGATTACGGATTAACTAACACAGCTTATTTAACCCATGATTATGGCCATATTTTGTAATTTTTTCCAAAAATAGCGGAATCGATCGAAATTCTTTGATTTGCACACTGTCCATTGGGGCCGACTTCGCAAATGCGTCGTCGGTCCCTTTGTCTTTTTAATCATGTTCTCCACGGCAAGGCAACGCCTTGACATGAGAAATTCCAGCAGAAATGCTGGGGTTTCTTTGGGTGCCGGGTCTATTGCTCGTTTCGCCTACTAAGTCTATACTCTAGGCATGAGTTCGAACTTAATTCTCCCACTTCTTGTGCCGATATTGGCCACTATTTTTATAGGCATTGTGGCCTGGTTGCTTAAGCGCGCTGTCCAAAATTTAGAAGAAACTGATAAACGGTTGGAAGGTAAGGTGGATAATATCGAATCATTTACTAAAGTTGCGTCTAACTCAATTGTGGAAATCCAAACTATTTTGGGCGGTCGGGGGTTTACTATTAATCAAAAGTTAGCGTACACCTCTGGAAGTCCACTCAAGCTGACGGATTACGGAGAAACCCTTATGAAAGAAAGTGGTTTTTATGACATCCTGGAAAATAATTCGGCTTCTCTCGTCGACTTGGTTAAAAGTAAAAATCCACAAACGAACTACGATATCCAAGAATATTCGATGACAGTGTTAAAAGAATTAGCTAATTCTAATAACCCCTTAGTTGTTCCTCTGAAAAATCATGCTTTTAATAAAGGTTTACCCTTGGAAATGATATTGAACAGTGCGGGTCTTGTTTTGCGAGACGAAGTGATGAAAAATTTGAAGTTTGGTGATGACACTTTAGAAAATAAAGATAAATCATGAAATACATGCGTGGTGAGGTTAAACCTTGACATGATTCACAGACCTACGATCACCGATTAACCACCTTTTATGAAGAGACTTCTTCTGGGTTCACTCATTCTTGTCGTCGGCGCTCTCATCTGGCTTTTGCCGGATGAGCATGGTGATTATCCTTTAGCGATTGAACATTTGACGAGTCAAGTGTTTCGCGAGACGGTGACGCCAGAGAGTTTACGCGATCGCTACGCGGCTAAATCTTTTACCATCCTCCTTATTCCCGGCCACGATCGCGACTACTCGGGCGCGATCTACGGCGGGCTACGCGAAGCGGATTTGACGCTGGCACTGGCGGCGAAGTTGAAAGCCGATCTCGAACGCTCGGGAATAGGGCGCGTTATCACCACCCGCGATCTCGTGACTGGTGAATATGAACCCGAGTTCGCCACTTATTTTGCGGAGGAGCGCGAAGAGATCAATTCCTTCCGCTCGCAATTACGAAACAAGTTTGCGTCGCTGCTCACCACCGGGGAAATCACGCCACCTGATCAAATCGTCCATCACAACTTCGCGCCGGCCGAGGTGGCCACGCGTCTCTATGGCATCAATCGTTGGGCCAATGACAATGGCGTTGATCTGACGCTCCATATTCACTTCAACGACTACCCGGGCCGCCGCGGCGCGGGGAAGTACAATGGCTTCTCGATTTATATTCCCGAGCGGCAGTTGCCCAATGCTCGGGCGAGTCGCGACCTCGCTTTAGCCGTCCAACGCGAGCTTGGACTAATCGCGTCCATTTCTAATTTCCCCGGGGAAGTAGGAAGTCCGATCGAAGATCAAGAGTTGATCGCCGTCGGCGCCAACGGCTCGCGCCTCTCGGCTTCATTTCTCGTCGAATATGGTTACTTAGCCGAAGCTCAATTTCAAAATTGGGTTATTCGCGAACCGATACTCGCCGAACTCTCGCGCCGAACGGTGCGTGGTCTCGCCCAATATCTTGGGACACCAATGCCACTGCCCGACACGACGCTCTTGCCACACACTTGGTTCGGGCCGATGCAGATAGGAATTAAGGGGAGTAGGGAAGTGTTGGCATTGCAAACCGCTTTGCGGCGCGAGAGTCTCTACCCACCGGCTGGCAAAGATCTTCGCCAGTGTCCCATCAATGGCAACTTCGGCCCGTGTGTGCAAGCGACCGTCTTTAATTTCCAACGGAAATATGGTTTACCCCGGACCGGGTTTGTGGACATGATTACCTTAGGGCAGCTTAATTCTCGTCACAGTATTTAATATATGTTACTCTAACTCGGATGGAATCAAAAGAAATTCGGCAGCGATTTCTGAATTTTTTTGCGAAGCGACAGCATCAGGTTGTGCCGTCATCGTCGCTTATCCCGAGTGATTCGTCGGTGCTTTTAACCACCGCGGGGATGCAACAATTTAAACCCTACTATACTGGCGCCGCCGATCCAATTAAAGATTTTGGTTCAAAAAACACGGTCTCAATTCAGAAATCATTTCGGACATCCGACATTGATGAAGTGGGCGACGAACGGCATCTCACTTTCTTCGAGATGCTTGGCAACTTTTCCTTCGGCTATCAGCCCGGCGAGCCGGTCTCGCCCAAGGGTGGTTATGGCAAAGACGAGGCGATCCAGTTGGCGCACGACTTTATTACTCGAGAGTTAAAACTTAAGATTGACTATGTTACGATTTTTGCCGGTGATCCGCCATCCGCCTTTGGCGGAGGCGGAGTCGGGAAAGATGTGGAGTCCGAAAAAATTTGGCAGAGTTTGGGCGTCACCGGTATTCGCGAGTGTGGCCGGGAAGATAATTTTTGGGGTCCGACGGGTAGTGAAGGACCGTGCGGCCCAACGACAGAAATTTATGTCGGCGGGATCGAGATTTGGAATCTCGTTTTCAATGAATATTATGCTAAGCCGGACGGCGGGCTTGAGAAATTAGCTACTCTCGGTGTTGACACTGGCATGGGTCTCGAACGCTTGACGATGGTTGTCCAAAACAAGACCAATATTTTTGAGACGGATTTGTTTCGGCCAATCCTCGATATATTACCTATCAGTTTAACTCAAAAATCTAAAAGAATTGTTGCGGACCATGAACGAGCCGCTGTATTCCTGGTTGCTGATGGTGTCTTGCCATTGAATAAGGGTGCTGGGTATGTATTGCGGAGGTTAATCAGACGGGCAACTCTCTATGGGGCCGAAGGTAGCGAAGTGGCAGAAAAGATTATCGAATTTTATTCAAATTTTTACCCAGATATAAAAACGAAACGGACACAGATTATTAAGGTGTTATTGAATGAGCGAAAAAGTTTTGCTGAAACATTGAAACAGGGGATTAAGGAATTAAATAAATTATCATTAGTTGATGAACCCAAAGCATTTTGGCTTTACGAGACTTATGGTCTGCCGTTTGAAGTGATTAAAGACCGGTATCCTAATTTATCGCGAGTGGAATTTGAAAAAGAATTTGAGCGACATCAGGCAGTCTCGCGGGCCGGGAGTGGAGCGAAATTCAGCGGCGGTTTGGCGGATCACGAGCCGGCGACGATTAAACTCCACACCGCGCATCACTTACTTCTCGCGGCGTTGCAACAAGTTTTAGGTCTCGGTGTCAAACAGCGGGGGAGCAATATCACGAGTGAGCGCTTGCGTCTCGACTTCTCCTTCGAGCGGAAATTAACTAATGATGAGAAAAGCCAAGTGGAAGATTTAGTGAATCAAAAAATCGCCGAAGATTTATCGGTGATGAAGAAAAAGATGACCAAAATCGAAGCCGAGAAATTGGGCGCCGAGATGGAGTTCGGCCAAAAGTATGGTGACACCGTCTCGGTCTACTTTATCGAAGAGGCGGGCGGAAAAGTGTTTAGCAAGGAATTCTGTGGCGGCCCGCATGTCAGTCGTACCGGTGAATTAGGCAAATTCCGAATTCTCAAGGAAGAAGCCGTTGCCCAAGGCCTCCGGCGGATCAAGGCGGTCGTCTTATTAGACAATAATTAAGTGTTACCGAAATCAGTTTTTAAATCATATCACT
>ERZ1292623.2192-Hain-H51-01um-R1-2192-length-17829-cov-12_pt1 | contig 17829 bp, 30 predicted proteins | sample MGYA00564398_ERZ1292623 | MGnify/ENA primary metagenome ERZ1292623 (study PRJEB36523, sample SAMEA6512633) | groundwater metagenome | collected 2019-01-07 | study: AquaDiva: Metagenomics assemblies of 32 groundwater samples | reverse complement strand
AATATGAAACGGAGAAAGATATTGAAGAGATTGGAAATAGGATGAAGGATATATTAAAGGAGGATATTATAGGAACTAGAGGTAAAATCCAAAAGATTTAAATATAAAGAGATATTTTTTGTTAGCATGGTAAGACTATATGTTTATAGAGAAGTTAATGAGAATTATTTTAAAAAATGGAATCCAGATATGGCGTATATTTTAGGATTGTGGTTTGCTGATGGAAATATTTATAGAAATAGGTTTAGTATAACTTTACAATCAAAAGATAGAGATTTACTGTTATTGATTAAAAAAAGGATGGGGTCAACTCATAAATTGTATAATATTAATAATCTCAAAGCAAATTCATTAGAAATAAGGAATATAAATATTGTTAGAGATATAATAAAGTTAGGAGGAAAACCAAATAAATCGCTTACTATAAAATTTCCGGATATACCAAAAAAATATTTACCAGATTTTATTAGGGGTTATTTTGATGGAAATGGTTCTATCTATAAAGATGTATATAATAAGACATGGAATATAGAAGTAGTAAGTGGTAGTAAAAAGTTTATAAAAAGGATGACAAAAATTCTTAAAGTTGAAATTCCTAACTTAAGGGGAGTTATAAGAGAAAGGAATAATAATGGAAATACCATAAGATTTTCAGCTAATAATGCGAGAAGGTTAGGGATATTTATGTACAACACAAAAAGTAACCTAAAGTTAAAGAGGAAATACAAACTATTCAAAAATATGGGATGGAAGATAAGAGAATACAAAAATCAGATGAATGGGTATAAAAGAATAGGTATTTTGAAAGAGGTTACAAAAGAAAGGTTAGTGGAGTTATTAAAGAAGAATACTATGACACATGTAGCTAAATTATTAGATGTTAATCATCACTCTATAAGAAAATTAATAAATAAATTTGGTATCAAATATAAAATTAAGAGAGGCATACGGCCATGGGAACACGCGGATTGATGGGTTTTCGGAAGAATAGTGTTGACAAATTAACATATAATCATTGGGATAATTATCCCTCTGGAGTAGGCATCGATATTCTTTCCATTCTCAAAAAAACAACTATTAATAAATTAAACGAAGTTTTTGATAGGATTATATTAGTTGAGGAGCATAGTAAACCTACAGAGAAAGAGATTAAAGAATGTGAAAAATGGTCTAATCTAAAAGTTAGCACCCAAGTTATAGATGATTGGTATTGTCTATTAAGAAATGTCCAGGGAGATATAGATTCCTATATTGAAGGAGGGTTAAGGTATATGATTGATTCAAAAGATTTTATCAGAGATTCATTATTTTGTGAGTGGGGATATATAATCAATCTGGATAAGAATGTGTTAGAAGTATGGGTTGGTTTCCAAAATATCCCTAATAAAGACAGATATTCTAAATTAGGTGCTTATGAGTCACATAGTGGAGAAAATTACTATCCATGTAGATTGCAGAATGAGTTTGACTTAAACAATCTTCCGTCAGAAGAGGAATTTGAAAGTCTGTGCAACCACCCTTATCATTTGGTGGAGGGAAAAGATGAGAACTGATAATAGGCAAATGGCTTTGATGTACTATCATACTCATTGTGAAAAAATACTGGCAAAAATGCCGGATAAGCAACTGAAGGAGTTAGCTGATGAGATTTCTGATTTGAGTGGGAATATTCCTATTTTTGAACCCAAGGAATCCTATAAACCAAACTCATTTTTGGAATTGACTAAAGATAAGAGATATATTAAGGCCGATAAAGAAAATAATATAACAATCAAAAATATTAATGGAAAATATACACCTTTGTTTCTAAATGCAATATTAGTTTATGCTGTGAACAGATTGTCAGGGAACCAATTAGAAGATAAGGAAGGATTTGATTATATAAAACTATCAAAAAAGTTAGCGGAGGCAAAGTGAAAATATCAACAAATATTATAGCAAACTGCTCAGATTTTGTATGGAGCCTTAATACTCCGGATATTGATATAATCAAAGCAACTCTAAAAAAGATAGATGACCTTACAAATTGGACTACCTATACCAAAATCTGGTTTGGTGACGGCGAGATGTTTATTAAAGTAGATATTGATGAAATTGAGGTAATAAGTTATAATGAAGACAATGAAAATCACCATGTAATAGGAGTAGATTTGGTAGGGGTTCTTAAAAGGTTTAATCCGGCAATATCTAAAGATAATTATAAAGAGAGTGAGTTTTATGAGAAATATAAAAAATATTTCTCGCATATGTTATTTTATGGTGAAACTACCTATGTCGGAATAGTGATAGCGCACATTAATCACCTGCCAAATGAGGATGGGATTTATGTTATGAGTTCGTTTAATGTAAGTGATTTGCCTGTAAGATACACAGATGGTTATTGTGATGAGAAATTTGTTATAAACGAAGACCAGCCTCAAGGTGCCCAACTGAAGATATTTGGTGAAATTCTTAGGAATATAGGTGGAAAATTCCACCATGAGGATGGTGGTTATGCCCAGGCAGACTGGCACGCCAAATGGTTTAAGGAGAATGGATATGAAGATATACTAAGATTAGGAGATGGAGACCCGGATAGTTGTGATGAAGAATGATTAAAAAAGTATTGACAAAGGAAGGGTTAGTGATTTATGATACTGCAGATAAAATAACTATAGAGTTGGATAAGGAAGAGACAGAAAAGATATTGGGAGAAAAGATAGACTTTAGCAAATTGGATTATCACCCAAGAGTTGTCCATATGGAAATTGGAGATACATGTGATTTTGGGTGCAAATATTGTTACAATAAAGAGATGAATAGGATAAAAGGGTTGTCTACAGAGCAGTGGAAAAAGGTGATAGATACCATTGCTGATTTCAATGTCTTATCTTGTACTTTTGGAGGAGGGGAAGCGTTTGAGAATCCAGATATTATTGAACTGGCTAAATATGCTAAGGGTAAAAGTATGACTGTTGCCGTCACTACAAATGGGAAATACCTAAAAAAGCATTCTGTTGAAGAATTAAACATTTTTGACCAAATCAACATAAGCTATCACGAAGATAATACCCTGTTTGAAGAAGCGCTTGAATATTTGTCAAAAGGGAAAATAAGAACAGGAATCAATTTTATGTTATCCAAACCTATGTTAAAGCATCTGAAGTATATATTTGATACTGCAAGGAAATATGATGCTGAGTTGCTGTTATTGGCTTATAAACCAATGCTTAGGGATTACGAGAATCAGATACCTCCTGCTCATGTTCTGAAGATAGCTGAATTCCTGGCAACGAAATGGCATAAAGTTTCTGTGGATGGGATGGGCGGGCTTAAGTGTGTAGCTTCCCAATATTTTGTTGACGTTAATTCTCAGGGCAAAGTGTATCAGTGCAGTTTTGTCAGAGGAGTATTAGGTGACCTGACAAAGCAGAGTCTGAAGGAAGTGTGGGAAAATAGGACGAAAGTGATTAAGTGCCCTTATGTCAAGAAAGAAGAAGTAAACCATTTGTATAACCATATCAACAATAATGCTGAAGAAGGGTTTATACAGCTTAAGAGTTGAGAGGATTTTTATGGACAAAAAATTTAATGTAGGAGACAAGGTAAAATTTAAGGAATTTGGAAGAGTTGAAAAATTATGGATACCTAATTATTTTACGGCAGATAATGGAATACCTGGAAGAATGATTAGTCATGGAAATAGGGAAATTGATAAGGATTGCTATTTAAAAGATTTTATGGAGATTAAAGATATTTATGAAGAATTTTATATTGTGGCATATAAAGATATAGATGGAAGAGAAGTGAGATTGGGCTTTAAAGAAGATTTTTTAGAGATTGTATATCAAAGAGATGAGATAGAACCAGGAGATAGTGTTGTTATAGATGTGCCAAGAGATCATCAATTGGGGTTATTGAATGGAAGACAAGGAAAAGTTGTTAATAAGCACATAGAAAAAACCATTGCTTTGGTAAGGTTAGAATTGGAAGATAAAACCTCTTGTTCAGTGAAGGAGGATGAAATCCAGTTGATAGAAAAATCAAAAATTAAACCTCCTAAACGATTTAAGATAGGGGAAAAAGCAAGAATATTTGTTCCAATGGACCATCCTTATTATAGCCATAATGGGAAAGAAATTGAAATTGGAGAGGTATCATACTTTTGGGATGATAAAAAGACAGTAAAGGATTTATATATTGGGATATTAGATGGTAAAGAGATTAGGTTCACAGAAGAAGAATTAGAAGAAAGTGATCAAAAGGTTTAAAAATTAGATTATTTATAAGGAGGAATAAAATGAATGACTTGCCAAGATTTGGAATTGCATCAAAAAAAGACAAAGCAAAAGAGATTCAGATTGCGATGGAAATGATGCCAATAGGAATAGAATTTGATAAAAAGATAAAAGAGATAGCAAAAAAGTATTATAAGGAATATCCCGGAGAAACAAGCAATGCACTGATGAATATAATGTTAACAAATGTTAATGCTATAGGGGGCAATGGTCAGGCAATCCATATTCTTATTGAGATGCTTTATAAACAGCATGTTCATGATGCATTAAAAGAGGCTGTTCCAATGGATGATGCCAAGAAAATATTTGCAGAAGCTGGCAAAGAATTAAAGATATTTAAAGACTCAAAGGAAATTCCAAGTTCCGAAGAGATGAACAAGTTTTTTGGTATGTTTGAAGATAAGGCTAACAAGATAGAAGAAGAAAAGAAGGGTGATGATAAACCCAATTATTTTGGATGATTATCTAAAGGCAATGCGAAAGATAGAGTATTCCGAAGATGTGAGAAGGTATATTACATGAAATCGGCTTCGGGATGTGTTTACGGGGCGAAAGTAATGTGGGCGAGAGCCTTAAATGTGCGGACCATTAAACGCTGCCTTCCCCTTAATGCATTGAGGGGAGTGAGGGACTCATCTGAACATTAGCAACTTGTGGTAAACGCTAGAGTTGCAATAGGAATAATATACCCTATTTCGCAAGTTTGCCTTTAGGAAATAAATAAACCAATCCGAAAAAGGCAAATGGTGAATTATATCAGTGAATTCGCCTGTCTAAAGCAACTATTTGTCATTCGGAAGTTTGGTTTATGGAGGAATAAAATGAAGAAGAAAAGAAATTTTATAGACTCTCTTACACAAGCCAATCTGGATAAGGAAAATAAAATCCTTGAGAAATGGGTGGTAAGAAACTATGGAAAGAGATGTCAGGATATTGAAAAAGAATGTGAGTGTTGCAAAGCTTGGAAATACTATGATTATTTGGCGATGAAATAAAAATTATCAATCAAAGAATATTATAAAATGAAAGATGGTATAGATATCTTGAGGAAGACAATAAACAGGTTTGAGAAAAAAGCAGAGCTAAATAACAAATTAACTGAAAAAGAAAGGTTTAAGGAATATTCTGATGTCAATTGGAAGGGTGGTGTTCTAGATAATTATAAAGAAATTTAGAAACATTTTGATGATTCGCCTGCTAAATCACTTCATACAAAGAAAAATTTCAAGATAAGAATTATAAATCCTATTGAGGAAGACTATTTCAGGGTTTACTCCATCTTGACACCGATTGTTTTGGATATAATAATAGAATTTAAGATTGATCTTGATAGTTACCAGAACCATTTAGTGAAAAATAATTGGACAAGAGTTCCCAGTTTAACCAATGAAAAATCAAGATGGGTTTGTGCCGGAACTAGCTTAGTTGACCATCACTCCAGAAAGAGGTTGGTAATGATGGGGACAAATTGGGCAAATAACGCTTTTAGTGATGCCTTGAGAATAGTGTATTACAAGTTACATGGAGGAAAAAATGAAGAGAGGATCTAATATAATTGTAAAGGACTATTTATATAGCAACAACTATATTTTTGGGACATTTTATGAGGAAAGGAAAGATAAGAAAGGGGATGTTGTTGATTATTATATTTTAGATGATGGAGATGTCTGGAATTTAGAAGAGTTAAAACTGGGAGGGCATGATGTTGCTATTATACCGAGTGAGGAGATAATAAGAAAGTTCAAGAATAAGTTTGAGGATGATTGAATTGCCAAACTGGTGCGAATGTGAACTGGATGTATGGGGACCGAGAGAAGAGCTTTCTGAATTTTATTTGAAGGCAAAATGGATAACCCCTGAAGGTAATGAAGAGCCTTTATCTCTCAACAATTTTGTCCCGATGCCAAAAGAGTTAGAGAATACTCAGTCTCCACCAGATAAGCAAAATAAAGAATTGATTAAGAAATATGGAGCAGATAACTGGTGGGATTGGTGTGTGACTAATTGGGGATCAAAGTGGGAAATCACAGATGGTGCTGTTAACAGAAGTAGTTTATTCCATCTTGAAATTGATAAGAATAACAGGTTCAGGAAATTGATGTATGGTTTTTCTACGGCATGGTCACCGCCTGAACCTGTGATTAAAGAAATGGGAAAAATGTTTCCAAAGCTGAAATTTAAACTGCAGTATTGGGAGGGAGGAATGGGTTTTAGCGGTATTTTGGTGATAAATAAAGGAAAGATTATTAAGAACGAAACTTATGAATATAGTGGGAGAAAGGGAGGATAATGTATGGAGCCTATAAAAGAGAAGCTGGAAAGGACGCTGAAGAATTGGGACAAGATAAAGGTTACTGTTAAAGACAAAAATAAATGGGTTGATACTCCTTTGTCTGAAATTAAGGACCAGAAAGAGATAGCAAAATATATTATACTTATTATATCACCTTATCTATAAGAAGAACTATGGCAGATTATTATGGAACCACGCTTTGCCGCCACGGATTTGCTGTTAATAATCCGGATGAATTTGAGAAGGAGTTGAGAAAATACGGCCTAACAAAAGAAGAAGAGGGAAGAGAAGGTTGCCTATGGTATGATAGGCATGATGATACATTTGAGATTTATGGGTATACAAGTTTAGATTTTTATGATGCAGATAGAGACATGGGTGCTAATCCGGAAGAGGTTATCCAAACATACTTAAAAGAGTTTGAGACTGCCGTGTTTATTGAGGTCGGAACCACTAAATGTAGATATAATGAAGGCGGTGGATTTGCAGTTATAATAACCAAAAATAAAGTTGAACATATTTCTCTCCGTAATTGGGTGGAAGATAAGCTGATAAAAATAAGGAATGAAAATTATCATATAGGACTATGAAACAAAAAGGAAGTTATATAAATAGACATAATTTAGGGATAATTGTTAGATTTTGGATTGGTAGTGGTTATAAGTCGATAATATCCCTATTGTTTGTTTTGATTGCTGTAGGAACATTTGGTATTCTTGGAGGATTAACTATTTTTGTGATAGGCAATTTAACAATTATTTTGAAAGGCATACAAAATGGAAGGTGGAAAAGGAGTGGAGAACTTCCAGGACACAACATTAATGGACCAGCAAACACAGTTAATAAAATTTTATAATGGAAGGCTTGTGTTTGTAGTGTTCCTCTTGTTGGTATTGCTTCTTGGAGGGATGTTGGGATATAACAGATTAGAAGGATGGAGGTATCTGGATGCACTGTACTTTAGCGCTTATACATTGACTACTGTGGGATATGGGGATTTTGTTCCCAAAACTGATATGGGGAAGATTTTTACGATAGGCTATGTGTTTTTTGGAGTGGGAACTGCGTTATATGGACTTTCCATCCTTGGTGCATATTTTGTCGAAAGAAGAGAGAAAGAGTTTTATGGCAGGTGGAGCGAGAGAACAGAAGGAATTTTGCGAAATACCCAGATGGTTTTGGGGAAGTTGGGGTTTTATGGTCAAAGAGATAATAAATTAAGAGAGGTTGAAAAAAATGATATCGGAAGAAAAATACACCTTGAATCAAATAAAGGAAAAGGTAATAGAAAAGATAAAAAGTAAGGGATTTAATGTGAAGGAAGGAAAAGAAAGTGATGAATTAGAAGTTGACATTGGGAATGATGTTGCTACAAAACTATATTTGAATAATATAGTAACAGAAGCAAATAATGGAAATGATTTGGATAAGTCCATAGATACAAGATTAAAAATGCTTGATCAGTTCTTAAAAAAAGATGAACTTATGAAAAAAATGGTGGAATGGGATTTCATAAAAGACAAACTGATTTTTGTTTTGAAACACAATTCTTTTTGTAATGAAAACCTCCAAAAAAAGGAAGATAATAAGATTTATTCTAAGCCATTTATTCAGGATATAAATATAGTGATGGCTGTGGATTTGGATGATAGTTTAATGTATACACCAAAAAATAATGTTGATAAGTGGAAAAAGAGTCCGATAGAAATAGAGGATCAAGTCATAGAAAATTTAAAAAGATATAGATCACCATATACAATAAATAAAGAAAATAATTTTGTATTTATAAGGCAAGATGGTCCGAATGTGATTTCTCCCCTGTTAGTTCAACCCAGAAAAATGAGGGAAATAGCAGATGAAAATGGGCTGAGCGGAAAGGAGGTTGCTGGAGTTATCCCCTTTGATAGCCTAATAGTTTTGACCGAAAGCAGTATGAACAATGCTATGGACCTTTTCATGATGGCATCGTCAATGATAAAAGATAAGTTTAATACACATCCAATATCAGAAAAATTATTTATGGTGGATAAGGAGGGAGTTATCAGTGACTTTAGGTCAGATGATGTGCCTGGAGAAGGGGTGGCTGTAATGGTGGATAAAAGAACCGGTGAAATGCATACCCTTCCAATAGGCAGGAAGGATAGGGATATAACAGGTCCTTCAGCTATAGATATGGAAAATATGGTAAAAACAGATAAGAAGTTCCGGAAACCGATTGCCAAAATGGTTCTTTTGGATAGATTAGCAGAAGGGATAAAAGCAGAAGAATTCTTTGGTTGGATGATGGGTAGATTAAAGGACGAAGAAGAAGTGAAGAGGTATATTACCGAAATGGTAAAAAAAGGGCTTATGAAAGTAAGAAGAATAGACGGCGGATTCAAGCTGTTTTTTAATGAGGGAATACTTAAAGATTTTTTTGATGGAGGGGACTAAAATGATAGGATGGATATTGACTTTTGTGGGTGGAGGGTTAATAGGTTGGATGTTCAGAGGAAAATTTCAGAAGAAGTAAAATGAAAGTTGGGTTTACAGGTACACAAAGGGGGATGGAAGGAAAACAACAAGATAGATTGTTGGAAATTTTGTCCTCTATTAAACTTTTGGAATTTCATCATGGAGATTGTATAGGAGCAGATGACCAAGCACATTATCTTATTGGTAAATATTTAAAATCAAAGGATATTTGTATTGTAATACATCCACCATCAGATTTTAAGAAAAGAGCATGGTGTAAAGGGTCAAGAATAGAGAGAGAAGTAAAGCCATATCTTGAACGGAATAAAGATATTGTTGATGAAACTGACTTATTGATTGCTTGTCCAAAATCAGATAAAGAAGAATTAAGAAGTGGAACATGGTCAACCATCAGGTATGCGAGAAAACAAAACAAAAAAGTTGTATTGATTTATCCAAATGGAGATATAAAAGGGGGTTAAAAATGGAAACGGAAGGATTTACATCAGCTATCAAGTTTTTCAGGAAACTGGTAGCAGAAAAGGAGGGAATTTCGGAAGAGGATGCTGGAAAGAGAATTAATTCGAGTGTGGAGACAAGCCTGGAATTGTTAAAGCCATTGTATAACCTGAATGAAACAATAAGGAAAAAAGCGAAGGTGTCTGAAAAGGAAGCAATGACAATGATGGCATCATCTATTGCGATGTTGTTATCTTCACTAACCAAAGATGGGAAGGAGATTATTCTTGAGAGGGTAAAAGATACAATAAAAATGGAAGATGAGTATATCAATGATGAAGAACTTAAAGAAAGATTTGATAACTTTATTAAAAAAGAAAGAGGTGGGAACTGATGTTAGTTATGGATAACAATGTGAGAAATGGATTTGTAGATGAAAGTGAAATATTGCCGTTGATTAGCAAGGCAATTAATCTGGAGTTTAACATAGGATTTAGGGGTCCGACAGGATGCGGAAAGACTTATTTAATCCAGGAGTTGGCAAAACAATTTAATAAAAAATTGTGGATTCTTAACATGACTGTAGATACCCTAATAGAAGAGATTAAAGGTCGTTTGGTCCCAACCTATAATGAAGAGAAAAAAGAACTTGAATTTAGATGGGTTAATGGTGTCCTTGTTGATGCTATGCAGAAGGGAGATTGGATTGTGATAGAGGAAGCCAATTTTATGAATGAAGAGCTTGCTTCTGTATTTTATAGTGTGATGGACCACAGAAGGAACATCCAATTGGATGAACATAAAAATGAGCTTATAACTGCACATAAGGATTTTAGGCTTTTTCTGACAATGAACTGGGGGTATAGGGGAACAACAAACTTTAATGATGCTATAAAAAACAGGATAGATGCATGGTTTGACCTGAAATATCTTTCTCCTGAAAAGGAGGTTGAATTGCTGTTGGAAAGAACCAACCACAATGGCAATGAAAAATTGAAAAGGGAAGTCGCCAAGAAGATAGTTGATGTTACCAATCAGTTCAGAAATAGGGACCCGAGCGAGAACCTGCCTGACATATCCACCCGTATATTGCTGAGATGGGCAAGCATGGTAGGGGAAGATGTTGCTCCGGAGATAGCTGCCGAGCATAGCCTTATTCCATTGTTGAAGTACAATGAGTTGGAGAAGGCTAAGATAAGGGAAGTCATAAAAACCGCGTTTGAAGTCCAGGAACCGCTGGCACAGATAAAGAGGGGCAAAATTATAGATGGGGCAGTATTAGGAGATGGAACTTCATGTAAAGTGGGGGATGCTGTTAAGTTTGTATCCGCTGGAGGGTCAGAAGTTTTGTCTAAGATAATAAGTATACTATCTATATCAAAGTCAAGTGCGAATCCAGATGGTATTAGAGTCAATTTAGAAGATGGAGGATGGATGCCTCCAAGCAGGTTGAGGATGGCATAAGGGGAATCATGACAAAGGATGAAAAAAGGGATAGAAACCAGGAATTGGAAAAAAATAGGCTTGAGTTCCTCTTTAATGTAATTGCTGAAACCAAAGATATTAAGGTTACATTTGATGAAAAAGGGCCATTATCCAATCTTAAAGAAAGGGAGATAATTCTTAATCCTAAAGAGGAATTTGGCAGAAAAAAATCAGAGGGATTCCAAGAACTAGGGCATATCTGGCTTTCCGGCAGCCTAGAGAATATCTACCAAAACTGGAATGCCCAGAAGCATGGGAAATTTGAAGATTTTAAGTGGCTGATAAATGCCTTAGAGGACCTGAGGACTGAAAACCTGATGTCAATAAGGTATCCTCAAATTAAGAACAGGCTGACTAATCTCCACATAGAGAAAATAAATAATCTCCTTGAAAAAAACCCTGATTATAGGGCAGAGCACCCCCTAGTTGCAGCCTATATCCATGCTGAAGACAGATTTGAAATCCCCATAGAAATCAATGAGAAGATAAAGGGCGTCTCAGACAAGATAAAGGAGTTGATTAAGTCCAATAGCTTTAAGGATGGAAATTGGAAAAACCTTGTTGGATTATCTTTAAGCATAAGCGAAGAAATCAAAAAGTGGGAGGAGGATAGATTTAGGGATTTAAAGGAACAATTAGAGCAGATGAAGAACTTATCATCCGAAGCTGATCAAAAGATAAAGGATTTAGTTTTAGAGGAAGGAAATCAATTATCAAAGATTTTATCATCTCAAAAATCATCCAGATCAAAAGAAAAGGAGATAAAAGGTTGCCAAGAATTTATAGACAGGCTAAAGAGTCAAATAAAGGAGTCAAAATCTGATGAATTCAAGGAATTGCTAAAGGAATATATTGAAGGGATGGATAAAATTGAACAGAGGAAGTCCCATGAAAAGCTGATGTCTGAAGAAGAGATAACCAAAATTAAAAAGTATATGGCCGACCTCAGCCAAATTCAACAAAAAATATATGAAAAAATATATAAACCCTCTATAGAAAAACAGACAAAACTGGCTGGAAAAATTGCGGAGATGAATAGAGAACTGGCTGGAAATATTAACCACCTCCCATCATCTTTTGTCCACCATTTTGAGAAGATAAAAGAGAAGAATCCTGGAAGTGAATTGACGAAAGGAGATATTGAAGTGATGTTGGAGGGGGGTGAGTCCTCTGAAGAAGAAAAAGATGAGGAAAAATCTAGGATACAATTTGGGATTCCATTAGGCAGTGAAATTGTTAAGGATCGTCCAATTGTGAAGACCACCACATTAAAAGACAGATTTTCCGGTGAAGGATATCATAATATCATAGACCTACCATTAGCACTTTCTATGGGGCATGATATAGCATCAACATTAAAGAGGGAATTAAAGCTAAAAGCCGTTGTCTTAAAAAAAAGGATGAGCGGCACTCTTGATATAAAAGCTGTAAAGCGCCAGATAGCGAAGTATGGCCAGATTATAGATCCGAGGGTTATGAAAATCAGGAGAGATATTGTTGAGAAACATAGCATATTGGTCTTAGTTGACTTTTCCGGATCAATGGGATCTAGGTATAATCCAAAACATTCAAAACTTCAGTATGCAAAGCAGGCTTTGGTAACACTGGGGAGGACTTTGGAAGAACTTGATGTTAAGTACAGCTTAAGGGGATTTAGTGCAACAACAGGCAAATTTCAAATATGTGATATAGTTATGAAGGGTTTTGATGAGATGAATATGGACTATAAATTAATCAATAAAGTTTTCTATCCTTCTAATGGACGTGAAGATAATTGCCAAAATAGGGATGGGTCCTCAATAAGGCATGCAAGCGACCTATTGAGCCGTGAAAGGGGGAAAAAACTCCTGATTGTCATATCTGATGGGATTCCTTCACATCCTTCTGACAGAGATACTTATGCAGGGCAGTTTGGAAAGGAGGATACAAAACTGGCAGTGATTGAATCACTTCAAAAAGGAATCAAGATCATGGGAGTGTCGATTGATCCCAATGCAAACAATTTTGTTTTAGAAGCATATCCAAATTCCTTTGTGTTCAATGATCTTAATAAATTGCCGTTTGAATTGACTAATACCTATATCAAGGCAATAATGGGGAGGTAGCAAAATGGTTCGGTGTTGCAAAGATTGTGGGGTTTCAAAAGAGTTTAACGGAAAACAAGAATATAAAGAATATGGAACAGAATCTTTATTAGTGGATGAAAATGATGAGATTATAGATTATAGAGATAGAGATTCATCAGACAACGAGACCGATAATCTAGAGGTGTATAGTTGCGGGAAATGTAACTCTGAAAATATAGAATGGCTGGAATCTGAAGAGTATGATGAATGGAAATCTTCCTATTTTGATGAAGATGGTAATTATCACAAGGAAGAAATAAAATCTTCACTTCAACCAAAAGATTCTGTTGAGGAGCCTAACTCTTTGGTAAAATTAAAATTATTGAATGATCAATTGCTGAAGAATACCATAACAATTGAGCAGTACAGACAGAAAAAACAGCAAATATTAGAAATGGGAATTTGAAATAGGGTGATATTAATTGATTGCAAAAGAATATATCACAAAATTAGGGTCTATAAGCAAAAAACTAAAAGAATTCAGCGACTTCCTTCTTCTGAATGGAAAGGCGTTTAAGATTAACCATAAAGAAATTAAGGAATTGCTTGAGGAATATAGGATAGTACTTAAGGAAAAAGGGTGCTACCCTAATACCCAAGTTTTGACTATATTAAGCAATGGCAAATACAAATATTGTGAGGGGTATGGTGTGCTAAAATCAGGAATTCCATTGGAGCATGCGTGGAACTTATTAGAAGGAGATGTAGTTGATATTTCATGGAATGATGGTATTGAATACTTCGGGATTGAAATGCCTTATGAATTTGTAGAAAGAAAATATTTTGAGAATGGAATAAAGGAAGGCTTAACTAAACCCTTGATAGTCTCTTGGTTTATAGAGCAAAAGGGAGAAAAATTGGCAGAAGTTTTTCGATGGAGGTAGTTTAATGGGATACTATATATATTTAAGGGAATCTACAGCAAGTTTCAAAAAGAAGAATTCAAAAAAGGTTTTGAAAGCAATTCAGGAACTGCATGGGAAGGAAACAATTGAAGATAGTTCCGGTCCACATTATAGTTGGGTTGATGATAATTTTTATAAAATCAGAAATATAAAAGAGATGTTTGCGGAGTGGAGATGGGGGATAATATTAGATGGAAATAATTATGATATTACAGAATATTTAGGTGAGAAATTAGGAGACGAAGTTGTATTGTTTAATGCTATTGCTCCCTACATGAATGACGGAGAAATTATAATGCAGGGAGAAGACGGAACTATGTGGAAATGGAGATTCAAAGATGGAGAATTTAAAGAGATAGGAGTTAGAGATATAATGTGGGATGATGATTACCACTTAAGACAATGAGAACAAAGAAATCTATAATAATATTGAGCATAACAACAATCATTTTATTGCTCTTCTCAAAATTTATTAAGATTATTTTCTTTACGATAGTTTTGTTCCCTTTATGGAGATTTATTGATTGGATTCCTAGAAGTTGGGAGAGTGTTGTAGTATACAATTTGATAATTGTCTTGGCATTCTTAATCTATTTTGTGATCCAATCGAGAAGGATGACCAAAAGAATTAAGAATATTGAAGTTATAATCCATAATATAATAAAAAATAAAAAGGAGGCAAAAAAATGAGTAAAATTGTTCCAGTGAAATTCGGTCCGAGGTCAACGGATGTGGATGTTGAGGGAAAAAAGTATGGAGAATTGTTAGGGATATTGGCTACAATACACGACACAGAAGTGCCGGCAAATGTGGAGATATATGCCAATGAAAAACCTATACTAGATATGGAAACAGAGATTCCAGATGGAATAAGTTGTATTGAACTTACGGCTTTAGCTGGAAAAAAACAAAATTAAGTGGAGGCTAAGATGGCAGATGGACTAGATGACAAGAAGTTATTAAATTTTGACCAAGTGATGGAGAGGATAGTTAGCACCCTAAAAGGGGCTGAAGGAGATTACATTGCAGTTATCCATAATCGACTATGCAATGGAAAACTAAAATACAAAGGGGATAGTCTATGGGAACTGGAGGAGGAATAGATGAACAAAGATAAGCTGATAATAAAGGTAAGCCAGAAAATAAATTCTGTAATGAACAGCATTGATAAAGAATTAAGAGATAAACATGGTACTGATAAGGAGTTTTATGGGATATTGATATCTAAAAAAGACAATCCGTGGGTATGTGAGGATGTAGTTATACCAAAGCAAAAAGTAACCGGCGCATCAATAATTGTCCCTAAAGAGGGGATGTATGCCCCTTACCAGAAGCATTTTGAGGAGGCTATAACCCTTGACAAGGAGTATAGGGTAGTTGGCACAATCCATAGCCATAATAGCATGAACTGCTTTTTCTCCGGGGGGGATGATGAGGATTTAGATAACAATTCGTGCTTCAACCTAAATGAAGGGCTGCCATTTATAGATATTGTATGGTCTAATAAGGATAACTCCTACAAAGCAAGAGCCAGAATAAAATGGGGAAAAGGTGAATCCAAACAGATTTTTACACATGATAATTGTGAGTGTGTCATCAGTCCGGATAGTTACACCAAGACAATTATCCAAAAGGTAAAAGACATGGTAGATGAAAACTATAATCTAGATGAAGATGTGCTAACCAGAGTCCTGGTTCCTGTAATAAAAACAGAAGAGATGATAAATAATATAGAAGTTGATAATAGCTATTCTTATTCTGGAAGCCGGTCGAATTTATCTGGTTATATTACCCCTACAGCATTGAAAGATTCTAGGGGAGGAAATATCAAAGTAAACATTGGTGATTATAATGAAATAGATAAGGAATTCCCCATAAAATGTGAAGGAGATTCTCTTCAGGTGGAAGATTTTCTAGATTTAGTCAAGGAGATGTTAGGAGTATGGTATGATATGAAGTCGTTCCAATACAAGGAAACGGAAGTGATTTATGAACTGAGATGCAAATCCAAAAATAGGTACAAGAAAATAAAATATAGAATAATGGATTTATACTATAAGTTCCAGGATGCCTGGAGGAAGGAAAAAACACAGCAAATACTTCCTGGTTATAGGGAATATGAGGATTACTGTGAAGGATATACTGATTATGAGAAAATGAATGGTGGTATGGATTATGTGATGTAGGATGTCTAAAGAACAGACGAAAATATCCTTGAGGAAATGTGAGTTTTGCGAGAGGCAAATTAGAATTTTGTCTAATGAATCTGCGCAGATAATAAGTATTCAGTGCAAAGATTGCTTTGAGAAGAAATGACAACTGAATGCCCAACCTGTAGAGGAGGACTTATAACTTCTGATGTTACTGGAGAATTCTGCTCAAAATGCGGGTTGATAATTTCTACAATAACTAATATTTTCCCAAAGGTCGGAAAAATAAGGACAGGAAGATGCAGTATTTGCAAGGAGATAAATAAAATACAGCAACATCACATTGTACCAAAAAGATTGGGTTTGAAAACAAGGAAGATAAGTTTATGTCCAAGATGCCACAAGATTGCTGATCTAATCGCAAATACCATTTATCCGAAGGATATTATTATAGAATGAGGTAAATAAGATGAATGATTGGAAAATTGAAGGACTGAAAGAATTAGGGATGACTACCAAAGAGTATCTTAAATTATCTTCCAAAAAGAAGAGGGAGATTGATGAATGTTTAGAAGAATTTGGTCACTAGGAGGATAAGATGAGTATTAGGTATTCAAGGCAGGAACCTGCTATAGATCAGGAGAAACTCAAGAATGTGAAGGTTGGGGTTATTGGTGTAGGCGCAGTTGGCAGCACAATTGCTGATATCCTTGCCAGGATTGGAACCGGGACTATCTATCTTTTTGATAATGATAAAGTGGAAATCCATAATATTGCCGGGCAGAGGTTTAAAGAAGAGGACATTGGAAAGCCGAAAGTGAAGGTCATTGAAAATGAGTTAAAAAAAATAAATTCTGAAATAGATATCTATGCCGAAAATATGAAAATAGTCAAAGAAAGCCAGTTGCCAAAGGACCTGGATTATATATTCAGCGGGGTTGATAATTTTACCGCCAGAAAAGTGCTTGTGGATTACCAAAAAAGAGTTAATAAAAAGGTGGTTATATTGGATGGCGGATTGAGTACACCAACTACTGGAACAAACCAGATGTATATCCATGGAGGAAAGAAGATAACTGATTTTTATCCTAATTTTAACAAAGAAATTGAGAGCGAACAGAAGACAAGGTGCACTGGTGAACTGATACCTTCTTTAGTGACTACATCAGTTGTTATTGGAGCATTAAGAGTCCACCAGTTCCTCCAGCATCTTAATGATGGAAGAGAATATAAGGATCTGATGAATGTGTCTATGGGAAGGAAGATTTCAATAGATTATTTTGGAGTGGAAAAATAATCAAAAGTTAAAAGATATTAATAAAGATCATTAGGAGGTAAGAACATGGTAGGAGTTGAAGACAGCATCAAAAGAAATAATGAGGATATCTGGGAAACATATGGTAGATTAAGTAATAGGATTCAAGTATTAGAAAGGATTCAAGTATTAGAAAAAGGGATTTGTTTGATTTTGACAGAGTTGTTAAAAAGAGAGGTTGAAGTTAAGTATAATGAAGAATCGAAGGAAAACGAAATTGGTTATTCTAAATACTCAGATGAAGGTCGAGAAATTTTTATTCCGCTTTAGATGAGTGATAAACAAAATGGTGCTTGAAGAATTGAAAGGGGGCAAGTTCTTTGTTGAGGAGGGAATTGTTTATTCAATGACTCCAATAACAAAAG
>ERZ1292623.2191-Hain-H51-01um-R1-2191-length-17832-cov-7_pt1 | contig 17832 bp, 26 predicted proteins | sample MGYA00564398_ERZ1292623 | MGnify/ENA primary metagenome ERZ1292623 (study PRJEB36523, sample SAMEA6512633) | groundwater metagenome | collected 2019-01-07 | study: AquaDiva: Metagenomics assemblies of 32 groundwater samples | reverse complement strand
AATGAAATACGCTTGAAGATATGAGGGGAAGGATGAGGAGGGGTATGGGGGCATTTACGATTAAGGTTATAATTGTAAGTTGAAATACCAACAAAGGGTAAAAAAGACTTGTCTATTTTCCAATAAGGGTGGAGCAAATCACGATAAAAAGAATATCCAGCCGACTTGTTGGGATTGTAATAATAAAAAGAGAGATAACTTATGAAAACTATTAAAAAAGTCCCAAAGATAATAAAAGACGCAATAAACAAAACAGCTAAAAAATTGAATGAACTGACAAAATTAAGGTTGAAAGGGAAAAAATGATTTTTGACCAGGGATTGCAAAATCTAATAAGGTGGAGTCCTTTGGGATATTGGGATGAAAATGGGGTTTTTTTAGAAAAAAAGCACGAACCACAGGTTCAAATACTGAATAGTTTTAACAGTCAGGCGGAAAAGATAATAATAGAGGCAGGAACAAGATTTGGCAAGACCCAAATAGCCAGTTATCTGGCAATAAAGACTTTTCTTCAGGGATTGGCTGATATTAAAAAGAAAAAAAAGGATTCTATCAAGATATGGATAGTGGCTCCTTCCTACGAGCTTTCCAAAAAGGTATTTGAAAATATAGTGAAGTGGTTTTTGACGATACATCCGAAGTCTGCGGGTTCGGTATCATATCGCCCTTTTCCCCAGATAAAGATAGCCGAAGGGGTTTGGATACAGGGGAAATCCGCCACAGAACCAGAATCATTGCTTGGAGAAGAATTAGACTTAATCGTAATAGACGAGGCTTCAAGGATAAAAAGGGATATTTGGGAAGGATACTTGTTTGCCCGTCTTACTTCAAGAAGGGGCAGGTTAGTAGCCATATCAACGCCCTTTGGTCAAAACTGGTTCCATGAAGAGTATCTTAAAGCCAAGGAAAAAGGTTCTGGATTCAACTTTAAGACAATAGAAAATCCTTATTTTCCACCAGATAAGTATGAGGAAGCTCGCAAAACCCTTCCAGAAAGAGTTTTCAAGCAAGAATTCGAGGCTTCTGCTTTACCTGACGCAGCCTCTGTATTTAGGGGGGTAAGAGAAATAATAAACGAAGATAGCCTGGAAGAACCCAAACTTGGCAGAAGATATATTATAGGCGTTGATTTGGGGAAATATGAGGATTTTACGGTTCTAACCACAATAGACAGGTCTTTCAAAAGAGTTGTCACCATAGACAGATTTAAGGAAATATCATACAGCTTTCAAAAAGCAAGAATAATGGCTTTGGCTCAGAAATATAACAATGCCAAGCTGGTAGTTGATTCTTCTGGGGTTGGACAACCGATAGCAGACGATTTAAGGCATGCTGGTTTGTCTGTTCAAGATTTCAAATTTTCTGGAAAATCAAAACCAGAGCTGATAGAAAAACTTTCCATATTCATAGAGCAAAAGCACCTTATAATACCAAACAACGAAACCTTGATAGATGAGTTGGAAAACTTCGGATATGAGATTACAGACGCTGGAAATGTGAGATATTCCGCCCCCCAGGGCTTGCACGACGATTGCGTCATATCCTTAGCCCTTGCTTGCTGGACTTTGACCCCAGGAGAAATAGGTTTTGGCACCAGAGAAGTCAGAGATAAGTTCCCAATAAAAAATATAGGAAACAGAATAGTCGCTTATTAAATGGGAGTGCCTTCGGCTGTTCGCCAAGGCGGGAGCCAACCCCGATTAAGTTCTCGGCTGGTGGGGAGGGGGTTTATTAAGATTAAATGTTTCACGAGAAACAATATGCCACAATATTTTGAAACAAGTTTTGGAGATAAAATAGAAATATTACCAGAGTATGAAAATTCTATCAGAAGGAACAAGAGGAAATATATTCTTGATGCTAGCTCTTTCAATAAATTAAAAGACCATACTGGCAACGCAAGGAGGTTAATGCCAAACGATAATTATACCAAAGATTTTATTTCTTATGCGATTTTGATGCATTTCCTGGAAAAAATAGGAGTATTGCCCCAAACTTTCAAAAAGGCACTGGATATAGGGGGAGCCGAAGGAGTACATATCGCTTTGTTCAGAAGCCAATATGCCGAATATGTCGTATCCAACGATTTGGAACAGAGTAAAATACCAGATTTTAAGGGGAAATTTAAGGGAATTATAGAAAAGTATAAGACGGGAGAGAATTATCAACTTCCATTCTTGGGAGTAATTATAAAAAAATGGTTTCCATATTTTCCTGCAGAAACTTCTTATATTTTGAGTCCGAAGAGAGAACCAGATGTAGACAGATTTGAAGACGGAAATTTCTTTAAAGTGATTAAAGATGAAAATTTTGATATAGTATTGTCTTGGAATACCTTTTCCATACTTGACTATAAGTTGATAATTAAGAAAGTCGCCTCACTTTTGCCCAAGGGTGGGATATTCGCTTTTATGACCAGATATTTTTGGGGGCCAGGAGGAGCTTGTTATTTATGTGGAAATTTCCCCTATTTTGAGAAAAGGTTGACCTTAGAAGATATTAAAAAATATTATCAACGATATAAGCCAGGTCAAGAAAAGTATGTAAAAGATATTTATTATATTCACGACCCACACAGAAGTTCTCTGAAACAATATAGAGAATGGAGCGAAGAACAAGGATTTGAATTATTGGGATTTGAAAGAATGATTTTCCCTTATTTAGAAGATACGGGAAAAATTGAAGCTCCTAATAGGAATTTGGATTCGGAATCAATACTGAAAAACATATCAAGATTTCGTTCTGATATAATAGAGGATGACTTGAAAACCCAAAGAATAATGATGGCTTTTAAGAAATTGTAAAGTACACAAATGCGTACATATTGGTTTTCCCGCTTCTGCAAAGAAGCTCAAAAATTAAGTGCCCACATCAGAATAGTCAGATTAAAATTGGGATTTTACAGAATATATTACAAAGACCACTATCTTATGGAGTGTTATGATTCTATGCCAGCAATGTGGCGAGATATTGAGAATTATGACCCAAGGTTGGAAAGCCAGAAATACTATGAGGAATATGAAGACCATGTAAAAATGGTAAGGACTATCAAGAACTTTATGGAAGGATATTATGACTCAATACAAAAGCTGAAAAGATGCTTTTGGCTATTGAGGCATAATGAAGATTTTTGGAAAAGTTCAGGTAATATTTATAATCAGGCTGTCGTTAAATAAGCTGTGCATAACTTTTCAGTTTGTAGAAATATTGAAATTGTGCTATAATATGTTAAAGGGAAAAAACTTCTCCATTTTTTAAATGCCAAATGAAACAATTAATCAAAAGATTTCAGAAGAGGTTGATAAACTTTTGGAAGATGTTGCCTCTGATTTTTCGCCTACTAACAAAGAAAAAGAAATAGTCGGGCGAGTTTTTAATTTATTTAGAATCACAGCAGACAACAGGAATCTTGCTTTTGATTATTTTGATGGGAGAAATTTAAAAACCTACATAGAGGATTCTGTTAAAAGATTTTTCACAACGATAGACAAAAGAGAAGATATAGAAGATTGGCAGGCAAGAGTATTTGACCCCTTCACCCGCAACAAAGTTATGGCTATTTTGGGAAAGATAGCCCAAGCAATACCTAAATCCGAGTTTATAGCGAGGGGAACGGAAGATTTCAGAAGAGAACAGATATTATCAGATTTAGTTCAGTATTCCGAAGAACTTGACGACAACGAAGAACTTATGTTTTTCGCCCTATTGGAAGGATTGGTTAAGGGAACTATGATAGGTTATGAAGGATATGACGAAAAAGAAAGAGCTGTCAGGGATATTCAGAATTGGAACTCTGGCGATGAGATAACTTTAAAAGAAGGAAAAGTAAAAACGAAAAAAGTTTATGGGGCGATAATTCCCTTGGAAGATTTTTATCCTTCGTCTGTGGGAGTAAGGAAAATAAAAGATATGCCTTACTGTTTTTGGAGAACGGTATTGCCTTTGGAAAGTTTCAGAATGCACTTTTCAAAATATGATAAAGCGAAGTTTGTTCAACCAGCTTCAGATAGTTGGACTGGAGAGCAAGGACAAAGACCATTTTATTTGGATTTTATAAGCGACAATGTTATGCCTCAAAATGTTGAGGTCATAAGATTTTACAATCAAGATACGGATGAATTTGTTGTTATGGCTAACGGGATATGGTTAAACTCTGTGGGGAAAAAAGAAGATGTTATGCCCATTCCCTTTAACCACAAGACCTTGCCTTTTTGGAAAACCATTTATGAACCTTTGGGTGCAGATTTCTTCTACGGAAAATCCTTGCCAGACAAATTAAAACCAATGCAAGATGTTTTGAATGTTTTGCATAATATGATGCTTGACCAAGGATTTCTTTCCATATTTTCCCCGATATTGGTTTCGGGGACAGACGACATAGAAGATGATTTTTTGAGACCTGGCAGGCGTATTCCAGTTGATGACCCCAACGCTTATAAGCAATTACAGATTTCCACTCCTGGAGGATTTCACCAATGGATATATGAAACCACAAAAAGAATACTTGAAGAAACTTCTGTTGACCCAGTTTCACAAGGAGTAGCAGGAACAGGTGAGAGGGTTACTGCCACTGAAATAAACAGGGCTGCGGCAGGAGCTATAAGCATATTGGGATTATTCCAAAACTTCGTAAAGTTTGGAGTAAGAGATAAAGCAAGGTTAAGAGCCAAAAATGTTTTACAATTTTATAAAGCACCCCTAATAGAAGGGATATTGGGGGAAGGTGGTTCGGCAGAAGTCAAGAAAGCCTTTAATACTTTCAAGATAGAAGATACGACTTTGACTTCGGGAAAGAGAGGAACTAAAATAATAGAAATGTTCAAGACAAGAGAAGAAATGCCGACAAGAACCGAATTAAGAACAAGAGCCAAAATAACGGAAAAAGAAACAGGAAGAAGGGTGGAGAGGATGGCTATAAACCCAGATTATTTAAGGAACTTTGAGTTTGATGTAAAATTGGTTGCCAACCCCAAAGCAACAGAAAGCAAATCTATGGAAAAAGCCCTTTGGTTTGAGAAAGTCGGGGTTTATATGAACTTCTTTGGAGATTTTGTTGACAGGGAAGAATTGGCTTTGCAAGGGGCGGAATTATTTGGCGACAGACCAGAAAAGATATTTAAGAAAGAAATGATTTCTCCCTTGCCCCAACCTATGCCAGCGGGACAAGGTGGCGGGACTGGTTTGGGAGCTAATATGATAAGGGGACAGATGCAAAATTCAGGAATTATGCAAGGGCAGAGGTCGCTAAAACAAATGTTGCCAACTGCTTAATATGTTTTCTTTTATTAAAAAGCTGTATGGATTTTTCAGGAAGCCAGAATTATCGGGAAAAGATTTTGAAGATTTTGAGGAAGATGCTATTTATAAAACTTTGTCGGCAGATGAGGATTGGGAGAAACTTTTAAGATTTTACATTTTTAGGGATAAAGAAAGATATTTTAAAGCCCCAGACGACAGAACAAGAAATATAATCAGGGGGCAAATCATAAGAACCTATTATATTATTAGAAAAATACGAGAAAATAAAAAACAAAAGGTCGGAAGCGAAGTTCAAAAAACGGTAGGAAGATACGGAGTTTAAAGTGTTTTAATAATATTCCAGTAGATTTTGAGAGATGTGTAAAAATGGGTGGTCGCGTGAGGACAAAAAGTCTTTCTAAAGGAAGATACATTCACATTTGTTTTATTAGAGGAAAAGCATTTCACGGAGAGGTCAAGAAAAGAAAGAAAAAATAATTCATTGACAATTTAATATAAAAGTGTTCCCAACCCGAAAAGGGTTTTTATTAGGATGTTGGTCGGGGGACACTTCCAACATCTTAATAAAAGCTCTTCTTCGGAAGGGCTTTTAAAATTAACCAGTTCTTAACCGAACCTTATGAGACCCAACTCATAGCAGACCCAACTGCTTTAAAAAGGGTATAAGGGAGGTGAGGAACAAGAACTATGGCAGAAAAGCCAACTGTCGAGCAGGAAGACATTAAAAATCCTGATGAGGAGGAACAGCCTCAAGACACTGAACAAAATAAGGAAGAAGGCGACCTCTCTATTGAAGAGCTTAATAAAAAAATAGCCGAACTCAACGAAGCCCTTAATAAGGCTGGCGTTGATAAAGCTGGATTTATTGAGCAAATCAAAGAGCTTCGCAAGAGAGCACAGGAAGCTGAAGCCGCTGGCAAGGTGAAAGCCGAACCAGAACCTGAAGGAGATGATGTTGAGGCGAAAGTCAAAACTATTCTCCAGAAGGAAAAGACAGAGCAAGCCAAGAAGAATAGGGTTGCGGCTCTCCATAATTTTTGGGCGAAACACCCAGAATACAGCCCAGACAACGATTTGGTTGGTCTGAAAATGGATGCCGTAAGTCAATCTCTTAATCGTCTTAACACAGCAGAAAGTATTTCTGTTGATGAGATAGGAAGAGATTATGAGGATGCTTTGAGACTTATGAAAAAAGAAGAACCAAAGAAAACTCAAGCTGATAATTCTGGATTTGCTTCTGAAGGCGGAGTTCCTGGTTCTCCGAAAGGCTCTGAAGATACGGGCAAGCTGACTTCCGAACAGGAGAAGTTAAGAAAACAAAAGGGTTGGACAGTCAAGAAATATCTTGAAATGAAAGCCAAATATCCTCTTGTTATCAAGTAATTTCTCCGAATCAAAGGTCGTTGAAAAGTTAAGAATTATAATACTTCTATCAGAGAACCAACAACAGCCAACCGATTCTGGAAACAGAATAGCGGACAGGCAGGAGGCTAATTTGATAGAAGCATTAAACAGAAATGCCTTTTAAAAAAACAGGTACATTTGACCCTCACGGAGGCCCAATACTATTTACTGGAGAATTCGGAGATTCTGTAATAGCTGTTGTGGGAAGAGCTGTTGAAACGGATTTTGGGAGTATCAACATTGTTAGCACAGCGGGAGATTTAATCTTTGGACAAATTGAAGGTATCGTTACCTTCCAAGGAGTAGCTCCTACTGGAAATGGAAATAGTGGAGATTTCACCCAATTCTATTTGACATCTGCCAGCAACACAACTCTTGCAGAACCAGTTTTGGGAATTATAGATGTTTCCAAAACTTCCAAGTATAGTGCTGACTCCTCTGATACTATCGGAACAACATACGGTTAATTTTAGCCCTTTATAATCTATGAGAAAATCCTATATCAGAACAAAAGAAACCAGGGAGAAAAATAGATTAGCGATGTTAGGACATGCTGTTTCTGAAGAAATGAGAAGAAAAATAAGTCAATCTTTATTTGGCAGGAAATTATCCCAAATTCATATTGAGAAAATAAAATCGGCATTGAAGGGAAAAAGGAGAAAACCACTTACAGAAGAGCATAAGGAAAAATTAAGCATTGCACACAAGGGGAAATTCCCTTGGAACAAAGGATTAAAAGGAATAATGAAGAAAAATTCGGGAAGTTTCAAAAGAGGATATGATGTTACAAAGCATTGGAATTGGAAAGGCGGGATTACGCCACTGATGAGAAAAATAAGAAGTTCAATAGAAATTTCTGAATGGCGTAAGAAAGTATTTGAAAGAGATAACTATACTTGTCAGAAGTGTGGAGAAAAAGAAATAGTCAGTGGGAAATTACATGCCCATCATCCATTTCAAGTAAAAGATTTAGTTAAGTATTGCTTGTTTCATCATATTTTTAACCCCGATAATGGTATAACTCTTTGTAAAACTTGTCATTTAAATCTTCATGGATTATTAAAGAAGGCGGTGAATTCAGGGGAACTCCTAACGGGTAATGCCGAGGACAATCCTGAGCCAAGCCAAGCTGGGATTATGTAGCTTGGAAGGTGCAACGACTAAGGGTTGAGTCCCAACAATAAAACCCTAAGAGTACCGCCCCCGAAAGGGATGATATAGTCTGACCTTATAGGTAACTATAAGAATTAACAAAAGTGTCTAATAAGCTCGGTTACCACATTGATGTATTAGCTGGCGGAGACTACACAAGTGAAACAACTGCTGTAGCCACTACTGCCAACTATGTCATTTGGGAAGTTGACCCAGCAGATTCTACGAATCATATTGTTAGTATCTACGAGTCCGAAGTGTGGGGTGTCTAATGAACCTTAAAAAATAATTACTATTGAATTCCATTACTTCTCAAGGAAGTGATGGAAGTAAAATGGTAATTTAAAAATTTGGCAGAAACTCGTTCGACATGGATTGAATTGATAGGTGGAGTAGGAGTAGAAATAGCTGATGTTTATGACCAAGCAGCCGATGAATATGCTCCAGGACTACAGAATGTTGTAAGATTGGAATCTGAAGGTGCAGACGCACAAGTTACCTATACAGGTAAAACTGGTGCGGGCAGGCTTTCAAGGAGAGATGACGGTAGTACCATAGCAGAAAAGAAAAGATATAAGACTTACAATACAACTGTTGCCTTCAACAACTACGATGGATATATTGATGTTACCTCCAACACTATTGAGGACAAAGACGCAGAGTGGAGAGCAAAGCTTGATGAAGTCAAAGATTTGGCTATTGCGGCCAGAGCTTCTCAAGATGAATCCGCTATGCAGTTGTTTAATGGTGGATTTGCTACCACAGCAGATGTAAATACTTGGAGGATGACATGGTATGGTGAATAAAATTGCCATAGTAAAACTTTCTAAATTCGGTGAACACCCTAACCGTAAAGTCGGAGGGCAATACCGAGCTAAAGCAGTAAGCTAAGCGTAACGACTAAATATGGACATTAAAAATTTAATAGAGCTAAAAGGAGCGATAATAGGAATGATATTGGGAGATGGACATATAACAAGAAATGGATATGTTCAGATTGCTTCCATCTCCAAAGAATATCTTATTTGGAAAAAAGAAATCTTAGAAAATTTGACAGATGTTTCTTTGAAAGAGGAAATGAAAAGGGAGGGTTCTTTCGGGAAAAATCCTTTATATCTTTGTAGAACAAGAGTACATCCTCTTTATAAAGGATTGAGAATAAGAATGTATTTGGAGAATGGGAGACAAATAGACGATTATATTATGAACACCTTAACTCCGTTAGGATTATTATTTTGGTATTTAGATGACGGAAATCTTGATTTTTGCGGAGGAAGAGGAATGAATTTAGAAATTTCCTCTAATAGATATTCTTATGGAGACCATTTATTATTCTGTAAGAAATTTAATGATAGATTTGGACTAAGATTTAACATCCATCAGAAATTCAGCAAAAAGAGAAATAGAAGATATTGTCTGCTTTATTTGGCAGCCAAAGATAGATTAAAATTCTATGATATGATTGTTGCTCCTTATGTAGGCAAGATTCCTACTGATATGCTCTATAAAATTCCAAAAAGAGAAAGCATAGTGAGGATTATGGAAAGTTCAAAATCACATCCTCAACTATGAAGATATAGTCTGAACTCTATAGAAATATAGAGAGTCAAACAGAAATGTTTGGGCGATGAAACAAATTTGGATGATGTAGCACTTTTTAGTGCAAGCCACCCATCAGTAGTTCCAGGACAAGCTACTCAGAGTAACTTGGGAACAGCAGCTGTCTTCAATCACGACAACCTTGAAGTGGGAACACAGAACTTGGAAGAACAAGTAACAGATGATGGTAATCCGTTATCATTGCTTGGGAAACCAGTTTTGGTGATACCGCCCGCATTAAGGAAGGAAGGATTTGAAATTACAGAATCAGAATTAGACCCATCGACGGCCAACAGTGCAATCAACTTTTACAAGAATGGTATTGGACTCGATATGGTCGTTTCTACATACCTTTCTAGTAATAACAGCATTGGTGGTTCAAACACAGCTTTTTTCCTGACAGTTCCGCAAAGGGCTGGACTAACCCATGTGGTTAGGAAAGAGCCAACTATGGCTCAAGATGTGGATATTAAGTCTGGTATTGCAACCTTTACTGTGAGTGCGAGATGGGCTGATTGTGTGAAAGATTTTCGAAGAACCTGGGGTAACCAAGGGGCTTAATCCTAACTCTACCTAACTCTTATATTGCAATTTTTCCGAGGGTTTATGAGGACATTATCCTTGTGAGTCAAAAACTCTCGGCTCGGCGTAATCCTAAACTTTATCGCACAAGTTTAGAAATAAAGAGAAATGCGATACCAATTACTAAAACTCCAAAAGGGTAAATCTACCAAAGCCGAAAGGATTATTGGTGAGATGCTCAAACGCAATAGAATTAAATTTAAAACAAAGGTCGCCCTTTTTGGAAGAGAGATAGATTTTCTTATAAAAGATAAATTTGTTATAGAGGTAGGAAATCATCCTCAAAATTCAGAAAAGAATAAAAAACTTTTGGAGACAGGATACCAACTAAAACAATTTACAAATAAGGGAATCTACGAAAGAAAAAATAAAATAGAACAATTCTTATTGAATTGGATAAAATAAAATGCCAGGGACAAATTTACACGATGACCAAGGTTATATTTTTGAGGAGGATATGCACTCCAATAATATAACTAGAACTCTTTTCAGGATTGGAACGACTGTTCCAGCAGATGGAACCGCAGGATACACTCATGGTGCTATATTTTGTGATATAGACGGTGGTTCAGCAAGTGCTCTTTATGTCAATGTGGGAAGTTCAATATCTTGCAACTTTGATGCAATTCTTGTAAATCAGCAATCAGTCGCAAATAATCTTGATTTTGGCAATATAGGGACAACTTCAACCGTATTCTTGATTCCTGTAGATAGAAATAACCCAGTTGCAGGCAAGAATGTAGCAGGAAGACTAGCAGTAGCATTTGGAGAAGCAGGTAGTTCTGTGGTCTACATACCAGTTTATTACGCTTAATGGTTTTTAGGTGGTTTTCCAGTTGCCTTGTGGCAAATAAATCGCCTATAAATGGTTAACCCATTAAAGGTCGGTTAACATAGAAAGAAATAAGATTATTATGGCTAAGAAAATTACAAATCTCAAGCCCTACAAATACGAAGTTTTTGTTGAAGGAACAAAGTTTTGGATAGACCCCTTGGCTACCGCAGTTTTTGAAGACAGAGTAGCCGAAGAGTTCAAGAAATACTTTCCTACTGTTTTGGTATTCTCTGATTATGTAGAAGAAAAGAAAGTTGAGGCTCCAGTAGTTGAAGAGCCGAAAATAGAAGAGCCAATAATAGAAGAGCTAAAGGTTGAAGAAGAAATTAAAGAGGTTTCCGAGGAAAAGCCCAAAAGAAAGGGCAGACCGAGGAAATCTAAATAAATATGGCATTAGGTTGGAATTATGCCTCAAGTCCAATAACCGTTGTCGGGACAGCTACCACAAGCACAATCTTGTATTCAGATATGGTTGCTTTAACAGATGGATATGCTACTTCCGCTTTTGGTTATATTCCTTGCGGAAACTCACCTTCAAAAGTGAACCTCTATATTGTTTATTCTATGGCAGTTGGAGAAACTGGGAATAGCCTTGACTTCATAGTTGAAGGTTCTCCAAATATAACAAGAGAAAGAGGTAATTATAGGTTCCTTAATGAAAGTGCTTCGGGTGGAACTTCTACCCTAACCAGAAGGGAATTTACTATTGTTGGAGTCGCTGCGGGGACTATCTCTTTTGAGCTTCCATTGGATATTCAAGATAAGTTATTGAAAGTCAGTTTTAAGGAAAGTGGAGGAGTGGGTACGGTTGGCAGGGTTCATTGTCAGGCAGTACTATTCGGTTCAAAGTAATTCTTAAAGGAAAATATGACGAGGGCAGAGGAAATTAAAATAAAGAATTTCCAAGAGCATTGGCGTATCTTGAAAGGACAAGTTCAGTCAGCTTCGGAAGAACTGACCTCTGCTTTGGCGAACACAAAAAAAGCCCAAGATGATTATTTGGATGCAAGAAATAAATTACTGGAAGCGGTTTCTCTTAAAAGCGAAGCTGAAGCCAAAAGAAATATAGCCTTCAAAAGAGAAGAAGAAGCCAAAAAAGAAAGGGATATTATATTGGCAGACAAGGAAAGAAAACAAGGCGAATGCCAAGAGCTATTATTGGAGAAATTAAGGAAAGAAAAGGATATTAAAAGATTGGAACTTCTGTTTAAGAAAGAGTCAGGAGAGATAGATAGAGAAATCTACAAAATGAAAGAAACCTTTGCAATAGCGAAGATAGAACACGATAAAGCAATGGATAGTTTGTCTGTTGAGAAGAAATCCCTTCAAGAAGAAATAAAGGAATTTGTTTATAATAAAGTATCCATAGAAAGGGAAATCACCGAGTTAAATGAGGAGAAAATTAAAATCTCCAAAGAATTATCTAGAATTTTAGATAAATTAAAGGAAAAATCGTTATCTGTATCTAGGTTTAAAGAAAACATAGAGAAGATTAGAAAAGAGCTTTTAACCAAAGAAAGAGATTTGATGGTTTTAGCCAATAGATTAAGAGAAGGTTTTAGAAAATTAGGGGTTGAGGGTATTCCCATAAAAGAAACTTCCATCCCCAAATTTTTAGAAGAATAATATGCCAGTACCGTGGTTACCACAAAATCCAGGAATAGGTGGCGTTGATGAATTAACCTCTGCGGAAGAGACTGTTGTTCAGCGTATAGCCGCATTAAATCCCGTAGCAGGAGCTATTCTTTATTATGGTACTGGTCAATGGGATAGTTTAGCTATTGGAAGTGCAGGTCAAGTTTTAACAGTAAGCTCTGGTCTTCCCGCTTGGGTTGCTAATGCAACAGGAGATTTTTCAGGCCCTGCTTCCTCAACAGATAACGCAGTGGTTAGATTTGACGGAACGGGCGGAAAAACTGGTCAGAATAGCGTAGTTTTAATAGATGATACGGGAAATATATCTGGAGCTTTAAATATAAGTGGCGGTTCTTTAACAGTAAGTGATGCACCTACCACAAGAACCAATTTAGGATTAGGTACTACAAATGCACCTCAATTTGCAAGATTGGGTTTAGGAATTGCGGCAGATGGGACAGATGAATTAAATCTTCCATTAACAGGACAAATAGTGGTTGCAGGGGGAAATCCAAGAAGAAGTATTGTATTAACTGGTGCTGGAGGCTGGTCAGCAGCAACATTTGGAGCTTCGGGGAATACCAAAAATGCGGTAGGAACTGGAGGAACAGCAACCGAAGGTGCAAAAAATTATTATGCTTTGGGTTTTGATGTGGGAACTTTGGAGTTTGCCCAGTGGTCGGTAGTTATGCCAGATAACTATGACGGAGGCGATTTAATAGCAAAGTTCTACTGGACTTCTGCGGCTACTTCTGGAGATGTTATCTTCGGAATACAAGGTCGTTCTTATGGAGATGATGAAGCCCTTGACCAAAGTTGGTCTTCAGCCCGTTTGGTAACAGATACTATGGGAAATGCGGCTTCAGATGTGATGATTTCTGGCGAAACCGCTTCCCTTACTTTAGCTGGAACTCCAGCAGGAGGAGAGTTTGTCCAATTTAGAGTTTATAGAGATGGCGGAAGCGGAGCAGATACTTTAGCGGCAGAAGCCAGTTTGATGATGGTGAAATTAGAGTTTGGAATTTCGCAATATAGTGATGCCACATAAAAATATGTCTGATTACATAATCCCAAAAGACGAATATACCCAACAGGGACTTCAGAAAATAGAAGAAGTAGGTTTATTAAGCAAAGATAATCTTTCCGCTATTCAAGAGATTTCAAAGGACTTATTAGAAACTTGGAAAACTGAAAGAATCTGGAGAACAGAAACGGAGATGAGATATTCTGTTTTGAATGATGTAAAGCACCCAACAAGAGGTATGAAATACCTACAAGCAAGGAGAGAGCAAGAAGTATTCTTAAAAAACTTAATGTATCTCGCCTGTGATTATGAAGAAGAGCAAGGGAAATTGATGGTCTTGGAAGCCGAATTGGAAGAATTGGAAGGAACGCCTCCAAGAAAAATAACAAAGAAATTGGAAGGGGAAATTAAACAGAAAAAAGCCCAGATTAAAAGAACCCAATGGCATCTTATGGAAATGCAAAAGCAGGGTCATCATAGAGTAAGAGAATTGCTTTCTTGGGAGAAAATAAAGAGGGAACTTAATGATGGTTCTTTTGACCCCAATGATTATGAAGGAATACAATTAGAAGGCTTGCCTAAAAGATGGAGAAGGGAATTAGAACTTAATTACGCCAACATATCAGCTAATACAGGTTCATTAGAGGCAATAAAAGATGTGGATAAGAAAAAAGATATCAGTAAATAAATTATTATATTGGAATGAGAAAGAAAAACACGATTATTTAGCAGTTCCACAAAATAATTCAGATTATCAAGAAATTCTTAAAGATATTAAAGAAAAAGGGATGATAAATCCATTACAAGTAACGAAAGAAGGAGACCATTACCGAGTTTGGGAAGGCAATACAAGGTTGTCTATGATGAGAAGCGGAGACCTGGATTTAAAAGAAGTAGATTGCATTATTCTTCCCAATAGCAACATAGAAACCAGAAAGAAATCAAGAAGGGAGAATTATCAAGCTGGATTGCCAGGAACAATAAAAAATAAAGACGATAACAATTAAATGCCAAAACTATTAGTCAAAACAGATATAAGTTTATTAAAAAATCCCGAAAAGGGCTATATTATTGCTGGAACATTGCCAGACAAAAATCTAACTTTTAAAAATGTTTTTCAAGATGGCAATTTTAAATATACAATAGTTGAGGGAATTTTAGCTGATATAAACCAATGGATGGCAAGAGTTGGGGCAGTAATAGTTTTACCTACTGACCTTAATTTATTAGCAAAACCAAAGGTTGAAGTTTCAAGAAAATGTTTTAATTGCGGACAATTATACACCCCAAAGTGGGTGGATATTGTTCTTTAATACTATGGCTTGGGCTGCTGGGGGGGCATTATCAACAGGGAGAAGTAATCACAGTATTTCTGGAAACACTACTAATGCAATAGCAGTAGGTGGACAAGATTCTATTGGAACAGAATTATCTACTACTGAAGAATACAATGGAACATCATTTTCGGCAGGAGGAAATACAATAGTTGATAGTATTAACCACGCTGCTGGGGGGAATGGTGCGACAGATGCGATTAAAATGGGTGGTCAGAGAGGAGCAGAAAGTCCTCAAGATGATACTGAAGAATATAATGGGACAAGCTGGGTGGCAGGAGGTAATTTGGCAACAGCCAGAAGAACTTTATCGGGAGGGGGTTCAACAACAGATGCTATATGTTTTTTGGGGATAAATAGTTTAGGTAATAATAGTGATGTTACCGAGGAATATAATGGTACATCTTGGGTTGCTGGTGGTACAGCAAATACTGCAAGACAAGCCCCCGCAGGAGGAGGAACTTCAACCGATGCTATATCTCTAGGAGGATTTACAACGGTAAATGTTACAGAAATAGAAACTTATAACGGAACTTCTTGGACAGATACTACCAATGATTTAGGAACAGCCAGAAGACAAGTTCATGGGGGCGGAATTACTAATAATGCTATGGCAGCGGGTGGATTAACTAATGGTGCTCCAGGAGCTACCACAATGGAAACTTGGGATGGGACATCGGCAACTGCAGAAACAGCAATGACTAATGCTCGTTCAAGAACTTATGGAGACGGAGGTTCAAATACTAATGCTTTTACTGGAGGAGGAGGAACAGATTTAACTCTGACAGAAGAATGGACAGTAGCAGTAGCCGCAGCTTATCAACCAAGATTAGGTTCAAGTTTATCATCGCCTTATTTATACTAAAAATATGCCAATTTTAGAAAATTTACCAAGACCACAATTTATACCTTCTTTTAATCCTTTGCCCCAACCAGCAAATCAACCGAGAGAATTGCCAAAGGAGATATTAGACCAACTGCCGAAAGACTGGAAGGAGCAATTAACGGGAGATAAAAAACCAGGCAATATAGTTATATTTCCAGACCTTAACAAGCTATACGATACTGTTTTGGAAAACAGAAGCGAATATAATCAAAAGAAAATGAAGGCAAAGATGGAAAGAGAGAAAGCAAAATTATGGGCGGCAAAGTTTATTTCAGAACAAGCGGGAGGGGGAGTTTATACATACTTATCCAACAAGAAAAAGCCATATTTGGGGGTTCCTCACACAATGGCAGTTTCTTCTTTGGGACAAGTCAAGAGAATAATCCCAACTCTTATTAAAACCTTACCTTTGCCAGCCTTGATAATAACAGCCCCATTTATACTACTTTCTTATAAGAGGATATTAGGGGCTATAACCGATTTTTTCAGCAATGCCTTGCAGGGTTTTAAGCTCCAAGAGATTTATTGGGCAACCCCAGTTAAGGAAACAAGAAGAGTAATGGGAATATTGATAAAAAAGCATTGCTACAATGACGAACAAATAAGATTCGGAAACCAGTTGCAAGATACCATTTCCGTAGTCCTTGAATACGATAATGCTTATCGTTTCAGATGGATGGATGTGTTCAATATAGTCCGCACCAGAGTATTTTTGGAAGAAAATCTTTGGGAGCAACTGAAAGAAATCAACAGAATATTTGATAATATGATTTGGCGGGAGAATATCAGAGAGAATAAAACAAGTATGCTGAAAAAAGCCAAATGGGGAGCGATGATAGCATATTTGTTGTATCCCATATTAAGGAATTTGGTTAAGGACTTCTGTAAAGAAGTTGATATAACAAAGTTGCAATTTACGGATAATGAAAAAGATTTCCTGCACAAAAGACCAGACTACTTGTTTGAGAGTTTGGCAACCCATAGGATGTTTGAGATATGGGGAAAATGGAAGGATTTATACAGGGGTAAAATAGAAAGGGCGGAAAACAAACTGAAAGAAGAAAAAAACAAAAGGGCAATCAGTTCAATCAAGAAAGAGATTGCTATGTGCCAAAGAGAGATTAAAAAATTAGATTGGGGATTTGAAAAATATAAAAATGTTCCCAGAAGGGAAACTTATTAAATATGATAGAGATAGATACTCTAATTCAATACGGAGGCGTAGGACTGGCTTTCTTTACGATTTGGGTTCTTTACAGAATTATTACAAATCACGAAACCCACTTTATAGAAATGACCAAACAGAATACCGAGTTCACTAAAGAAAGCACTAAAGCCATAATAGAAAATACGAAGGTTTTAACAGAATTAAAAGATTTGATTTTGAGATTGAAATGATATGGCATTACCTTTACCGCCAGACGAAGAAGAATTGGGAAGGGTTCAGCCAGAAACCTTGCAACAGCCGATAGAAGAACCAAAAAAAGAAAATAACTTCCAGTTAAAGTTTCCCCTTGATGTTATTTCCCAAAAGATAATAACAGATTTAACCAGATTGCCAGCAATGATTTCCATAGATACATCAGCATTTTTTAATAATAGTTCGGGAGTGTTTTTTTCCAATCCATTAGAGGATTCATTATGGGTGGAAGCAGCAGGGGTTTCTTACAGCATTGCGGCAATAGGCGGGGGCAGTGGTTCAATAACAATTCAAAGATTACAAGGGGGGGAAGGAATAGGGGCTGGGGATACATTGTTTGTAACCTCAATAGCTCTTTATTCTGATACTGGAACGACCTACTTTGCTAATTTGACAAACACAGGAGAGTTAAGGGTAATAAACAAAGGTGATAGGTTGGCATTAAGAACGCTTGGAGATTTAAGCAATTTAAGGGGATTAAATGTTTCGGTATTCTTAAAACAATTTTAAACTAACTTGGCAAAATTACTTTTTAATTTGGTGGGTTCGGGAGGTTTAGCACCTAACTTTTACGGAGGGAAATCCGCCGATTTAGCTGTTCAAAGAAGATATGAAGGCGGAGAAGACCAGTATGCAGATTGAACTATTAACCCTTTTTTGAAGCCAGGATATTTAAGCGGGGGATACAGTTCGGCAGACTTA
>ERZ1292623.773-Hain-H51-01um-R1-773-length-32625-cov-24_pt2 | contig 17840 bp, 17 predicted proteins | sample MGYA00564398_ERZ1292623 | MGnify/ENA primary metagenome ERZ1292623 (study PRJEB36523, sample SAMEA6512633) | groundwater metagenome | collected 2019-01-07 | study: AquaDiva: Metagenomics assemblies of 32 groundwater samples | reverse complement strand
AAAAATAAAGAACTTCACCCGGAAGATTTAAAAAAGTTTGTCGCTGATTATTTGGTTGAATTGTTAAAACCGTGTCGGGAGCATTTTGAAAAAGGGGAAGGGAAAAAGATGCTTGAGGAACTTGAAGAATTAATGAATAAATGATAAGATTGCCAGCGTAGCTCAGTGGCAGAGCAATTGTTTTGTAAACAATAGGTCGCCGGTTCAAATCCGGCCGCTGGCTTAAAATTAGCCGATGTAGCTCAGCGGCGGAGGGCATAGCCTAATGCTTACTGAATAATTGCTGAGTAGTTTAGCGGCGGGGGGCGAAGCCCGATGCTCGCTGAATGCCGATGTAGCTCAGCGGCAGAGCAACTCCATGGTAAGGAGTAGGTCGAGAGTTCAATTCTCTCCATCGGCTCAGAAATTTTTAAAATTATGGCAAAATCAAAATTCAGTGAAAATTTAATAAAAATGAAATGCGCGGATTGTAAGCGAATTAATTATTATACTCGCAAAAACAAGAAGAAAGTTGAAAAAAAGCTTGAATTGAAAAAATTCTGTTCTTGGTGCCGTAAGTCAACAGCGCACAAAGAAGCAAAGCGGTAATTCGCTTCCGCTAGTCGGCGGATCTTGGGGAGCTTAGTTAAGTGGCATAACAGCGGTCTCCAAAACCGCGGTCGGAGGTCCGATTCCTTCAGCTCCCGCTGGATTTTTTTTATAATTACTAAGTAAGTAAATAAGTATGTCATACGAAGTGAAAAATTTTGAAAATTTATTGGGATTGGCGGGATTCAGCGATCAGATGCTGAAAAATCATTTTGCTCTTTATCAGGGTTATGTTAATAATTTTAATAAGCTAAACGATATTTTGGTTGTGATGGAAAAAGACGGAAAATATGGGATTCCGGAATACGCGGAATTGAATAGGCGATTGGGCTGGGAATTCAATGGAATGCGTTTACACGAACTTTATTTCGGCAATCTGACTAAAAACACGGACTTACACGGACTGAACGCGGACTTATACGGACAATTATATAAAAAAATTATAAAAGAATTCGGTTCATACGAATTTTTTGAAAAAGATTTTAGGGCGGTGGGGGTGATGCGCGGAATCGGCTGGGTGGTTTTGTATTATGATAAAATAGGCGATAGATTGTTTAATGTTTGGGTAAATGAACATGACGCGGGGCATTTTAGCGGTTGCGTTCCGTTGCTGGTAATGGATGTTTTTGAACACGCGTATATGCTTGATTATGGAATAAAACGCGTTGATTACATTGAAGCATTTATAAAAGCGATTGATTGGGAAGTGGTTAATTCTCGGATAAATTGCCTTTCAGAACCAGAATAATTTTGCTCCAGCGGTAAAATTTTCTTCCCCCTCGTCCCGACGGCTTCGTTTCACTCAGACCAAGCCCGTCGGGACTGCGGGATGTTCTTCAAGACAATTTATCCGAGAATTATGAATGAATGTTATAGTAAGAGAAAAGATTTTTTTTGAAATCTAAACGGAAGCGCAGTCCCTCCGCTCGCGAGCGGAGGGACGTGAGCGGATTGAATAAAAAATCTTTTCTCTTACCGATTATGTTTAACCGCAACCACTTAATTATCTTTCTTGTTTTTCTCGCGGTTTTTGATTTTGTTGTTTGGAAAGCGATTATTTTAAACAGGCCGAATAGCGAAACGGAAATTTATTTTCTTGAAGCGGGGCAAGGGGACAGCGAATTGATTGTTTTGCCGAACGGAGTAAAGGTGATGATTGATGCCGGTCCGGGCAATAAAACGGCCAGTGAGTTAAGTTCCGTTTTGCGGCCAACGGACAATTATATTGATTTGGCGGTTGTTTCTCATTCGGAAACAGACCATTTTAATGGCTTTATTGATATTTTTAAGCGTTATCAAATCGGCGCGTTTATTTATAACGGTCGAGCCGGCGCAGCCCAATCTTGGAAAGAATTGGCGAAAATCGTTGAAGAACATAAAATACCGGTTATTGTTTTAGGACAAGGGGACAAAATAAAATACAAAGAAGATTTTTTTGAAATTCTTTCGCCGAATGCGGATTTTTTGAGGAGCAAAGAAACAAATAATTCTTCGCTGGTGATTAAGTTCACTGACAATATTGGAACGGAAAAAGCAATAAAAGTTTTATTTACCGGCGATATTGGGGAAAAAGTTGAAAAATATCTGACGAACAATTTTGACATTACTGCGGATATTTTGAAAGTGCCGCATCACGGCTCAAAATATTCTTCAAGCGAGGAATTTTTGGCGGCTGCGCGGCCGAAAATTTCATCAATAGAAGTCGGTAAGAATTCTTACGGTCACCCGACGGACGAAGTTTTAAATAAATTGGCGTCAATCGGTTCGCAAATTTTTCGCACCGACCAAAACGGCACAATAAAAATCGTAATCAGCGAAAATGAGATTAACATTTTTAAGAAAAGATAAATTTTTTGCGCTTTCTTTAAAATTTTTCTCACCTCAGAGCTCCTATTGATATTGTCTCGCTCACACTTGCGACCTGCCTCGTTCGCTTAACGCTTCTTTTTCCGGCTCCGCCAGTTGGCGGAGACGCTCGTTTCACTTGCTCCCGAAAAAAGAAGCTGCGAACTCGGGGTAAACCCGCAAGATGATTCGCTCAACAACACCAATAGGAGCTACTATTCTAATCCTTTATGACGTTATGAAAGAATAAAATCTTTTCATAGCCAGCATATCGGAATAAAATATATAAATTACGGAGCGAAAAATGAAGAAATCGGCAAATTGCGTTGTTTGAATCCCGACCGAGCACATAATACTTTTATGTGCTTGGGAGGTTGAGTTCGCTATTTGCCGAATCATTTCTTTGATTTTTCGCGTAGATAATTTATATTTTATGGAGGCCGCTGGCGAGAAAAGATTTTATTCTTAAAAGGTGAGAATTTTTTTGGATTATGTTTTTCTAAAAAATATGTTATTATTTTTTAATGCGAACTTTAATTAAAGATATTATCAATAAAGAGGGGGAATCGGTTGAATTGAAGGGTTGGGTGAATGTTCGGCGGGACCATGGTAAGTTGATTTTTATTGATTTACGCGACCGGAGTGGCATTTGTCAGGTTGTTTTTTTGCCGTTCAGCGCGGCTTATGAAGCCGCTAAAGAATTGCGCTCTGAATGGGTGGTGCGATTGGTCGGAAAAATAAATCGCCGGCCAAAGGGAATGGAAAACCCGGCAATGGGCGAAGCCGGCAATTTTGAAATTCAAGCCGAGCAATTGGAAATTTTAAACAAAGCGGAAACATTGCCCATATCCATCGACACGGACGGCTATGAAATTGGAGAAGATGTGCGCATGAAATATCGTTATTTGGATTTAAGAAGAGCGCGTTTGCAGAAAAATATAAGAAAAAGATCGAAAGTTATAAAATTCATACGTTATTTTTTAACAGAAAAAGATTTTATAGAGATAGAAACTCCGATTTTGGGGAAATCAACGCCCGAGGGCGCGCGTGATTATTTAGTCCCGTCTCGTTTACATCCGGGGGATTTTTACGCTTTGCCGCAATCACCTCAACAATATAAACAACTTTTAATGGTTGCCGGATTTGAAAGATATTTTCAAATCGCTCGGTGTTTTCGCGATGAAGATACTCGCGGCGACCGCCAGCCGGAATTTACTCAACTTGACTTGGAAATGAGTTTTGTCAACAGAGAAGATGTAATGGCCTTGAACGAAGAATTAATAATAGGTCTTGTTAAAAATATTTTTCCGGAAAAGAAAATTCAAGAAATTCCATTTCCGAGGATTACTTTTAAAGAATCAATGGAAAAATACGGCGCCGACAGGCCGGATTTAAGAAAAGATAAAAATGATAATAATTTATTGGCATTTGTTTGGGTGATAGATTTTCCATTTTTTGAGAAGATGGAAAACGGCAATTGGACATTTTCCCATAATCCATTTTCAGCCCCCAAAAACGACTTTATTGAAGATTTTAAAAATGAAAACAATATTGAAAATATTTTAAGCACTCAATATGATATTGTTTTGAATGGCCTTGAAATCGGCGGCGGAAGCATAAGAAATTATAAAAAAGAATTACTTGAAAAAACTTTTAATATTTTGGGGTATAAAGATTTAAGCCAATTTAATCATATGCTTCAGGCTTTGGAATTTGGCGCTCCGCCGCACGGAGGAATTGCTTTTGGGATGGATAGACTTATGGCAATTTTATTAAACGAGCCGAATATTCGTGAGACTATCGCATTTTCAAAAACCGGCGACGGAAGAGACTTAATGATGGAAACTCCCTCTAAAATTTCCAATGAACAGTTGAAAGAATTAAAAATTAAAATTGAAGAATAAGAAAAAATGAATATTTTTTTTCAAAAACTCGTCTTATACGCCAAACTTCCGGAGATGCGGCTTTTTTGGTATTTTTTGCCGTTGGTTTTTGTTATTTTTGCGATTGAAATTTTTTATTTGCCGATTTTGGCGCTTTGGTTTTCCGCCGGCTTTTTTATTGTTTTAGCGGCGATAATTTTAGTTAATAATCTTCGGCTAGCAAGGTCAAATTTGGAAATAAAAATTGAGCGGAATGAATTGACGAGCGTTATCACAACTCTTCGCGACGGCGTTATTGCTTATGATTCTGATTTTAAAATTTTGATTTTTAATCAAGCCGCGGAGCAGATTTTTAATTTAAAGCGCGAGAACGTCGTTAATGTCCGTTTTGCTCCAGAGCAGATAAAAGAGTCGCGATTCAAGCTTTTAAGCCAGATTCTTTTTCCTTCTTTGGCGCCGTCAATAACAAAACGTTCGGAAGCGGGCGCTTATCCGCAGGTGGTTGATATTTCTTTTAAGGAGCCAATGATGGAATTTCGGGTGATTACCAATAAAATCATTGACCCAGCCGGTAACCTTTTGGGATTCGTAAAAATAATCAGGGATCGCACGCGCGAAATTGAAGTGTTGCGTTCAAAAAGCGAATTTATCGGTGTTGCCACCCATCAATTAAGAACACCTCTCACCAGCATTAATTGGGTTTTAGAAAATTTAACAAAAGATTCTTTGTCCGATGAGCAGAAAAAAATGGCCGGTGTCGGATTGGAGGCTTCTTTTTATATGCTTAAAGTCATCAATGATTTATTTAATGTTTTTCAGATTGAAGAAGGACATTTTGGTTATAATTTTGAAAAATTAAACGTTATTGAATTGGTTGAAAAAATAGTTTCTAAAACTAAAGAGGTATGCGTCGGGCTCGGACTTAAACTTATTTTACAAAAACCGGATGAGCCGATAGAAATTAACGCCGATTCTCAAAGATTAAGCACCGCGTTATTGAATATTTTGGATAATGCCGTTAAATATAACGTCAAAAACGGGGAAATTGTTTTAATTATTGAAAAACTTAGCGATAAGCCTTATATTCAATTTACCATTAAAGATACCGGCATAGGAATTTCCGAGGAAAATATCGATAAATTATTTACCAAATTTTTTCGGGGAGAAAACGCCATTAAAACGGTTCCTACGGCTTCCGGACTTGGTCTTTATATCGCTCAAAATATTATTAGAAGGCATGGCGGGAAAATTTGGGTTGAGTCGGAATTGAATCGCGGCAGCGTTTTTTATTTCACCTTGCCGACTGACCCGAAATTGATTCCGCCAAAAGAAATTATTTACGGAGAAGAGTAATGGAATTTAGAATTTTAAAAAAATCAAAGCGCAGTAAGGCGCGATTGGGGATTTTAAAAACTTCTCACGGCGAAATTGAAACGCCGTCTTTTGTTCCGGTTGCCACGCAAGCGGTTATAAAAACTTTAACCAGTGAAGAGGCGAAAGCCGTCGGATGCCAAATTTTAATTTCCAACACTTTCCATCTTCATTTAAAGCCCGGAGAAAAATTGGTGAAAGCCGGCGGCGGTATTCATAAATTTATGAATTGGGACAGGCCACTAATGACGGACTCAGGCGGTTTTCAGGTTTTTAGTTTGGGGTTTGGCAAGGATTTGGGAGTGGGGAAAATATCAAAAATAAACGGGTTGGCAAAAGTATTATTGGGCCAGCAACCTCAAAATATAAAAATTACCGATAACGGAGTTTGGTTTCGTTCGCCGATTAACGGCGAGAAATTATTTATTGGGCCGAAAGAATCAATAAAAATTCAAGAAGCGCTTGGCGCGGATATTATTTTTGCTTTTGACGAATGCACCCCGCCGAACGCAAATTATGAATATACAAAAAAATCTTTGGAAAAAACGCATAGGTGGGCGACAGAATGCTTAAAAATTAAAAAATCGCGACAAGCCATTTTTGGAATTGTTCAGGGAGGAAAATTTAAGGATTTAAGAATAGAAAGCGCGAAATTTATCGCCGATTTACAGTTTGACGGTTTTGGCATTGGCGGAGAATTCGGCGACAGTAAAAATTTAATGCTTAAAATGATTGACTGGGTGATTAAAGAATTGCCGGAAAATAAACCGCGCCATCTTTTGGGTATCGGCCATCCGGAAGACATTTTAAAAATCATCAAATCGGGAATAGATACTTTTGACTGCGTTATGCCTACTCATTATGCCAGGCATGGAATCGCTTTTATTGATAATGGCAGATTAGATATGAATAAGTCGGCTTTTCTAAAAGATAAGAATCCTTTGGATAAGAGTTGCGGTTGCGCAGTGTGTCAAAATTATCGCAGAAACTACATTGTTCATCTTTTAAAAGCCAAAGAAATCACCGCTTTGCGGCTTTTAACTTTTCATAATCTTTATTTTTTTAATTCGTTAGTTGAAAAAATCAGAAACAATATTAAAAATGGGAAAATATAATATTTAAAATTGGTGTCAAATTACCGCACGTGCGGTAATTTGACACTATATTTAATTTTTAAATTTAATACTATATTTTTTTAATACTATATTTTAACGTTATACAAAGTTTTATTTTGTATAAAGTATAAAAGATTTTGTCCAATATCGTAATAAATACTTTCAGATTCAGAAATGATGGGGTATTGATTTAAAGGTGGGCGGTCGTCTATTTCCATAAAATCAACATATATATTCTTATTTTCACCGGCATATTCAATAAATAAATGATAAGAATTTTTATGCCAATAAGCGTTTCTAATTAATTCCTCATTTTTTAAACTGAAATTTACGACATCCCCAGTTTTCTTTTTAGAGTTTTTATACCAGTCTTCAATGAAATAGACGTTTATTTTGTCGTTATTATCAATAAAAAATAATTTTTTACTATCCGGCGAAAAGGAAAATTTTTTCGCATTATCCGCTATTTGCCGGAATTTCTTGTCTTTTACGTTAAATATTGATAAAGCGCCGGATTTTTCCATTAAGCCTATTTCAGAACCGGATTCGGAAGTTTTTATCTCAATAATCGCTGACAAATTTTCAGGTAGCTTCACCAGTTCATTTTCGGCTTTGGTTATCAAATTATACGAATAAACAGCCGGAATTTTTGATTTTACGATATAAACGGTTGAATTATTGGCGAACCACGCCAAAATTTTATTGTTTTTTTCGTTTTGGAAAATAATTTCAATCTGGAGTTTTCTAACATCAAAGACATAGAGTCCATTGGCGCTCTTTATAAGCAAACGGTCTTCATTGAACGGATGAAGCGCGATATTTTCAATTACTTCCGTTTTTTTTCCTGTCTGCGCAGGCAGGCCTGCCTGCGCAGACAGGAGCGAATTGTTAAAAGAGGCGTTAATATTAAGCGCCGTAGCCGGTTCATTGAATTTATAAAGATAATATATTTTATTTTGCGGATTTTTAACAATAATTCTTTTGGTGTTTAAAGCGATAATTTCACCGCCTTTTATTTTTTCAATTGCCGTTATTTTTTCAAATTTTTGCGGAATTAAAATCGTGTCAATTAATTCGGAAACCATTGACGGTTCAACTTTAATATTTTTAAAATATGCCCAATAACCGTTTTTTTGAATTTCTATTTTATAATTTTTCGGCAGAAGGTCGGGGATAAGCGTACCGCTTCTAATAAGTCCTGATTGGTCGGGAATTATTTTATTGTTTAATTTCATAACAACGTTTTTGGGCGTTGTCTCAATATACGCGGCTCCGGTTTTTTTTACCCCAAAATTTTCAAAATCAAACCGCCACCCTTGAGAATAAAAAATTACCCCGACACTTAGCGGGAAAAAAAATAAAAAAAGTCCGTAAAATATGAGGCGGCGCTTTTTTAAAGTCATTGCAATTCGCGCATAATTCTTTCTGTGAGCTTATTAATATTAATATCCGATTTGACTATATAATCGTTGGCGCCGAGATCCAGCGCTCTTCTAACATTATCTTCTTGTCCCATATTAGAAAGAACAATTACTTTAGCGCCTGCCGATTGGCTGTCATTTTTTAATTCTTGCAGCACCTCAAAGCCGCTTTTTTTCGGCAAAAGCAAATCAAGCAGAATTAAATCATATTTTTCTCTTTTAATCCTTTTTATGGCTTCTTCGCCGTCTAAAGCGGTGCTGGCAATAATTCCTTTTTGACTCAGTTTAAAGGCCACCGCTTCAATAGTCGGTAAATCGTCTTCCACTATTAAAATTCTCTTATTGATTTCCATTTTTTTATTATATCATTTTATATTGGCAAGGTAAAATTGAATATTGTTCCCTTGTTTTCTTCTTTTCCCGATTCGTCAGTCCAAACGGTTGGCGATTTAAACCAAATACTCCCTTTATTCATTTCAACAAGCGCTTTAACTAATGAAAGGCCCAACCCGGAGCCGTCCGGTACGGTAATAGAAGCATTGTCTGCCCTGAAGAATTTTTGGAAAATTTTACTTTGTTGGTCGGCGGGAATGCCGATGCCGTCATCTTTAATGGAATAAATTATTTCACTTTCTTTTTTCTCTATTTTAATTTCTATTTTGCCGTTGTTCTCGGTGTAGCGGATACTATTGGAAAGAAGATTAGTCACTATTTGTCGCAACATTGAGGCGTCATAATTTATATCCGCTATTGTCTCTGCGGGGGGAATGAGTTTAACGTTAATATTCTTTTGCTTAAACTGCGGCTCAAGTTCTTTAAGTATATCGTCAGTGAAAGAAATAATTTCTATTTTATTGATTTCTTTTCCGGTTTTTCCGCTTTCAATTCTTGCCAAGGATAAAAGCAAATTAATGACTTCGTTTAATTTCAAAGCGCTTCCGTAAACCCTGCTTACAAAACTTTTTTGGTTTTCATTCAATGGTCCGACATCTTCGGAATTTAACATTTCCGTATACCAGCGTATTGACGTAAGGGGAGTTCTTAATTGGTGTGAAGCGATTGAAATAAAACTGCTTTTTGCTTCATCAAGGTCTTTTTCTCTGCTTATGTCCTGGAAAACTATTATTGCCGCTGTAATGCCGTTGCCTCTTAGCGGCGTAATTACCATTTCAACCGGATATTTTTTGCCCGATAAATTTTTATAATAAAAATCATCTTCAATCCTTGCCATGATTGTTTCTTCATTAGTAAATGTTTTTGTCAACGGATATTCTTCCGACGCTAATTCATTGTCTTTTTTAAAAATTGTAAAAATTTTTCTAACATCTTTATTAAGAGCTTTTGCGGATTTTATTTCCAACAACTCTTCAGCTTTTTTATTTATTAAAATAATTTCGTATCTGGTGTTTATAACCAATAATCCTTCGCCAATTGACGAAATAATAGCTTGCGACTTATCACGCTCTTCTTTGAGATTTTTTTCTGATTCTTTTACGTCTTCAAGAATATTAAAGAGAGCTATTTTTGTTTCCTCCGTTCTTTCCTGATTTCTCTCTCTTTCTTCTTCTATTAATTTTTCTTGAGTAACGTCTCTGGATAAAAATAACACATAATTAACTTCTTCTTTCTCATTTTTCACTGGGATAAATTCACTTTGGCACCATGTGCTTTTTGATGTTCCGGGGACATGTTTCATCAAAATATTCCCTTCAATTCCTTTTAACGCCGCTCCAAATTTTTCTTTAACTTTATCGCGATAATCAGCGTCAATACAACCCATATAATCCCATTTTTTTATTTCTTCATCGTTCAATTTTTCCAAAAAATGCTCTTCCCGACCACCTTTGTTTATTAATATTAAGTTTCCATCTTTATTAAACCATTTAATACAAAGAGGGGTTGCGTCCAGAAGAGTCTTAAACATTCGCTCATTTTGTTTCGCTTCCAACTCCGCTCTTTTTAAGGCCGTGATATCGCTGGACAAAAATAAAACAGATTTCACTTTGCCGTCCTTGTCTTTAATGGGTGAAATTAAACTGGAACACCATTCGTGCGTGGAACCTTCCGAGGTATGTTCAAATTCAATAGTATTGCTTTCTCCTTTTAAAAACGCATTCTTAAATTTTTCTATTGCCTCGGCTTGGTATTCTTTTTTAACCGTTTTAACCCAATCCCATTTACTTATATCGTCAGTGTCTTTAATAAAATGCTCTTCCCGCCCTCCTTTGTTCAAGAAAATCATTTTTCTATTTTCATCAAAAACCTTGATGCAGAGAGGTGTGCTTTCTATGAGTTCGGAATATTTTTCTTCGCTTATTTTAGCTTTTATTTCAGATTCTTTCGTCAATTCAAAAAGTTCTTTGTATTTTTTTTCATTTTCCGAAATAGTTTTGTAAAAATATTTTATTATTGCCGCAACAATAAAATAAAAAAGCGCATAGATAGTTATTACGCCCAGATGGTATAAATCGTTGATTTTTTCGGTTAAAAAATAAATAACATATGTTTCAGCGCTTAAAACAATCAAAAAAATGGTAAGTTCGGCGATTGAGCTGAACATAGCCGTGCCTATGACGGCAAGATAAAATATGGGGAACAATCCGCCATGCAGGCCGCTGGTGAAATAAATAATAAACCCGAATGCCGTCAGATAGAACGCGCTGTCAAGAATAAAATGGATTATTTGGGAAAACAACCGTCTTTTTTTCGCAATATCGCTTATTACAAACCAAATCGTCGATAAAATAATAACATACCCTATTTTTTTAAAGTTAACATGAATAAGCGTGTCTATATTTATATGACTATATATTTTTAAAGCGTAAAGAATAATAAAAAAAGCGGCCATAAGCGCGCCGGATGCCAAAAAAATCACAAAAGGAACTCCGGTAGTGTATTTTTTTATGAAATTTGTCATTTTGCCTTTAATTTTTCAATTTCTTTCTTTAATTCTATCATTTTTATTTCCCGGCCGACCATAAGGCCTTGAAATCTTTCCAATTCTTTTACTTTTTCTTCAAGCTCTTTTGTTCTTTCTTCTACCATTTTTTCCAAATTATTTTTCAACCCTTCTAACTCGGCTGTTCTTTCTAAAACCTTCTTTTCAAGTTCAATATTTACGTTTTTTAATTGTTTTTGCGCTTCGTCAAGTCCTTGAGTTTTTATTTTTACTTCTTCTCTGCATTCCTCAACAAATTTTTCCGCTTGAACTCTTTTTTCTATTTCTAATTTATTGACTAACATTAAAGAAAATCTAATAACTCCGGCCATAATAAAATAGAGTAAAATTTCTAAGATTATTTTTGCGTTGTAATACGCGTCAATTTCCAGAGAAGTTAAATAAAAAATAAAATATCTGGCTGTGCCCAGGGCAATTAAAAAAATAATCGTTTGTAGATTACTGCCGAAAAATGGAGCGGAAACTGCTCCAAGAAAAAATACAAAACCAAGACCGCCTGAAATTCCGCCACTAAAATAAACGATAGACATATAAAGCGAGATATAAATAACACTGTCAGCTATAAAATGAAACGTTTTATTCAAAACTCTGCGTTTTTTTAAAATATCACTGCCGATAATCCAAATAGCCGAAATTAAAATAATATACTTAAGCTTGTCAAAGTTTATATATCCGTGATTTCTGAATAAAAAAATAAAAATACCGATGCCAATACCGGCTATTGTCCATAGAAAAAGAGGCAGGCCCGAAGTATATTCAGTTATAATTTTTTTTACCGCTAAAAATAATTTTCTCATCTATTATTTATTTCAAAATGCGGAATTTTTGCACAAGCGCCGTGTTTGACCACCATTCGCCTAGCCCGAGCCATCGGTCCGCGCCTATCTTCATCAGGCCAATCATAAGAAGCGGGAACATAATATGTTCGTTCAAAAACGGATTATGAACGGGCGGTATAGAACCGGCTGTGTACATAAAAATATACATCAACACTCCTGAACAAGTGGCAATTTTCATGCCAATACCAAAAAGAAAAGCAAGGCCAATGCCCAAGCAACCCATCATAAAAAGCCAATCCACAATCGGATTGCCGGCTAATCCTTGATAAAATTCTTTAAATGGGCCGATAGTGGCGAATTTCAAAAATCCGAAGGTTGGCGAAACGCCATCAATCCATCCTTTGCCCGTTGCTGTCGCGAAACCAAGGCCGAAAACCTTGTCAATAAACGCCCAGAAAAAAATCCAACCGATTCCCATCCTTAATAATCCCCAAATATATTTTCCTTTTATTTCTTCCATTTTTTTATTTCTATATTTTTATATCGACCTTGATTTTTATTATATCATAATAATTTATTGCGTAAAAGCTTATTTTAAATAATAATATCATTATGAGGTTTATCGTTCAAGGTAATAAAAAATTAGAAGGCGAAATTGAAATTAAGGGTTCAAAAAACGCGGCAACTAAAGCGCTTGTCGCTTCCTTATTAACCGATGAAGAATGCGTTTTGGAAAATTTTCCGCAAATCGGAGATGCGGAAATTACGTTTGACCTTTGTCGCGCTTTTGGTAGCGAGATAAAGCAAGACGGCTCAATTGTATCAATTAAAACACCTTCCATTAAAAGCGCGACGGCCTCGGCTTTAAGTCGCAAAAACAGGATTTCCATTTTGGCGCTCGGCCCTTTATTGGCGCGCGAGGGGAAAGCCGAAGTGCCTGTTTTGGGCGGGGATAAAATCGGTCACCGGCCCGTTGATATTCATTTAAGCGCTTTAAAGTCCTTAGGGGCGGAGATCGAAGTTTCGGAAAATTCTTTTATTGCTTCGGCCGTTGATGGGTTAAGAGGCGCGAAAATTCATCTTCGTTATCCGTCGGTGGGCGCGACCGAGAACACGATTTTAGCGGCAGTTTTGGCTAAGGGGAAAACAACTCTTAAAAATGCGGCGATTGAACCGGAAATTATTGACTTGATAAAAATGCTTCAAAATATGGGAGCCATAATCGGTTTGGGAACAGACAGGACGATTTATATTGAAGGGGTTAAAAAATTAAAAGGAGTGAGGCATAAAATTATAACGGATAGAAATGAGGCGGCTTCTTTCGCTTGTTTGGCGGTTGCAGGCGTTAAAAATAAAATTAAAGTTAAGGGCGCAATCCATGAACATTTAATAACTTTTTTAAATGCTTTGCGTCGAGTCGGCGGAGAATATCGGGTTGAAGACGACGGTATTGTTTTTTGGCGAGGCGACGGTCTTTCGGCGATTGAATTGGAAACAGACACTCATCCGGGATTTATGACTGATTGGCAGCAGCCGCTTACTATTTTATTGACGCAGGCGAACGGCGTTTCGGTGGTTCATGAAACTGTTTATGAAAATCGTTTTGGTTATATTGAGGACTTGAATTTTATGGGCGCAAACATTAAAGTATTCTCAAAGTGTCTAGGAGAATTGAATTGTCGTTTTAACGGCGAGAGCTATCCGCATAGCGCGGTAATTTCCGGACCAACGCCGCTAAAAGGAAGGAGTTTAAAAGTTCCGGATTTACGCGCGGGAATGGCGCATTTAATCGCGGCTTTAATCGCCGAAGGCGAATCAACAATAGACGGCGTGGAAGAAATTGACAGGGGATATGAAAGAGTAGATGAAAGATTAAATAAGTTGGGAGCGGATATAAAACGAGTTTAAAGTTCATAAAGTTTGTAAAGTTTTTAAAGTATTTTACTTTATAACTTTATAACTTTATAACTTTATAAACTATTTTGTTTATTAGAAAAATCGGTATAGATTTAGGCACGGCGAATACGGTGGTCTTTGTTCCGGGACGCGGTTTTATCATTAACGAACCGACAATCGTGGCTTTAAGCATGCCGGAGAATTCCGTTTTGGCGGTTGGCAAAGAAGCGAAAGAAATGATTGGCAGGACGCCGGACGACATCAGGCCGTATCAGCCACTTAGAGATGGTGTTATCGCGGACTATTATATTACCAAAGCGATGTTGAAATATTTTATTTCTTCGGCAATCGGCCAGTTTAATATTATAAGGCCTGATGTGGTTGTTTCGGCTCCGGCCGGCATAACCCAAACGGAAAGAAGAGCGATTATTAACGCCACGAAAGAAGCCGGCGCTAAAGAAGCGTATATTATCAGAGAGCCTATTCTGGCGGCTTTGGGAGCCGGTATTTCCATTAACGCCCGTTCCGGAAATATGGTTGTCAATATCGGCGGCGGCACCGCGGAGGTGGCGATAATTTCTTTAGGCGGCATTGTTTCTTGGGCAAGTGTGAGAATAGCGGGTAACAAATTTGACCAAGCGATAGCCGATTATTTGAAAAAGAAACATTCGCTTGCGATTGGCGAACAGACGGCTGAAAATATTAAAATTGAAATCGGTTCGGCCTTACCGATGAAAAATAAATTAAGCTGTCAAGTGAGGGGAAGGGATTTAATTACCGGAATGCCGAAAGACGTTCTTATTAATTCAAATGAAATTGCCGAAGCTATTAATCCTTATTTGATGGAAATCGTGGTGGCGATTAAAAAAGTTTTTAACGAAACTCCTCCAGAACTTGTCGCCGATGTGATGGAAAAAGGAATTATTTTATCCGGCGGCAGTTCGCAGATTATGCATTTGCCGGAATTTTTCAAAAGGATTTTTGGCGTTAGCGCTTATGTTGCCGAAGAGCCGTTGTTTTGCGTTGCTCGCGGTTCCGGCATAATTTTAACCCATCTGGATACATACAAGAGAACGTTGTTAAATAAGAGATAGCTTAAAGGCTGATAAGTAAAAAAATAATAACATGATTAGTCGCAATAATTTAATAAAAATTTTTAATAGGAATTTGATTTCCGCCTTCACCCTCCTCGAAATTCTCATCGTCATAGGTATATTATCAACCTTAGCTACGGTAGTAGTATATGTCCTCAACCCCGCGGAACTCCTTAAACAATCCAGAGACGCCAAAAGATTATCGGAAATCCAAACCCTGGATGACGCCGTCAGATTCTACACCTTCAATTCAGGCACCCTTGATTACGGCACCTCCTCAGTCGTCTATCTCTCCCTCCCCGATTCCAATGCCAACTGTTCCTCATATTCTAACCTCCCCACATTAACAGGAGGTTGGACTTATGCCTGCAAACCCGAATCAACCTACAGAAAAGTAGATGGCACTGGCTGGATACCCGTCAACTTCCCCTCTACCCAAGCAGGTTCTTCTTTATCCATCCTCCCCGTAGACCCCACTAACAACAATACCTACTATTACTCCTATATCCCCGGTTCCTGGGTATTAACCGCCAAAATAGAATCAGCCAAATACCTTCCCATTGCCCAAACTGACGGAGGTTCAGATTCCGCCAGATTTGAAATAGGCTCTAACCTTGCCTTATGGGAGAGTTCCGGAGGAGGGTCTACGTCTACGGCGATTATTGCTACGGGCGGAACAATAACAACAGATGGTTCTTACACTATCCATACCTTCGCTACCAGTGGAACCTTTACAGTTACTGGCAGCGGGAGTGTGGAAACCCTTGTTGTGGCTGGTGGGGGTGGAGGGGGGGGCGGCTGTAACAGTATGGGCGGCGGAGGCGGCGCTGGCGGTGTTATAGCAACAACTACAAATGTCACAAGTCAATCATATGCGATAACCGTAGGCGGAGGAGGTGTAGGCGGGTTAAGTGTTAGTTATGGCAATGGTTCTTCGGGACAAAATTCAACAGCTCTTAATTTAACTGCGCTTGGTGGAGGTTATGGCGCGAGTCCTCAATGCGGAGATTGGGATGCAACTTATTCTTCCGGCGGAAATGGCGGCTCCGGCGGCGGCGGTAGGCAAGATAATTATGGCGGTTATTCTACGGGCGGTTTGGGTACTCCGGGTCAGGGTTATAATGGAGGAGCGGGAGGCTGGTCTTCTGGCGGTGGCGGCGGCGGAGCTACTCAAAACGGAGGTCCGTCAGGCGGCAATGGCGGAAGTGGTTATACGAGTTCTATCTCCGGAGCGTCTATAACTTATGGCGGCGGAGGTGGAGGCGCTCATGCTGGCGCAGGAGGAACGGGCGGCGGCGGAAGCGTTGGCAACAATGGAAGTCCTAATACTGGCGGCGGAGGCGGCGGTAATCCCGGAGCATCTGGAAATGGCGGTTCCGGCGGTTCGGGTATTGTTATAATAAGATATTAAATGCTTTTTGTGCCTTTTCTTTAAATAATATCACAATAAATTATGAGTATTAATTTTATTTCTTAAATTTTTTATTGTGTTAAAATAATTATAAATGAATCAAGATAAAATTTATATTTTTAAAAAATTAGCCGATGTTGATAAATTATCCCACGCCTATCTTTTTTTCGGCGAAGCGAGCGAAAGGAAAATAATTTTTGCTTTATCGTTGGCGAATTATTTAGAAAATAAAGAATTTAAACTTTTGGAAAAAAATATTCTGGAAGAATGTTTTGTGATTTCGCCCGATGAAAAAGGAATAATAGGAATTGATGAATCAAAAAAAATCGGAAGTTTCCTTTATCAAAAACCGGTTTTATCCAAAAAAAGAACGGTGATAATCAAAGATGCCGACAGTTTGACCCCCGAGGCGCAAAACGCAACTCTTAAAATCGTTGAAGATTCACCGGAAGGCAGTTTGCTTATTTTTATCGCCAAAGATGAAAGTTCTCTTTTACCTCCTTTGGCGTCGCGTTTGCAGAAAATTTATTTCCCGGAAACAGCGGCGCCAAAAAAGGCGGACGCTTCAATATTAAAAATGGGGCTTGAAGAAATCATTGAAAAGGATAGAATAAACGAATATTTTGAAAGTTTAATCGCTGAATTGCGGAAAGATCCGGTGAAGAATATCAGTAAGTTGAAAGAAGCGTTAAAGCGGTTAACTTTAATTAAAAGGTTCAATACAAATAAAAAATTGCAACTAAAATGCCTATCGCGGTTTTAATAATAGTTTGGGGAGGATTTTTAGCCGCTTTTTTTAAGGGCTATTTGAAAAACGTGCCGGAAATTATTATTGCGATATTAAGCGTGCCGCAACATTTATTCGCTTCAATTATAGATGTATTTAAGTAAAGTAATTGCGAATAATGCTAATTTAAAACAAATAATGCGAATAAAAGAATGATGCAGGATTTAGAATTAAAAATTAAAGAATCTTTGGAATATTTGAAAAATCAGTTTGTCGCTGTTCGCGGCGGTCGGCCTTCGCCGAAATTGGTAGAGGACATTTCAGTTGATTATTTCGGGCAAAAAATGCCGATAAAACAAGTGGGCTCAATCAGCGTTAATCCGCCGCGAGAAATTTTAATTTCAATTTGGGATAAGCAAGCGGTTTCCATTGTCGCCAAAGCGATTGAATCGTCAAATTTAAACGTGAGCGCCAATACCGACGGCAATTTAATAAGAATTAATTTACCGCCGCTGTCAGCCGAACGCCGGCAAGAATTAATAAAAGTGGTTAAAAAGGAGTCTGAAGAAACGAAGATTAAAATCCGGCATTTGCGCGATGAAGAAAATAAAAAAATAAGCCAACAGGAAGAAAGCGGAGAGATTACCGAAGACCAAAAATTTAAGCTAAAAGAGCAAATTCAAAAAGCCGTTGATAAAGCGAATGGCGATATTGAAGCGATGTTAGATAAAAAAATAAAAGAAATAGAAGA
>ERZ1292623.2189-Hain-H51-01um-R1-2189-length-17844-cov-6_pt1 | contig 17844 bp, 21 predicted proteins | sample MGYA00564398_ERZ1292623 | MGnify/ENA primary metagenome ERZ1292623 (study PRJEB36523, sample SAMEA6512633) | groundwater metagenome | collected 2019-01-07 | study: AquaDiva: Metagenomics assemblies of 32 groundwater samples | reverse complement strand
AATCGAACCTGCATCACCTCCTTCGGAGGGAGATATTCTATCCATTGAACTACGAGAGCGATCAGACTGCCATAGCAATCCAATTACCAACCACAGCATAGCCAAGCCCGGCCGCAAAGTCCAGAGAAAATGATCAAACAGACCCAGCAGCAATAATGCCACGAGCATTATTGCTGCTGGGGAATTTCCAATTTTCCCGCCTGCCAGTGCCTGAGGCTCAGACCGATGGCGGGCAGGCAATTTCCAATTTTCAATTAATGTAAAAATCACAAAAACCAAAAACACCGCCAGACCGAAAAGACCAATTTCAACAGCAATAGTCAGATACAAATTATGAATCGGCCTCTCTGCCATTGCCAAAGTCAAACCATGACCAAAGAACGGCTTTTCTTTAATTAATTGCCAAGCGCGCTGGTAATCACTAATTCTTTCCTGAATAACAAAACTGTCGGTAAAAGCCAGCCGCGGCAAAACAGCCCAATGGAAAATAACAACAAGACCAATGACTGTGATAATAACTATGGCAGCCAGCCGCCATCTGACCACTGTCGGACAGCGGTCAATCAGGTAAAACAAAGTGATAATCAAAGCCGCCAGCCAGCCGGCGCGGGAAAAAGTGAGAATCAGGCCAAGCCATAAAATAAAAATCCCTGCTGTCCCAAAAAATAATCCACCGCTACTAAACTTATTCGACGATCGTCGAATAAGTTTAGTAGATAGATAGTTAAAAGAAATTATAGCGAGAACAAGAAATGCCGCCAAGATATTAGGGTGAGGAAAGGTGCCGTAGGCGCGCAGTAATCTCCCCCAGCCTTCGCCAAGGCCGCGGCTGGCAAGCCAGCCGCCGGTGTCAATAAAAATCCGCGCCACATCTGGATTAAGCGGACTTAAAACCGGCTCGCCGAAAAATTGCAAGCCCAAACTTTTCTGCTGAAGAAATTGGCCAAAACCAATTAACGCCTCAATCACTCCCCCAATCGCCAAAAAACCATAAATCCACTTAGGCCTGATATATAATCCGATAACAATTGCTAAGCCAATCCAGACTAGTAATTTAATCACCTTAATCTCGGTATACCACCACCACCGCCACCGGGCAGATTCGGCGGCCGACGTCGAGGAATAGCTGGTTGATTTCTGGATGGTGGCGGAGGCGGCAATCCCAGAATTCTTGCTCTTAACCAGTCAATTCTTGGTAGGAGCTTCTGTCTTGATGCCTCTATTTGATTTCCCAATTCTAAAATCCGAAAATAATCACGCAGTCTCTGTTTATCCTCCTCTGCCAACGGCTCATCGGTACGAGGATTCAGCAGTTTAGACAAGTACTTCTCAAAAGCCTTATTACCTACCTTGGCCGAATCAAATAATTCTTGAAGATTTTCTGTATTTTCTATTCCGATAATTCTTATAATCATTTTCCTCATATTTTTTAATCTGCCTTGCAAATTCCTTAACAGCTGTCCCCCTTGATTATAAGCCTCAACTAAATTCTGGTAGCGAACAGCGTCCCGGTATTGACCAAGCAGCCGCCTGAAGCTTGCCCGATCTTCTTCAGTTGACAAGCGGCGTTCTATAAAAGTTTCCAAAGGCATTATAAATCTCATTTCCGAATCTAGATCATTATATTCAATATGGGTAATTGTGCCCTCATCATCGATATAAAAAAAGTAGGAGACTTGGCCCCTCTCGAAAGCGATACCTAATATCTTCTCGAGCTTTTCAAAAAAATAATCTGGATGGGGCGGCGTTCGCTTGGGGCCGCTTTCCTGCCCCAACACCCGGAAAGTAAAAACTAAAGTAGAAACCAGACTCAAAACAATTATCAGGATGAAGCGACCCATGCCTTTATTATAGCGGCATATATATTTTTATCATAGAAAACAAAAGACTTGACTTTTATAAAAAATATCTTTATAATTTAACAAGTAGACGTCTCACAAAACAAGGAGATTGGCGATGGAAATCAGAGAGCGCCTTATTTCGGCCTTTGAACGTCAGACTAAGACATTGATTGAACGCAACTACCATCGAGCCGCCGGTTTCAGTCAAAGTCAATTCCTGACAGAATTCATTGAGCCATTGCGATCAGTAATAGACGACTACCTGAGAAAAACAGAGGGAATAGAAATAAAAAATTCTATTCCGCTGCTAATAGTCGTTACTGAACGGCTGATGTCAATTCCGAAGAAGATGAGGCGGGTGGTACTCGATGGTGAACGGGGAGAAATGATGATTAGCATCGAGAGTCTCAGCAACTGCCCGAAAATCCAATTACCCAAAACCACTGTCTATCTTCTTTTCGGTGTCACCTTCGAGTCGGTTGGCAACTGCCGGCTTCCCCTGACTGTTGACGAGGGTATTGCAGTAGTCACCCATTACCCGGAAACGATAATTAAGCAACACCTCCTGCTCACCGGCTCGCAATACCTGGATCGATTCACGCCCATCATCTGGCGCAATGGCATCAAGCGCCCGGCGCTGGACCGAGTGCCAAAGGAAAGACCCGGCACCATCGCCAAAGAGATCACCGCCGCGGCTAGGCTCGCCTAGCCGCGCTTTTTTATTTCAAAAACTGAATCGTCAATTGATTAACAAAAACCAAAACAAAAACAATTATCGGCAAATAAATCCACCAAGCCGGCACGCCTTTGAGCAAAATTGTTTTGGGGCCGTGACGCTTCAACTTCAGCCACATCGTTCCCACAAAAATCCCTTCGGCTGCCAAAAACGAACCGCCCACCAAGGACACCAAACCAAAAAAATCCCGCCAGCCGCTCAAATAAATAAAAATTGGTAAAATCACCACCACCACCAAACCCAACCAGCGCGGCCAGCGAAAATCCACTGTCAAGATATTATTAATGTCAAAACCGATAATGATATAGGCATGCCAAAGAGCTAAGAGTCCCATTAAACTGATAAAAACTATTGAGCCCAGCGGCAGTTTCCCCACCAAACCAGAAACTGTATCATCACTGACTACTCCGCCAGTCAGCGCCAAAACTCCCAGCACGAACAGGAAATAAAAGATGGCGACGGTAATGACGGTGCCGACGATGACTTTTTTCACATCCTGCTTGCGGGCGTAATTAATCAACTCCACCACCGCCGCCCGGCCGGAGAGGGCGAATAACAATGGCCCCACTACCAAACCCAAGCCGCCAACAACCGGCTGCAAGCCAGCCGCCACGTCGATATTGGGCAAGCCATAAAGGAAGATTAGAGCCACAACAACAGCGATGGCTCCAGAAGTCACGGCTTCCACTAAAGCCAACTGCCGCAGGCCAGCATAAATAGCCAAAGAACCGCCCAGCCAGAAAAGTAAGACTGCCGCCAGTTCAACCAGAGGATTGCTAAAAGAGATAATCAACCCGACAAAGCGCAGAAATAAAATCAAATAAATCACCATAATCAGCACCATCTGAATCACTGTCAGGATAAAACCCACCCACTCTCCCAAATCGCCCAGATAAATTTTGGCCAAGCTAACAAAATTATGTTTTCCGGGAGTGCGCAATAAAATATCAGCGTACATCAGGTGAAAAACAATCATCACCCAAGCAAAAAAAGTAAGCCACAGCACACCCCGCGCCAATCCCAATTGAGAAAAAGCATAAGGCAAAGAAAAAACTCCGGCGCCCACCATCGCTCCAGAAAGCAATCCGGCCGATAAAAATGTTTGCCTTCTCATCGATGATTAATCGCTTTATCCTTATCAATCAGCTGTACGACCTCTTTCAGTAATTCTTTGGGGTTGCGAGAATAGACAATCTTGCCCGGGCCGCGATGCGATCTCTCCACTATCTCCCGGATATGATCAGCAGTAATGCCTGTTCCTTCCAGCACCCCAATTGGTTTTTGATCTTCAAAGGCAATGGTGAATTCATTGAGTGTGCCCATCCGGCCGCAGACAATAATCACTGCGTCAGCGGCGCGGGTTAAAAGAAGATTGCGGCCGGAGTATTCAAAGCCGGTAAAAACAATGGTGTCATGATAATCAATGGGCAGATGATAGGTCTTGATGTGGGCCGTTTCCGAGGCCGCCGGTGAAAAACCAATAACCGTGCCGCCAGCTGACTTGGCGCCCTTGGCTGCCCAATAGGGCGTGCCAGTGGTGGCGCCGGTAACCAGCACCATATCAGCCTGCGCCACCAACTTGCCTAACTCTTCAGCTTTTTCTAAAGCGTCGGCTGAACAGTAGCCGGTTTCCGCCGCTCCGGAAATACAAATTTTATATTTTATTTTGTGCCGCGTTGGCATACAAAAATTATACCATAATTCCTAATTCATAATTCATAATTCATACTTCACCCCGATATCAGGAATTATTGCCTCAATAGCCAGATCGTCTCTGACTTTCCGGACTAAAGCCGCGCTTTGATCATCTTCGCCCTGCACCACGAAAATTTTTTTAAGCAGTTGCCGTTGGGGTTTAAGCCAGTCGAGCAACTGCGGCTGGTCAGCATGAGCTGAATAGCCGCCGATGGCTTTAATCCGCGCCCGCACCGGCACTTTTTCGCCAAGAATTTTTACTTCTTTGGCGCCGTCAAGTAATTGCCGGCCCAGCGATCCGGTGGCTTGATAGCCGATAATCAATAAAGTGTTGTGGGAGTCTGATAGATAATTTTTCTCATGAAATAAAATCCGGCCGGCATTGGACATACCAGAACCGGCGATGATTACTTTAGGCGGCGGCGTCCGGGCGATGGCCTTTGACTCTTCGGTAGTCATCGTCATTTTTAAATCTTTAAATTTGAAATGGATTTCCCCATCAGCTTTAAGATAATTTTTGTATTGGTTGTAAACATCAGTGAGGCGGATGGCCAAGGGACTATCCAAAAATATCGGCACCCGGGGGATCCGCCCCTCATCAGCCAGCTTGTCAATTTCATAAAGCATCTCCTGCGTCCGCTCCATGGCAAAAGCCGGAATCATTAAAACCCCGCCGGCCTTGGCAGTTTCCTCTATTAAATCCTCCAAAATTTCCTGGCGCTGTTCCAAATCCTCATGCGTCCGGCCGCCATAAGCTGATTCCATCACCGCATAATCGCATTCCGGCAGATTATCTTTATCACCAAGCAGAGGCGCCGGACTATTACCCAGATCGCCGGAAAAAACAATTTTAGTTTTACCATCGTCAAAAAGAATACTGGCCGAACCGAGAATATGGCCGGAGTTATATAGGGAAACTTTTAAATTCCCAATGGTCAGCGGTTGGTAGTAATCAATTGTCTGCCAAGCCTCCATCACCACCCGGGCGTCACCCTCGGTGCAAAGGGGCGGTTTATTATGCTTCCTGGCCTCCTGCTCCAAGACATGAATTGAATCCAGCAACAGTAGGGCGGCGGCCTCTTTAGTCGGCGGGGTGGAATAAATTTTCCCTCTAAATCCCCTCTTGGAAAGCAGGGGGAGGCGGCCGATGTGATCAATATGGGTATGCGTCACAAAAACCGCCTCGATCTCTGTTGGTTTATAAGGAAACGGCTCCCAGTTCTGTCTTTCCACATAATTACTGCCCTGCTTCAGGCCGCAATCAATTAAAATTTTCGTATCTCCGGACTCCAGCAAATAATTGGCGCCGGTGACTTCTTTAACACCGCCATAGAAAGTCAACTTCATTATTCAATTATAACAAAACTATCCCTTAATCACTGCCTTAACAGTTTCTTTATCACTCCAGGGCAGCTTCTGACCGTTGGCTAAATGAATAAACTGCTCACTACCTTTGCCAGTGATCACCACTGTATCCCGCGGCTGGGCCAAGCTGATAGCTTTTCTAATCGCCTCCTGTCTGTCTAAAATTTCGTGAACATTAGAAATTAAAAATTGGAAATTAGAAATTCCAGATTTTATCTCAGATAAAATCTGGCTAGGTGGTTCATCATAAGGATCCTCGTTGGTTAAAATAATCTGATCGCACATTTCGCTGGCAATTCTGCCCAGCTCCGGTCGCTTCCACCGATCGCGGCCGCCGCCAGCCGACCCCAAAACACAGATTAGTTTTGTAGGAATTTCCGGATGACTAATCGCCCGCAGAGTTTCATAAACTTTACGCAAAGAATCTGGGGTGTGGGCATAATCCACCACTATCACAAAGGGCTTTTTTTGAATAAACTCCATCCGTCCCGGCACGCCCGGGAATTCCGCAACTGCTTTTTTAATAACCTCTTCACTAACTCCTAACCACTGCCCCACCGTCACCGCCGCTCCGACATTATATCTATTAAAATCCCCCACCAACGTGCTTCCCAAATCACTTTTACCATACAACCAAGTTTTGTTGCCAACCACTTCCTTAAAGTATCGATGGTTGCGGTCGTCTTGATTAACAAAAATCCTGCCGCCCAATGAATGGACATAGCGGAAAAATTTTAGTTTCTGCTCGCGGTATTTTTCAAAAGACCCGTGGGCCTCAATATGTTCGGCCGAGAGATTAGTAAAGACGCCGGCCCGCCAATAAATAAACAGATGGCGGTTCAAAGCCACGCCTTGGGAAGTTGTTTCCACAATTGCGTACTGGCAACCAGCCTCTACCGCCTCACTTAAAAAGTTTTGAATAAAAAAACGGCCGGGCATGGTATTGCCAAAAGGATTAAGCTGGGAACTATCGCCGACTTTCACCCAAATCGAAGAAAGGAGAGCGGTTTTTTTACCGGCCGCCTCAAGAATAGCATTAATCAACTCAATGACAGTTGATTTGCCTTTGGTGCCAGTCACGCCAATCACAAAAATTTTACTGGCGGGAAATCCATAAATGCAGGCGCCGATAAAAGCCAGAAAGGTATGATAAAACCACGGCGCCAACGGCAGTTTATACAAAACTTTTAGGAGGGGAATATCTCTAAATTTCTCTAAAAGACGATTAAAAAAATCGCGCATTTTTTAAATCTTTAAATGTTTAGATGTTTCTCGTCTGCAAAAGCCGGAGAGCGCCTTTCAGCCGACTTTCCAATCCCTTCGTCTTCCCATCCAGCTTCTCAATTGCCTTCCGGGCGTCAGAACGGCTGTAGCCCAACCCCACCAACGCCTCCTCAACATCAATATCAGCCTCCATCAGCCGGACTGTTTCTTCAGATTTCAGAGTCGGCAGTTTACCGCGCAGCTCTAAGACTATCCTCTCGGCCGTCTTTTTGCCAACCCCGGGCGCCCGCACCAGCAGATCCGGCTTGCCTTCGTTAATGGCCGCCGCCAACTGGTCAACCGTTGCCACTGCCATCACTGCCAAAGCCGACTTGGGACCGACACCGCTGATGGTCAATAATTTTTCAAAAAAATACAACTCTGTTTCCCGAAGAAAGCCATAGAGATCCAAAGCATCTTCCCTGACATTAAGATAGGAATAAAGCTGTACCGGCTCCCCGATCCCCGGCAGTTTCTCTAAAATCCGCGGCGCCACATAAACTTTATGCCCCAAGCCAGCTACGTCAACTACAACAAATCCTTCTTTTTTAGCCGCCAGATTGCCCCTGAGGCTGTAAATCACTATAATAGTAAAACAAATCGCCGCTTAAAATTCAATTTCTATGAGTTTCCATCTAATTTCTCAATTTCAGCCCAAAGGCGACCAGCCTCAAGCTATTAAAAAGCTAATTGGCGGCCTCGACGAAAACCTGAAAGACCAGGTGCTTTTGGGCGTCACCGGATCAGGCAAAACCTACACCATGGCTTCGGTGATTGCCAAAACCGACCTGCCAACACTGATCATTTCTCCCAACAAGACTCTCGCCGCCCAGCTCTATCAGGAATTCAAAAACTTCTTCCCCAGCAATGCTGTCCACTATTTTGTTTCTTTTTACGACTACTACCAACCCGAGGCCTATCTACCGCTGACTCAAACCTATATTCAAAAAGACGCCCGGATTAATCTGGATATTGATAAACTGCGCCACGCCGCCATTCAAAGTGTTTTGTCGCGGCCGGATGCAATTGTGATCGCTTCTGTTTCCTGCATCTACGGCCTCGGCAGTCCGGAAAACTATCGCAAAGCCCGCTTGAAAATGCGCGTCGGGCAAATAATCAACGAAAAAGACATTGAGCGCCATCTGCAATTCCTCCGTTATGAAAAAGCTCGCCCCAACCAAGAACCCGCGCTCGGTCAATTCGCTCTACTAAACTATCTCCACGATCGTAGAATTACTTTAGTAAAAGTACATTTGGTAACCGATGAAAAACTAGAAATCGAGATCAAAAAAAGAAGAATTAAAACAATTCAATTGGTCAATGATCAATTGTCAACTGTCAAAAGTCAAACTTTGCTGGATATTTATCCAGCAAAGTTTTGGGTCACTCCCCAGCATCTCTTTAATCTCTCTCTGCGCAACATTAAGACTGAAATGGAAGAGAGAATGGACGAACTGCAGGCCGCCGGCAAATTTGAAGAAGCCGACCGGCTGGAACGCCGTACTCTTTTTGATCTGCAGATGCTTAAGAAAAAAGGCTATGTCCACGGAATTGAAAATTACTCCCGCCATTTAGATTTTCGCCAGCCCGGCGAGCCGCCGCTGACATTACTTGACTACTTCCCCCGCCCCTTTCTGCTCTTTATTGACGAATCCCACATTGCCATTCCTCAACTGCGGGCGATGCAGGAAAGCGACCGGCGCCGCAAGCAGACTTTAGTGAATTATGGTTTTCGTCTGCCTTCAGCCTTTGATAACCGGCCGCTCGCTTTTAAAGAATTCAACCAACGCATTGGCCAGACAATTTGTGTCTCGGCCACTCCCGGGTCATATGAATTAGAGCGCGGCCGGGTGGCGGAACAATTGGTTCGCCCCACCGGCATCCTTGATCCAAAAATTATTGTCCGGCCGGCGGTTTCTCAAGTAGCTAATCTGATTGAAGAAATCACCAAGCGTGTCCGCAACAACGAACGAGTCCTGGCTCTCACTCTCACCAAACGCGCCTCGGAAAACCTCACAGAATTTCTCTTGGCCCGGGGCATCCGCGCCAATTATATGCATTCTGAAATCAAAACTCTGCAGCGACCGAAAATTCTCAATCAATTGCGGCGGGGCGATGTCGATGTGTTGGTGGGCATCAATCTTTTACGGGAGGGGCTGGATCTGCCGGAAGTTTCTCTGGTTGCGATTCTTGACGCGGACCGAGAGGGTTTTTTGCGCAATCACCGCAGTTTGATGCAAATGGCTGGCCGAGCTTCACGTTCCATCAAAGGCGAGGTAATCCTCTACGCCGACTTCCTCACTGACTCCATTAAAAAAACAATTACTGAAACTGAGCGGCGCCGAAAAATTCAGGCTCGCTATAACAAGAAGCTGGGCATCATCCCGGCCTCCATCATTAAGAAGTTGCATGAACCACATCTTTCTGATATTGTATAAACCTATATAAACTTATGCCGATTACTAAATCAGCCCAAAAAGCTTTGCGCCAAAGCCAACGGCGCTATGAACGCAACTTGGCCAAAAAGAAGGCTATGAAGGAAGCCATTAAAAAATTCAAAAAATCCCTCTCCCCCGGGGATTTGTCTTTGGCTTTCAAAAAATTGGACAAGGCGGCTAAAACTCACATCATCCACTCCAACAAAGCTGCCAGATTGAAATCGAGGCTGAGTAAGTTAGTAGCCGCGGCTAAATAATTACTCCACCCTCTTAATCACAATCTCTTCAGGAGCGACAACGCGGCCGTCACTGAAGTTTTGGTATCGGAATTATAGTCCTCTATAACATAATCCACATCCATTCCCGCATCCTCAATGGCCATTGTAAAGCCATCACGGGCCGCCTCACCGGAGAAAGCGGCGTAGAGGGGGGGCTACAAATTTGTCAAATTATATTAAAAAAGCCTTTTAAGCAACTCATACACTCTGCTCCGGGGCGCGGCCAAATAAACTAAAATCTCCTTCGCAGATTCTCGTATTTCAAAAACGATTCTGTAAGCAACTCCCCGAAAATTAGTATGATAGGAGCGGAGAAATGATGCTCTACCTGAAAGTTTTGGAAATTGATGAGGATTGAATTTTAATCTCTCGACTTCTTTTAACAAAAAAGCCCGCGTCTGCGGGTCTAATTTTTTCATAAATCTAATCGCGTGTTTAGTAAAAGCAATAAAATAACCCATTAAAGCAGCTGCCTCTTGGCCTCATCTAAAGATATAATCCTTCCCGCTTTAGCATCTTTCAGGCTTTTTTCTAAGTTATCCATTGCTTCTTGGTCTAGAAGCAACTCCAGGGTCAACTTTTCTGACTCTGTAAGTTTAGGCAATAGTTGTTTAATTTTATTTACAGCCCTCTTGGCCTCAACAAAATTAGTGGTTGTTATTTTTGCGGGCATATTATAATTATAATGCTAATTTAATACAAAATCAATAAGCGCCGCTTCATAATCTAATTTTCCCGATTTTACCGCTACATCATAGTCAGCCATCTGGATTTTTTGGCTGCTGCCGGTGAAAGCGGCCAAGAGATTAAAGATTTTGCCGGGATCCTCGTTGTGGAGAAGGATTTCCAAAGCCGGTATTTTTGTGGATAAGTCGCCTTTCCAAGAAATTTGTTTGATTAAATCTATAAAATCATACCTTAATTGAAAATTGAAAATTGGTAATTGAAAATTGCACAGAGTAAGCTGATCAAGCTCTGTAATCAGCCCCCACGAATCCCCTTGATAAGCTGTGACTAAACCGTTGATAACCTGTGGACTTAATGTTAACTGCCGGCTAACAGCCTGTTGATTAATAAACTTTTCCCAAGCAGCCCCTTCTAAATTTTTGAATTCTTCGGCTTTTGCGCCTTTGGGCGGATCGCCTTTTTCAGTTGAGACTAATAAAACCAGACTTTCATCGTCTAAAACAGCCGCCTGATCATCCCAGCCGGAAATTATAGCTAGTTTCTTCCCGCCAAAAAGCGACCGAGCTTCTAAAAATTCTTTCAATCGGTCAGGGGCGCCTTCCTCGTCCAAATCAAACCTGTCAATAGTCAAAGCCGAGTGTTTGGCTTTGTATTTTTCTATTATTTCCCGCTGTTTTTGCTGGCGCCGATAGCTGTCGGGGCCATAGAGAAAGATAATCATAACCTCTGGCATCTAGGACAATAAAACGCCGACCGCCCTCCTTTTTTAGCGCGTTTGATGACCCCGCCGCAACCCTTGAAGCACTTTTCGCCTTCGCGCTGATAGATCAACCGCTTTTTCTGATAATAACCGGACTCGCCGGAGGGCATACGATAGTCGGCAATGGAAGTGCCGCCGAGCTTGAGAGCCAGCTTAAGAATTTTTCTGCTGGCTTGCCAAAGAGCTTTTAATTCTTTCCTACTCAACCGGCGGGCTGATTTGAAAGGATGGATCCGCGCCACAAACAAAATTTCGCTGGCATAGATATTGCCGATACCTGATATAACTGTCTGATCCATTAAAACTTGGTAAATGGTTTTGTTGCGGCTGGCGACTCGCTTGGCAAATTCTTCAAAAGAAACCGCTAAGACATCCGGGCCGAGCTGACGCAATTCTTTAGACTTTTCAATTTCCTCGCGCGAACCAAAAGCCACTTTGCCGAATTTGCGCAAATCTGACAAGCCAATCATCTGACCATTATCTAAAGTCAAAATAAAGTGGATATAGTCATTGACGCGTTCTTTTAAGGCCAGCGGCGAGATTGGCGTGATTTTTTTGCCGTCAACTTTCCACTTGCCAATCAAAATATGCCCGGTCATCTTCTGATGAACCAATAGGACCCGATCCGAATCCCCGAGATAAAACAATATATTCTTCCCAACACGACGGACGTTTTTAATCTTATAACCAACCGCTTTTTCAACCGGCTTCAGTTTTTTCCAATCATACCAAGCAGCAACAATCTTCCTCCCCCGGACAGTTTTATTTAAAAAATCAACAGTTGTTTGTACTTCCGGCAGCTCGGGCATAAATTTAGTTAAAAATTGAAAAATTAAAATTAAAAATGACAGTTTAAAGTTAAAAAATCACCTCTTGCCTTTCAAGGTCAACAAACTTGAAGCTAAAATATTAGCAATCTCTACCAATTCTTTCAATAACCAAGCTAATTCTTTCTCGTCGCCCTTGATCATATCTCTTAAGAGAGTAAGCCAAAGCTTTGATTCATTGGCAGATTTCAAGGAATGAGTGAAAAAATTGATAAAATCACGCTTTGAACTCGCAGAAAGAGCTTCTATATAATTAGCAAGGATACTCGTTCCACTCCTAAGTAATTGTTTGCCCATAATCTCACAAGTAGAATCTCTTGGTAATTTGTCAATGAATTTAACTAATCTCAAAACCCATCTATAAAGCCTGATTTTAAACTCATTTTTAAATTTTAAATTGTCATTTTTCACTTTAAACTTTCAACTTTTAACTTTTAGAGGGATGGAGAAATAAAAAGTAGAGCCTCTATTTGGCACTGACTCCACCCAAACTTTACCCTTATGCGCCTCAATAATGTTTTTCGCGATGTAAAGACCTAGCCCAGAGCCAGTGGGAACGGTTTTCTTAATATTTTCGCCACGGAAAAATTTGCTGAACAGTTTAGCAATGTCTTCTTCTTTAACTCCGACGCCAGTGTCTTTGACGCTCACCTGCGCCTGACTGTCTTTTACCTCTAATTTCACTGTCACCTCACCCCCAGAAACATTATATTTAATAGCATTATCAATCAGGTTAGTAACCGCCATCGCCAGCCGGTTGGAGTCAGCTGAAATTATTACTTCATTTTCCTCGGGGCGATCGAAGTAAATATTTATTTTGGACTCTTTGGCCGCTGGCAAAGCCCCGGCTAAAACCTGATCCAAAAATTCCACCAGATTGACATCTTGAAACTGAAAACCAAATCTGCCCTCTTCAATCTGAGCGGCGTTTAATAAATCATTAATTATTTTCAAAGCCGCTTGGACGGCTTTATAGCCAGTGTCAATTAATTGTTGGGCCTCAGTATCTAATCCAGAAACTTTTTTAAGATTTTCAAAAGCCCAATTAGCTGCCGTCGTCGGTGTCCGTAATTGATGCCCGGCAATGGTGATAAACTCGCTTTTGGCTTTTAAAAGTTCGGCCTCGCGGCTCTTATCTTTAATAATTTTTAGAAAGTGATCGCCCACCTCAATCGTGGCCGTCTCCAACTCGCGGTGGGGATTTTCTAAAATAATTTTTAAAACCTCAGGAGAAACACCCACCTCTGACAATCGCACTACGGTTGGCGCCAGCGACGCATAAATCACCGGTGACAGAGCCTGCCATTTTGCTTCCTGGGCGCGCTCGAGGGTAAAATTCTGGCCGACTATCTCACTGGCCTTAATCCGAAAAATATCCTCGGCCCGCTGATTGAAAACACTCACCTTAAAACTCCGGTCATAAACAACAATCGCCTCGCCCATTACCGCCACCAAAGCTCCAAATAAAGCTTTTTCCAGTGCGGCCGCCGGCGCTGTTTCTGTTTTACCAACTCCCCAAAGTGACATTAACCTTGAGCGGCACTGCCAGTTTATAAACTGATTCCATAATTTCTTTAATGGCGGCGCTGCTCCCTTTTATTTTACCTTTTTCTATCTCAAAGACCAATTGGTCGTGAATGGAAAGCAATAAAGGATATTTAGCGGTTTTGATCATCGCTAGCTTGATAATATGAGCTGCCAAACTCTGAATAGGGAAATTGATAGCCGCTCGTTCCTCTCCCGGGCCAAGCTCTCGCCGCTGGCCTTCTAAATTCTCAACATAACCATTCTGTTGCAATTCCCATTTTACTTTCTCCTGCCACTGCCGAACCTTTTTAAACTCCAGAAAATACTCTTCGATAAACTGTTCGGCCTCTTTGCGACTCAAGCCAGAGACGCGGGCAAAGGCAGCTGCTCCCATTCCATAGATGACGCCAAAGTTTAAAGTCTTGGCCAGATTGCGCTGCTCTTTAGTGACCTTCTCCAGTGGTACATTAAAAACCTTACTGGCTGTCAGCTGGTGAATATCCAAATCTTTGGCAAAGGCCTCAAGCAAAGCCGGGTCTTTGGTGACAGTAGCCAGCACCCGCAGTTCAATCTGGGAATAATCAACAGAAATCAAAGTGTGGCCAGCAGCCGCCACGAGAACCTCACGTAATTGTGAGGGGACATTCTGCAGATTGGGATTTTGGCAAGTGAGGCGGCCGGTAGCGGTGGCATCCTGAAGAAAAGTGGGGTGGATGCGGCCGTCGCGGCTGGCCCGACTATATTTCAGCCACGGCTCAAGATAGGTGGAAAGTAGTTTGAATTGCTCGCGGTATTGGAGAATCTTGTCAATAATCCGATGGCTGCCGCGCAAATTATCCAAAGCCGCCTCGCTGGTGGAGCGGAGGCCGGTTTTGGTGCGGCGGCCGCCTTTAACCAACTTTAATTTCTCAAAAAGAATCCGCGACAACTGCCGGGGCGAATTGAGATTAAAATCTTCGCCCGCTAATTTCTTAATTTCTGCCGCCAATTTCCTAATTTCTTTTCTTAACTTTTCACTTTTGACTTTTAACTTTTCGCGGTCAACCAAGATTCCACGCCGGCGCATTGCCTCTAAAACCGGGCCTATTGACAAACTTTTAACCATATTGCTAGTCTTAATATAATGCCGGAATTCGGAACTTTCGGCAAGATATCAAAGTTCTTTGGAGGACAGAGATGAACACGCCAGTGATTCTTAGAATCCTGACGGCTGTGCCCGGGGAAAAGGGCAAAATGACTGTTTATGTAAGTCGAAGTGAAGAGAAAGAAGGTCATTGGGATTTTGAATCGGTGGAATTGATCGCCGATAACAACCCAGCGGCCTTCCGGATTGCAGATTTTTTGCAAGCAGAAGCCCCTACAAAAAGAAAATGGGGCGCCTGATGCGGGACGACCACCGGCGGTCCCGGGCGCGGCTATCGAGCCGCGACCCGGGGTTTTTTATTTTTACTAGAAGCCTAGTTACCTAATTATTTTACTATTACTTACTATTACTCAACTACTCAACTAATTAGACGATCGTTTAATTAGTTGAGTTCAATCTTTTTATCAAACTGATAAATCCCAAATTTTCGAAATATTTAACTAAACCACCCCTATCAATCGCTTCTAATTTCAAGTCATTAAGCGACTGGACAAACAGCGGCACATCTCTTTTAATAGTGGCCAGTTTTTTAGAAAACAACGCCTCCTCTTTTTTATCAGTTAATTTCAGACCAATTTTATCCGACACCTGCCAAAGATTTTCAAAAAGATTTTCCAGCGTGCCGTATTTTTTAATCAAGGGGCCTGCGGTTTTCGGCCCCACTCCCTTTACCCCGGGAATATTATCAGAAACATCGCCCAATAAACCCTTGAGATCGGGCAGTTGTTCAGGCCTTAAATCATAGCGGGCTGCCACGGCTTTTTCATCATAGGTCATGGTGTCGCTGATGCCGGTTTTGAGAAATTCCACCACTACTTTATCGTTTTCCACCAACTGCAGAAGATCGAGGTCGCCGGAAAATATCACAATTTTCAGATTGGGTTCCTTTTTAAATTTCTCCGCCAAAGTGCCGATTAAATCATCAGCTTCAAAGCCCGGCATCTCCACCACCCGAATCTGGAATTTATCCAAAAGCTCACGGCTGATCTTAAATTGGGAGATCAGCTCATCAGGCGGCGCCTGCCGGGTGGCTTTGTATTGCGCATATTCTTTTCGCCGAAAAGTCTCTTCCGGCCGGTCAAAACAGGCGGCCAGATAATCAGGTTGATGCTCGCGGAGGATTTTTAAAATGACATTGGCTAAACCATAAACAGCGCCGATGGGCTGGTTGTCGGGCGTGGTTAGAGCCGGCAAGGCATGAAAAAAACGATAAATCAGAGCGTGAGCATCTATTAAAAGGAGGGTTTTCACTTTTATTTCCGGTATTGAGATTCCAGACGAGCCACCCGATCTTCTAATCTTCGCAGTTGAACAGAAAGAAAGGTATTTTCTTCGTCAAGTTTCTTAAAAAGAGTCAGTATCTCGTCTAATTTCGTTAGTAAATCGGTAAATTTATTCTCCAAGATATCCAGCCTTTGATTAACTTGATGGAAGTCTTTTTGAACCGACTTAGCTAACGGCTCAACCGCCTCTAAAACAGCCTCTTTTATAAATTTCTTAGTGATAACCGGCATTGCTTTATTTTATAATAATTCTCCTTTCTTTAGCAATCCTGCTGTGCTCAAAATAAATCCACTGAACGCCGCGTTTGGGTAATAAACTTTTAATCTTATCCGCCCATTCAATTAAGACAATGTTGTGCTTATTAGCGAGAATTTCTTTTAGGCCGAGCTTGAGCAGTTCTTTGGAATTTTTTAATCTATAGCAATCAATATGGTAGGCGTTCTTAAATCTTAAATCATAAATCTTAAATCTTTTTATAATCACGAATGTCGGGCTGGTGATGCGGCTGCGGACGCCTTGGGCGCGCAAAAATGCCTGAACAAAAGTGGTTTTGCCCGATCCCAATTCTCCCACCAGCGCAAAAATCCTTTTTTTAGATCGGGCTAATTTTTGGGCTAATTTTTTGGTATCACCAACTGATTCCGAAACCATTCTTGATATATTAATAGAACCCCGACTATTGAGCAACAAAAAAAAGGCTCCTACGAGACTTCCCGTAGGAACCGGTGGAGACTGGAGGGCTCGCGGAAGAGCTGTTTAATCGAGAGCGGCTCCATCCCAAGGAGAGTGCGGCGACTAAGTCCTCCCTGCCACTCAGCATCAAGGCGTCTCACTAGCGCCTGGAATTCCTGCTGGTAAGAACCATGAGCTCTCTCCAAGAAACCTCGCCCCAAGAAAGGCTCCCGCTCACCGAAGTTGGGATCAGACTTGAGACGAAACCGGCGCAGGAGAGGGTAGTAAGGGCCAAAGTCAACATCAAAGACGTGGAGATAGCGCTCGCTGAGCAACTTGATGAAGGCCGGGGTTTTTTCGTCGAGATTTCCCTCAGCGACACCACTGACCTGAATTTCGCAATGACTGTCATTGAGGAACAACAGCCGGGAACGCATCAAGGTCTTCATAAGAAAATCAGTGTCGACAGCGTCTCGCTGCCAGATCTGATACTCCAACACCGACCCAAACTTGTTCTGGGCCTGACGGCGTTCCTTAGAAGAACAATGAAACCCGGCCAGCAACTCGTAGAAGCGGCGACGGTATGGCTCTATATGATGAGTGGAATATAAAACCACCTCCACTGTTTGACCCAACCGGCGGGCCATTTCCGAGAACAGTTCAGACAATTTTTCAGGTGGAACATGAACCATCATCAACTTGAGCGAACTCCCCGACTCCGGATCAGACAAGTAAAACCCCCTGTCCTTGTTTCTGCCAAACACGGCTAAGCTCCTTTCTCTTGATTGGTTAAGTTTGAAGTCCTATATATATTATAGGTAAATTAAAGGGATTTGTCAAATCAAGGCACTAGAGGGCGGCGGCAGACTGAGATGTTGATAAGCGGCCGGGGTCACCATCCGGCCTGAAGAGGTTCGTAATAAAAATCCCAGAGACATTAAATACGGCTCGGAAATTTCCTCGATATTCTCCGCCTCATCATTGAGGGCGGCCGCCAGAGAATTAATTCCCACCGGCCCCCCATTAAATTTTCTGATAATGATTTCCAAAAGCCGCCGGTCAGCCGGCTCCAGTCCCAACTCATCAATCTCCAAGAGATCAAAAGTCTTACTGGTTACCGCCAGATCAACTTGGGGCTGATTGTGAACCTCAGCATAGTCGCGGACTCGCTTGAGAAGACGGTTAGCCACCCGGGGAGTGAAACGAGCCGCCCGGGCAATCATCGTCACTGCTTCTGGGCTCAGACGCATATTGAGAATTTTGGCCGAGCGGCGAATAATAGCTTCAATATCATTTAATTCATAGAAATCCAGCTTGAAAGAAGCGC
>ERZ1292623.785-Hain-H51-01um-R1-785-length-32286-cov-7_pt2 | contig 17869 bp, 27 predicted proteins | sample MGYA00564398_ERZ1292623 | MGnify/ENA primary metagenome ERZ1292623 (study PRJEB36523, sample SAMEA6512633) | groundwater metagenome | collected 2019-01-07 | study: AquaDiva: Metagenomics assemblies of 32 groundwater samples | reverse complement strand
CGAATATAATGCCCTTATGGGTGAAGCAAACGCAATAATTAGTGGAACAGCAATGGCTGTATTAATTGGGGTTGCATTAGTAATTCTGCCTTGGGTTTCTGGAATTGCTGATCATATCTTTGCAAAATTAATAATAACTTTCATAGGAATAGTAGTGTTTCTATTTGGAGTAGGTCATTCTAGGGGTTAAATCCACCTACATTACCATCTACTGGTAGACAGTAGATGGTAAGGTACCAAAGTGGGCGGTGAAATGAAGATAGTGGTGTTATAAGCTTCCTCTTCCATGTTTGTGAGTTCTCATACTAAATACCAATCTCTTGAAGTTATTTGAAACTCTGAGATATTATATTTTGCCAATAGGTTATCATAAACTTTTCTCAACTTTTTTAAATTGAAGTTACGTAACCCAGTTGGTCTGGTCTCACCAGGATTTTCTTCAAAAAAATCACACAACCACCTAAAACACAGACCACGAGAATTTCTTGGTGGTTCAGTAGCTTGCGGTATCACCAAACTATACGTTAAGGTGAGGCGTAATTGCATAGAATTAAAGCATTTAAAGCTTTAAAAAAGTTACTAAAGCAGTTTTAGTTCATGAGTAACCTTATCAATAAGCTCGTCTGTATCCGGTCCAATGCCTAAACAAGTTGTTGTAACAGTACCATGAAATTTAGTTCTACCACTATCAGTAATTAACGCAGCAACAAGTTTTTCGTGTTTAGCCTTTTGCTGAAAATCACGTAAAGAGTTAAGATCAGTAACTTTCAATATCACCTTTTTCATACCTTCAGAACGCCAAAGATCAACCTTTGAAGAAGAACTTCTTAAAACAGCTTCTACAGAAGCATGAGCAACTTGAGAAGCTAATTTACCCTTATCCATTTTAAGATCAGCACGGACAAGAATTGCCTGTTTCATAAACTAAACAAAGACTATTGATATAAGAACTTTTCTAATTGTTACTATTATGATCAGTGTTTTGTTTTTCTTGAAGAATTCTTTAGTGTTGTTTTGTTTTTCTTGTATTTTGTAATGGGTTTTTGGTTTTATTTAAGAAGATGATATACTCCCATCTGCACCAATCTCTCAACTTCTTTCCCACCTCTAAACATATTAAGAAAATCTTCTTTAAACGATGCTCCTTCATCAATAAAACGATATACTCTTAATTTTAGTAAGCCCCAGAAAACTTATTGGTAGATATTATCATGATGGTCATAATCTTCAAAAGAGACGCTTTTGTTTTGATGGTTAACAGCAAATACCAAAACAAAATGTCCAATATGCACTCTTTGAAGTCCTTTCATTTCATGATGCAAAAACTTATAGCTTATGTCTGGATTTTCCAAAATGGAGTCCATCTTCTTGCAGACTTTTGAATATTGTACTGCATCTTTCTTCTTTAGCTTAGATAATTTCTTAGTGATTTCTTCACTATAGGAATCTTTATACATTTATGCAACCTCTTTTTCAAATTCCTCTCTGGAAATATGTTTTCCGTTTATAATCTTAGCCAACTTGATTTTATATTCTGGTCTTAATTCTGGCTCTAATGCTGTTTGCTCATACTCATTCACAACTAAATTTATGGCTTCAGATTTATCTTTCAAACCAAATTTAGCTTTTACAATATTCAAAACTCTATTTGTATTTTCATCAATGTTTATTACAGCTTGTACCATATTACATCACATATATTAGTATATATTCTGAATATATAAGTTTTCCGGTTTCTGGGGTTTCGATTTATTTTTCTTGGGCGGTCTCCGCTCACTCAGGAAACTTCGCTTAATCACATACATTACACACCTTAATATTTAAACTTAAGATGATTTAGATTTTTATGGAAACTTTAGAAAAAATTGCTTCAATGATTATTAATTGCGGTGCTATTGAAATAAAAGATGTAGAAGGGGGAGAAGACCCTTTTGTATACACAACAGGAAATAGAGGACCTGGCTATGTAATGATTAAGGGGCTTGTCGGCCAACCGGCAGTTTTAAAATTTTTAACTAAAAAACTCGCTCACAAAGTTATTGATACAACAGAATTTGATTTTATAGAAGGAACTGCAACAGGTGGCATGATTCCTGGTTGGCAATTAAGAAATGATGTTTCTGAAATTTTAGGAAGAGAAATACCTTTTTGTTATTTAAGATCAAAAAAAGATGGAGGGCATGGTGAGCTTATTACCGGAGATAGAAATAATCCTTTAATCCAAAAAGGGATGAGAGCATTGGTAGTTGAAGAATTAGTAAACTATACAGAAACTACTGTAAACGCTGCTGAAGAATTTAGGAATGCCGGTTATCCTGTTTCTCATGCAGCATGTATTTTTTCTTATGATCATGAAGAATCAAATACAAGATTAAAAGAAAAAGGAGTAACTTTAATTCCATTAATCACACTTCCACAATTATTAGCCATATCAGAAGCTAATGGCTTAATTCATAAACGTTTAATTCAGTCTTACAAACATTTTTTACGTGATCCATTAGAATGGCAATTAAGCAGAAATTTAGCTGTTCCATCAGATACAGCAAAAAGCGCTATAAAAAAAGGATACTCTATGAGCAGGCTAAATGAAAAAGAAGCATTGGAAAGAGGGGTGCCTCCTGGAAAGATTAGAGATGGACTAGTTTATTGGATTCAAAATAAAAAATAATCAGTTTATGTAACAAGGCTTATAAATAAAAAATACTCGAGAATAACAAAGGGGCTATAGTCTAACTTGGCTAGGATTCCAGGTTTGGGACCTGGCGGTCTCGGTTCAAATCCGGGTAGCCTCATTTTAATTGCAGAAACATTTAAAAACTATTAACAAAGAACTTTAAAAGGACATGACCAAGAAAATTCAGTTTACCGGCGGATGGGGAGCAAGATACGGAAGAAAACTAAGATATAGAACAATAAACGCCATAAAAAAAATGAAGGGATGGCAGATATGCCCCTACTGCAAAAAAGAAAGAGTAAAAAGATTCAGCTTTGGCGTATGGCAATGCAGAGCCTGTGATTCAAAATTTACTGGGAAAGCATATGAGGTATAATGGTAAGCTATAAGTGTTTTTATTGCGAAAACGCAATCAAACAAGAGTATCTGAGAAAGCGAGTTAGATGCCCATACTGTGGGAATAGAATCTTATTCAAACAACGAAGCACAGCCACAACAGTTGAAGCAGTATAATGACAGAAGTATCAAAAGAACTAGAAGAAAAAATAGAACAATTACATATGCTAGAGCAGAGCATACATGGGATTATGCAGCAACAACAACAAGCAAAGATGCAATTAGACGAGATAAAAAATGCACAGGAAGAATTAGAGAAAACCACTGAAAAACCATTCAGGATAATAGGAAATGTAATGGTACAAACAGATAAAACAAAATTAAGCTCAGAACTCAAAGAAAAACAGGAGATCTTAGACTTAAGACTAAAAACTCTTGAAAAACAAGGATCACAAACTCAAAAAAAAGCAAAAGAGATCCAAGAAAGATTGATGAACCAGCTACAAAAATAAGAAAAAAGGAGCTAATATGGATGGATTCGAGGAAACAATAAACATGATGGTACAGATACAAGAAGATAATACAGTACCTAAAAGCATTAGGGCGGTGATAACAACTACAGTACAACAACTACGAAGTTGTAACGAAGATCAGGCACTACAACGTGATAGGTCCATACAAAAACTGGATGAACTAGCAAATAACCCTCAAACACCGGCACATACCAGAATGATGATATGGAATATAGTGAGTATGCTTGAAAGCACACAATAAACGATCGAAATGTTTAAATATTAACGCCATCAAATAAAGTGATAAAATGAAAGAAACATTTAAGAAAATTAAAGAAAAGATTATGGGTGAAGAAGGTTATGATTATGATGATTACAGTGAAGAAGACTATTTAGAAATAGACACTGATAAAAATGCAGTAAAAAAACAGAAGGTTATTGTACGACCATACACGATAGAAGATTTCAGTGATATAAAAGCAACACTTGACGCATTAAGAGACGGATACACAATAGCACTAGTTAATATTAAACCATTAAAAGATAAAGATATTGTTGAACTTAAGAGAGCAGTTAATAAACTCAAAAAAACCTGCGAAGCCATAGAAGGAGATATTGCCGGTTTCGGAGAAGACTGGATTGTTGTTACACCTTCATTCGCACAAATACATAGAAATCAAGGTACGGAAGAAGTTGACGGTTAAGAGTTTTTCTTTAAGAAATGTTTAAATATTAGCAAAGACAAGTAAATTAATTGAGGTGATAATATGACATTAAATACATTAGATATACTTGCAACAATATTTGCTGTTGTTATACTAACAAAATTATTAGTTGTGATAATAAAACCAAAGTGGCTTGTTAATCTTTCTATAAAATTATTAAAAAAACAAAAGACAGTTACTGTTACATACTTAGCATTAGCAATGATCATTGGATATTCTTTGCTGCAGGTGATTGATATTGTAACAATCTCAGCTGTAATGCTTTTGACTACACTGTTGTTTGGTGTAGGCATGTTAACACAGGGGAAATGCCTAGTTAAGATATATCAAAATATAAATACTAAAAGTATAGTAAAAGACAACTTGTTAAATATACTAATATGGACAATGATAGCATTATCAACACTTTATGCAGTCTTTAACTAACGCCAAAAACATTATTAAACTTAACTAAATGTCCACTAATTTATGGAAAAAGAAGTAAATGATTTTCTTAAGAATAATAATATCAAGTACAAGGTTTACACTCATAAACCAGTGTTTACAGTAAAAGATTCTAAAACACACTGTAAAGACATACCAGGATTTCGCTGCAAAAACCTGTTTTTAAAATCTGAAGATAAATTTTATTTGGTAATCCTTAATGGGGATAAAAGACTTGACATAAGAGGTTTGGCAAAGATGCTAAAAGTACGAGATTTAAACTTTGGATCCGAAGAACAACTTATGAAATATCTGCATTTAACACCAGGATCAGTATCCCCGTTAGGATTAATGAATGACACAGAAAAGAAAGTAATACCGATAGTTGACCAAGAAGCATGGGACGCACGATCAATAAATTTCCACCCGAACATAAACACGGAAACAATATCAGTGAATAAGAAATATTTTAATAGTTTAATGAAAAAATTCAATGCAAAAATACTAAAATTACCTACTCTTGATTAAAATATTTTTCAGCATAAAAGAATTTGGAATAAAAACAACCTCTTTTTTGTTTGTCTGAATCTTAGTTTCAAGCAAACCAACATGAATCACCTTCCCTTCAATATTTGCAACTTTAATCCTATCACCATGACTAACCATATCACTGTTATAAATTGTAAACCCAGCAAAAGCATTTGGAATAAAATCTTTGAACGCCAGCAAGATAAAGCCAACAATGATTACTAATAACCCAGTAAAGATAACATACAATACAGTAGTTGTAAGACCAAGTTGATTTAAAGCCCAAACAATCGCAGCAAAATAAATAAAATACGCAGCCGCTGATGCAATAAACTCATCAACGTGAACCTTAACACGAGTCTGCTCATGGAGTATTCTATCAGCCTCAAGATCATGAAGTACGCGTTTTATTAATCTGCTAACAATACTCCCAATAATAAAACCAGTAACTAAGATAATAACCGCTGCAATTAGGCGTAACAAAAAGCTTGGATTGTTAACATTTAATAAGTTAGTTATATAATCAAAAAACATAAATAAATAAGAGATTACATGCTTTTAAAAGTTATGGACATAAAACATGCCAATAAACGCAACACCACAATACGGAAAACTTGAAGAAAAATATTCCGAAGCAAAAACAACCATAGAAAAAATAAAAGCTCTAGAAGCTATGCTCAAAGAAGCACCATCTCATAAAGGAGCAGAAACTTTAAGAGCAGCACTAAGATCAAGACTAGCAAAACTAAAAGATCTATCCGAAAAAGAAAAAAAAACTGGAGCTAGACAGGCTACTGGGCTAAAAAAAGAAGGAACAGCAAGCATATCAATAATAGGCTTGACAAATAGCGGTAAATCAACATTTCTAAGCAAGATTACAAATGCAAAACCAAAGATAGCAGAATACCCATACACAACCAAAGAAATAGAAGTTGGAATATTTGAATACGAAGGAGTAAAATTACAACTGATAGAAATACCAGCAATAAACAAGAATTTTATGAACAAACCAAGAGGGAGAGAAATAATGAGCATAGTAAGATCAACTAACATGATTATCCTATTAGTAATTGGTAATGAAGAGGAAATGCTTAAAGAAGAGTTACATGATGCAGGAATAATACTTGACAGAAAAAGACCAGCAATCAAAATAACAAAAACAGGAAGCGGAGGAATTGAAATCATAGGCAAAATAAAAGGAAGCAAAGAAGAAGTTATGGCAATATTAAAAGGCCACCACATACATAATGGCACACTTGAAATACACGGAAGCGCAACACCACAGGAAATAGAAGAAGGAATAAATGAAAGAATTGTTTTCCTGCCACTATTAGTAATCAGAAGAAAATATAACACCAAAGAATTAGGAAAAGAATTATTAAAAAAATTACAGATAATCAGAGTTTATACAAAACAACCTGGCAAAGAAAAAGAAACTAACCCGATAGCACTAAAAAAATGGACTACTATAGAAGAGCTAGGGAGGGAGATACATAAAGACTTTACAAAAAGTGAAAAATCCTGGGCAAGAGTCTGGGGAAAAAGCGCAAAACATCAAGGGATGAGAACGGGAATGGATCATATTCTAGAAGACGGAGACATAGTAGAACTGCATATGGCAAGAGGGTAATAAATTACACCAAAGAATTTTGAAACTCTTAATAAAACTTAAACTCCTAATTTCTAGCGGTCATCTGCAAAGAATAAGCGGCAGCTTTTCTTATGTGACTTATAAGGCTATGATCAACCACCCAGTTACCAGAATCATCACGCATCAAAGGTTCAGCAACACTAGACTGAACAAACCCAGCATCATAATACATCTTTTGAGCTTTAAAATTATCTGCAAATACTTCTAGAAAAACCTCATCAAGCTCTAGGTTATCAAAACAAAAACGTAAAAGCTCACGCGTTGCTACAGTCATACCACCCTTACTAACAAGTTTGCCATCCCCTGTTGTTCTAACTCCGCGTACCGTTCTTCCATACTCAGCCCTAGCAACACCACTAATATCAGTACAATCATAAATTGAAGTAAACCCAAAAGGTCCATTAGCACCGGATAAAAGGAATAACAACGCATTAGGCATGTCAATATACTTCCTTCGAATAAATTCTGCCCAATATACTGGATTTGAAGGATGATTTATATAAAATTGATCTTGTACAGGCTGCCTCCATGTGCTCATTCTTTCTGCGTTAATCTCTAAGTTAGCAGTTGTTACTGGTTCTAAAATAATTTTTTCAGAAGCAGATAGACCACATTCCAGCTTAATTTTGTGGTCTTTTACTGCCTGGATCACACTTAGGCTTAGGCCCATCTAAGATGAATTAAGCCGTTAGCTTGCCCATACATTAAAGTTGCAAGAGAAAGCCCGCAAATAATCTCCCCGTTACAGATACTGCCACGAACTTCAAGCGCTGGAACAAACTCAGCTGCAAGAACCTTCTTAATACCAGCCACTAAACCTTCATCACTGCCTAATCTATCCACTAGTGAGGCATCAGCCTTCAATTTATCAACTGCTTCGCCGTCTAATCTCACAGCAATAGCTTCATTAACATTTGATGGGCCATACAATGAAGTTAATGGGTTAATAGGTCCTAAATACTGTACTTTTTCTACAATATCAGTACCCATAAACTGTAATAACTTTCTTAAGGCAGTTTCACTCCGGTCTTCACCGGTTACCCCATAACCGCGTGGCAATTCTAGGCTTATTACATTTCCCTGATTCCCATATTGGTCTATAACAATTGGTCGCTTTACACGAAGTATAGCAATCCTCTGTTGTGTCCCACCGCTCCATGGCCATGGAATTCTACGCCTACCGGTATAAGCTAATACAATACTACCAGGCCCTTCTGAAATCTCTCCTAGATCATAAATAGGTGCTCCTTCTTCATCACAAACTGCTACATGCCTAACCTTAATACCAAATCTAGGATTACCAATAACATAATCCTCGCTTGGAGTTTCACCACTTTTTGATCTCCAACCAATTTTCTCTCCAAAATCTGGATGCGTACTCAACACATCTCTAATCGGTCTTATTGTTGTCATATTAAACTTCCGTCTATTAAATTTTGAGTTTTAAAATTACTTACACTACTTAAAGTATTAGTTATTCTTAAACAGTAATAAACCACACTGGAGAATCTTTTTAAACACTGATAAAAAAAACATTTTAATGAATCTAACCCTAATACTATTAGGAATACTCCAAGGAATATTTGAATGGATCCCGATATCAAGCGAAGGAATAACCTCACTACTAAGCGGGCTATTAATAAAAGAAATAAATCCAATAGAATTAGCCATATTTCTACATATCGGCACACTATTCTCTGCAATTGTTTATTACCGCAAAGAATGGATTGATGTAATTACATTTAAGGACAAAAAACTATTTAGATTTCTGCTAATATCAACTGCAATATCACTAACAGTAGGATTCCCAGTATTCCTACTCATCCATAACATAACAGTTGGATCAGTTTTATTAGCAATTACCGGAACAGGACTGATCTTAACATCAATACTTCATAAGAAAAAAATAAAAGCAAACATCCCACTTTCCTCAGCGTCAGTAATAACTGGAATATTACAAGGATTATCAGTAATACCCGGATTATCAAGATCTGGAACAACAATATTTGGGTTATCATTTAGCAACCTTAGCCCGCAACAAATACTTAAAATATCATACATGATGTCAGTGCCAGTTATAACAGCTGCAACAGTATACCTAACAATAAAAACCCCATTATTATTACAAACATGGCCAGCGCTAATAGCTGCATTCATAACAGGGATAATAAGCTTACATATTATTATAAGATTATCCCAAAAAATTAATTTCACAATGTTCACAGCAATATTTGGGCTATTATGCTATATTGGCGCTATCATACTACTTTAAACTCTACAATTATCACATTTCTTGATAACACGCGAAACAGCAATATCCAAACCAGCAGCACGAGGAGTGATACATCTCTTTGAAGAATGATCTAATACTAATGAAACATTCTTACGAATTTTTTGCTCAACAAGCTTAAACATTTTATCTTTATTACCACCTTTAAATTCAACATAACTTGAAATAACACCACCAGCATTAGCAATAAAATCAGGTATAACCAACACATTTTTCTTCCACAATATTTCTTCTACCTCACTCGACATGGGAATATTTGATCCTTCAACAATTAACTTCGCATTAACCTCATTAACATTACTCACAGTAATAAGATCTGGAACCGCAGCAGTAATTAATACATCAACCTTTTGAGAAATAATTTTAGAACATTCTAATGGTTTATTCTTAGAATAATAAACAACAGAACCTTTTTCTTTCTTAACTTTAACTAGTCTAGCAAAATTAATATTATCATCAACAACACACCCACGACTATCAGAAGCTGCAACAATCTTAGCACCAGCATTAGAAAGAAACTTAGCAGCAAACATCCCAACATTACCAAATCCTTCAATAGCAACAGTTGCATTCTTTAAAGGAATGTTTAAGTGTTTCAGCCCGACTAAAACAGCATGATAGACACCAAAACCAGTACTTCCAAGCTCATGAGGAATACCACCCATTTTTTTAGGTTTACCAGTACAAGCATTCATTGATCCAGCAGCTTTTGCAAAATATTCCATCTCTTTCTCAGCCATATTCATATCTGGAGCAGCAATGTAAAGTTTTGGTAATAATATTTTAATAGCATGCGCAAATGCTTCAACTAACTCTTTCTTTTTTTGCGGAGATATTTTTTTATCATCAGCAATAATTCCTGACTTAGCACCACCAAAAGGTAAATCAGCAAGAGCACATTTCCATGTCATAGTACGAGCTAAACGAGCAACCTCATCAATACTAACAGATGGAGTCATACGAATACCACCTTTTCCTGGACCAAGAGCTGTGTTATCAATAACAACAAAACCACGCATACCAACCTTTGCGTTATATACCTCTATAATTTTTTCAGGACCATAGCGATCAAAATATGAAGAAACATCAACCATGTTAGTATTAATTATGTTAATTATATAAAACTATTGAATCAACTCTCTGTTGTATTCCAGGCTTTATTTGGAAATAAAAAAAGTTAATACAAATATAACCAACCAGACTATAAATGATATTAAAGCCCAGTCTTTTTTTCTTAAAAAACTAGAGTAAGCTAATGAAAGTGTTGCTATTATTATGGGTATAAAGTTTAATGGATTCATTTTATATTTGCTCCTATTACTAATAAGAAATTGCCAAATGCAAAGATTCCTTGCGCAATTGGATTTGAAGGATAGGCTATCAAGAAGGGTAATGATAATGCTATTATAGATCCAGCAATTATTCTAACAGTAAATCCTGCCGTAAAATTAATTTGCCCTCTTCTATCCATTTTTAGTTTATTCTTATATAATTAACTTCTATTTATTATTTTCGATTTGTATAAAATCTAATGTTCAGTATATCACCCGCATTCGGTCTAAGAATCATCACCCGTTATTGCGACAGAGAGTGAATTAAAAAAATATAAAACAAAGATTTTTAAACAAGAAACAACTTTTAAGTGCAGTTAGAAACAGAGGTGAAAAATGAGCGGTCGTTTATTATGTTTTTATGGTACTGAATGTATCCATTGTAAAAAAATGTACCCCCTTATGGAGAAATTAGAAAAAGAGTTAAAGATCAAAATAACCAAACTTGAAACATGGCATAATTCTCAAAATGCTACACTTCTTAAAAAATTAGACACAATAGACTGCGGCGGTGTACCCTTCTTTTTCAATGAAAAAACAAAAGAAGCAATCTGCGGATCAATGAGTTATACCAAACTAAAAAAGTGGGCAACAAAATGATAAAAACACTTTACAAGTTTGAAATAAAAAGAATAGAAATACTAAAAGAAAACGGATCAGCAGACAACAAACTAGCACCAAAGTTTTCTAAAAAACAAATACATGAACTATACTATTACATGACACTAAGCAGAGCATTTGATAATAAAGCACTGAACCTACAAAGAACAGGAAGACTTGGAACATATGCATCATTATTAGGACAAGAAGCAACAAATGTAGGGAGCGCTTATGCATTACGAGAACAGGATTGGTTATTTCCATCCTTTAGAATGCACGGCGGAATGATAACAAAGGGGGTTCCAATAAGAAATCAATATATGTTCTGGGGCGGAGATGAGCGAGGAATGCAATACGATAAAAAAATAAGAGTATTTCCGGTATGCATCACCGTAGCGGAACAAGCACTGCATGCAGCAGGATATGCATGGGGGCTAAAACTGCAAGGAAAAAAAGAAGTAACACTAACAGATTTCGGAGATGGAGCAACAAGTGAAGGAGATTTTCACGAAGCATTAAATTTTGCAGGAACATTAAAATTACCGGTAATATTTTTATGCCAAAACAACCAATATGCAATATCAACACCAAGAAAATCACAAACAGCATCCGAAACAATAGCACAGAAAGCAATAAGCTACGGGATCAAAGGAATACAAGTTGATGGAAATGATGTTTTTGCAGTGTACAAAGCAACAACTGATGCAATAAAAGATGCACTGAAAGGTATACCAACATTAATAGAAGCAGAAACTTATAGACTTTCAGATCATACTACAAGTGATGACTCAAAAAAGTACAGACCAAAAAAAGAACTAAACATATGGATAAAAAAAGATCCGATCACAAGATTAAGAAAGTACATGGAAAAGAAAAAGATATGGAATAAAAAACAAGAAGAAGAACTTCAAAAAAAAGTAGCAGCTGAAATAGAAAAAGCAGTAAAAGAATACGAATCAATACCAAAAGCAGATGAGGGCGATATATTCAAATATTTATTTGCAGAGGCTGAATAGATGGACCTAGCCCAACCTACTCAAGAAAGTAACGTAACTGTAATAGACTTAGGATTAGAAAGTTACAATCTAACACTTAAGAACCAAGAAAAACTACTTGAAAGAAGAGTTAACGACGAAATTGGAGATACATTATTGTTAGTTCAACATACACCAGTCTATACAGGGGGTGCTACAGTAGACTCCCCATTAGAACACTTCAAAGATAAAAATGTATTAGATGTAATCAAGTTTGTAAAAGTTAATAGAGGCGGTTTAGTAACCTATCACGGGCCTGGGCAATTAGTAGCATACCCAATATTTAAACTGCCACTGAATGGTATAGCAAAACTAATTGACTTCATGGAAACAGCTGTTATTGAAGTGATTAGAGAATACGGAATTAATGGTTATTCAAGAAAAGACGAAGAAGGAAATAAACGCGGAGTGTGGGTTGATGTAAATGGTATACAAAAAAAGATATGCTCAATAGGGCTAGGAACAAGAACTGACCAAGAAGAAATTGTAACAATGCATGGACTAGCACTTAATGTAAACACTAACTTAATCTATTTCTCTTACATTAAACCATGCGGATATGATTATGATGTAATGACATCAATGCACGATGTTCTTAAACAACACATTAATTTTGAAGCCGTAAAAACAAAAGTTGGGGAAAAGATGCAACAATGGAAACAACACTAACAAAACCTGAATGGCTAACTATCAAACTTACAAAAACACAAACATTTAATGAAATAAAAAACATTATTAAAAAAGATGGATTAGCAACTGTATGCGAAGAAAGTAATTGCCCAAATATTTTAGAATGCTGGAATGGAGGAACAGCAACATTCATGGTGTTAGGCAATGTATGCACAAGAGGATGCAAATTCTGCAATGTAAAAACAGGAACAAATGGCGGTATAATTGACAGTAATGAACCAGCAAAACTACTAGACGCTGTAAAAAAACTAAAGTTAGATTACATAGTAATAACCTCTGTTGACCGTGATGACTTACCAGACCAAGGCGCAGAGCATATCGCAAAATGCATAACAAAATTAAGAAGCATACATGTAGAAGCACTTATACCTGATTTTCGAGGAGAAATAGAATGTATAAAAACCATTGTAAACGCAAAACCAGATGTTATATCCCACAACATAGAAACAGTAGAGAGATTACAAAAAACTGTAAGGGATTTAAGAGCTAATTATGAACAGTCACTCAAAGTATTAGAATCTATAAAAAAAATAGATCGGCACATTTATACTAAATCATCAATTATGGTTGGCCTAGGAGAAACATACGAAGAAGTAATACAAACCATGAAAAATCTTAGAGATGTAAATGTTGACTTCATAACAATCGGACAATACTTAAGACCATCAAAAAAACATTTAACAGTAAAAGAATACGTACCATTAGAAGTGTTTAATGAATACCAAAAACAAGCAATAAAATTAGGATTCAAATACGCAGCATCAGGACCGTTTGTAAGAAGCTCATACAAGGCAGGAGAACTTTTTGTAAAAAATGTAATCGAAAATGGCGCAGCTTAATATCGTAGATGCAATAAATCTTGGATTAAAACAAGAGATGAAGAAAGATAAAAGTGTGATAATCTTAGGAGAAGATGTTGGAATTGACGGCGGAGTGTTCAGAGTAACAGACGGTTTATACAAACTATACAAAGGAAGAGTATTTGACACACCATTAGCAGAATCAGGAATAATCGGAACATCAATAGGATTAGCAGCATCAGGATTAAAACCAGTAGCAGAAATACAATTTGAAGGATTCATGTTCCCAGGAATAGACCAACTAATAAACCACGCAGCAAGGATAAGAAACAGATCACGAGGCAACTTCCATGCACCAATGGTAGTAAGAATACCAATAGGCGGAGGCATTAAAGCATTAGAACATCATAGCGACAGCCCAGAAACATACCTTGTCCATACACCAGGATTAAAAGTAATAATCCCATCAACTCCATACGATGCAAAGGGATTAATTATAAGCGCAATAAGAGACCCAGACCCAGTTATATTTTTTGAACCAAAACGGATATACAGAGCAATAAAACAAGAAGTACCAGAAAAAGAATATACCATACCAATAGGAAAAGCACAAAAATTAAGTTTAGGAAAAGATGTAACAGTAATAGCATACGGAGCAATGGTCAGAGAATGCCAACAAGCAATGGCATTATTAAAAGATGAATATATATCAGCAGAACTAATTGATCTTAGAACATTAAGCCCATTAGACAAAACAATGATACTCCAAAGCGTTAAAAAAACCGGAAGAGCAGTTATTGTACATGAAGCACAACATACTCTTGGAGTTGGAGCAGAAATAAGCGCAACAATCAATGAAAACTTATTATTAAATCTAAAAGCCCCAGTCATAAGAGTAACTGGATATGATATAATAGTACCATTAGCAAAACAAGAAGATTTGTACACACCAAACGAAAACAGAATAGCTGAAGCAATAAAAAAAGTGGTGAAATTTTAATGACTTATGAGTTTAGGCTACCAGACATTGGTGAAGGACTGGAAGAAGCAGATATTGTTGAATGGTTAGTCAAAGAAGGAGACATAGTAAAAGAAGATCAAATAATTCTAAAAATTGAAACAGATAAAGCACTAGTTGAAATACCATCACCAAAAGATGGAACTATACTAAAGATCAATAAAAAAAAAGGAGAAAATGCAAAAGTTGGTGAAGTGCTTGTAGTAATAGGAGCCAAAGGAGAGAAAGTACACATAACAAAAGTATCAGTAGTAGGAGAACTTGAAGAAGGAACAGAAGTAATCCAAAACCCGCAGGAAAAAAATGATAACATAGCATTACCAGCAGTAAGACACCAAGCCAAAAAAATGGGCATTGATCTAACAAAGGTGAAGGGCAGCGGACCAAGCGGCAGAATTTTAATGCAAGACCTGGATAGAGCACAAATACAAGAATACGCATCGCTAACAACATACACTCAAGAACCAAAAATAAAGATCACAAAGAAATATGACTTATTTGGTTATGTTGATAGAAAACCACTGAATGGACTAAGAAAAACAATAGCCAAAAATATGGAATTACAATCAAGCATCCCAGCTGTAACTCACACAGATGAAGCAGACATGACCAAGATGTATGAATGCAAAGAAAAAAACAAAGTAACTTACCTACCACTCATTGTAAAATGCGTAGTTAAAGCTCTTAAAAAATTTCCAACACTAAACTCTGTACTAGAAGGAGAAAGTGTTGTTATAAAAAAATATTATAATATAGGCATAGCTGTTGCAACAAATGATGGCTTGATAGTACCAGTCATAAAAGGCGCAGATGAAAAAAAAATAAGTGATATACATAAAGAAATAAAAGAGCTAGCAGAAAAAGCAAGAAACAGAACAATTGACATGCAAGAATTAAAAGGCGGGAGCTTTACAATAACTAACGTTGGAAGCATTGGCGGATTATTTGCAAGCCCGATAATAAACGTAGGAGAATCAGCAATACTAGCACTTGGAAGAGTATATGAAAAACCAGTAGCAGTTAATGGTAAGATCGTTATAAAAAAAATGATACCACTAAGCTTAACATTTGACCATAGAGTCTTAGACGGCGCAGATGCAGCATACTTTACGAATCAATTAAAGGAATACATTGAAAAAGCAGATGTTGAATAATTCGCAGGATTTTATTATTAGTTATTTGGACAGCGATTCAAGCAGTCGCTGTTGCCACCATAGTTAAAGTTGGGCAGTAGTTTTTAGAAAAAAAATTATCTTGTTAAAACTTCAATAAGTTTGTTTTGAATTTCTTTAATTTTAGCAGGAGTTATTTTTCCTGCTTTGTATTCTATTTGAGAACGGTCAGCAGTAAATATAAGAGAAGCCATGATAAAACTATCAGAACTAAGAGAGCCAGAAGCAAAATCTTTTCTTGTAAGAGAAACTAAATCCTCATCATTCCTCTGGTTTGTAGTAATTTGCGCAAGAATAACATTTTGTCCTCTAAGTGTTGCGATTACAACAGCAGGCCTTTTTTTCACGCCTGAAAAATCAGTATACGGGAAAGGCAAAACAACAACATCTCCTTTTACAAGTCTTTCCATGCTTCTTCATCCTCTTTTGACAACCAATTTTTAGCAAGTGCTTTTTCACTAGCCAACATACAAAGTAAAGCTTCATTCATTTTTTCTTTTTGAAATGGTCTTAATTCTACCTTGTCAGCATAAACAATAATACTAATTTTTGTCCCCTCTTTAAATCCTGCAAGTTGCCTCGCTATACTTGGAATTGAAATTTGTCCTTTTTGTGTTATTGTTGCAGTTCTTATATCTTTTATTTCTTCATTCATTTTAATCTCTCCTTAATAGTAAGATATGTAAGATAAGTAAGAAATACTATATAAATGCTTCGATCTCATAAAAATAGAGTTTTAAAATAGCAAAGAAGGTTTTAGTTAAGTTGGTGGGCAGTAGTTTTTGCTTCTTTTTTCATAAAAGCGGATCATAGAAATGCTCCTTTTTATCTGGTGACATATGTCCCCTGATTACACATAAGTTATGGAAGAGCAATATTTTTAAATTAGACAATAATTACTGGTAGATGGACATAAACCAAAGATCATTAGCCCTTCATAAAAAATTAAAAGGTAAAATAGAAATTAAACTAAAACATCCGCTTACTTCTATGGATGATTTAAACTTATTATACACTCCAGGAGTTGCAGCACCATGTATTGACATTCATAAAAAAAAGAATATAAGAGAGTACACAATGAAACAGAACTCAGTAGCTGTAATCACTGATGGAAGCGCAGTTTTAGGACTGGGAAACATCGGTCCAGAAGCAGCATTACCCGTAATGGAAGGGAAAGCAGCAATATTCAAATCATTCGCAGGGATAGACGCATTCCCAATATGTTTAGACACACAGAATACTGAAGAAATAATAAAAACAATAAAATATATCTCACCAGTGTTTGGGGGCATAAACTTAGAAGACATATCAGCACCAAGATGTTTTGAAATAGAAAAAAGACTCCAAGACATCGGCATACCAGTAATCCACGATGATCAACACGGAACAGTAATAGCTGTAATAGCTGGATTAATAAACGCATGCAAGGTGGTTAAAAAAAATCTAAAAGAACTAACAGTTGTAATATGCGGGGCAGGAGCTGCAGGAACAGCAATAGCTAAAGCACTTGTGAACAACATAAAAGTAAAAGATGTAATAGTCTGCGACCGCGAAGGGATCATAAACAAAAATGAAAATTATGCGCCGCATAAAAAATTTCTTGCTGGGATAACAAATAAAAAAAATATAAGAGGTAGTCTAAAAGAAGCATTTAAAGGAGCAGATGTATTTATAGGAGTATCAGGACCAAACTTAGTTACAAAAGATATGATCCAAACAATGGCAAGAGATCCAATTGTATTCTCATTAGCAAATCCAACACCAGAAATAATGCCAGCTCAAGCAAAAGAAGGCGGCGCCAAAGTAATAGCAACAGGCAGAAGTGATTTCCCAAATCAGATAAACAACGCATTAGTATTTCCTGGCTTGTTTAGAGGAGCATTAGATGCCGGCTTAACAAAGGTAACAGATGAGATGAAAATAAAAGCTGCATACGCACTTGCTAGCATAATAAAAAAACCAACAGCTGACAAGATCATTCCAGATGTATTCAATAAGGATGTTGTTAAAAACATTGCAAAAGCAATTAAATGAAAAAAGTTGATGAAATAAAAAAAGCTTGTGAAATTAATACAAGAATATTTA
>ERZ1292623.2188-Hain-H51-01um-R1-2188-length-17873-cov-4_pt1 | contig 17873 bp, 20 predicted proteins | sample MGYA00564398_ERZ1292623 | MGnify/ENA primary metagenome ERZ1292623 (study PRJEB36523, sample SAMEA6512633) | groundwater metagenome | collected 2019-01-07 | study: AquaDiva: Metagenomics assemblies of 32 groundwater samples | reverse complement strand
TAACAGATGTGCATAGCACCACTGGCAAATCTGCCAAATCTGTATGAGATTGCAGCTCGTTTAGTAGCGCCGGCGCTGTTGACCCCGGCAACATAACGTCTAGCAGCACGGCGTCAGGATCGAAACTGTCAATCGCATCAATGCCTTTTGCGCCGTCACGAGCTATAAAAGTTTTCCAGCCTAAGCCATGTAGAGTTTTAGCAACAACATCGGCGAACCACCTGTCGTCATCGATAATTAGAATTTTCATACCAGTGATAATTGCGTTGATTGGGGTAAATGAATATAAAATGTTTGCCCACCACCACGGTGCGATGTCACGCCCAATTGGCCATCCATAGCCTGAGCAAACTGACTGGCAATATATAACCCTAGTCCACTGCTGCCTGGTCGCTTGTTGATAGGTTGTGGCGAATTACCTAAACGCGATTTCAGCTTTGCTAGCTCGCCCTTCAGTATCGATGGGCCGTAATCACGCACACTAATCTTTGCCTCGCCGCCGCTACGTTCGACTTTTAGTTCGATTGGTGAATCGATCATCCCATAATTTAGCGCGTTGTCGCATAATCCAAAGACAACACTGCTGATTAGATCGTGATTGCCGACCGCCAAAACTGATTGACGAGGTGTTTTAACCCGTATGTCCTGCCCCAGTTCGCGACATAGCGGCACCAGCTCGTGCGCAACTTCGTCACATAGCCTGCCAAGATTCACCGGTTCGCTTTCTAACTCGTCCGCACGATAACTGCGCGTCAACGCCTCGGTTAAACGTAAAGACCTTTCAGCGGTTAGACGAATTCTCTCGAACGCAGTGCGACGCTCGGCCTCGGTATAATTTTCGCTGGCCAGTGCAATTTGACGCATTAAAGCCAAGGGTGCTTTGAGTTCATGAGACAAAGCCACCAAAGATGGTAGTTGGCCGATTTCGTCGCTGTTGTCTCCCCTCATATCTATTAATTAGTTTAACACGAATATTCTTTTCACACTTTTTAAAAAAAAGTGTGGCAAAACCCTTGAGTTGACTCACTAACACGATGAAAAATAATCATAGACCTTCTTGAGACGCTGCGGAACTCGCCCCGATATAATCGGGCTCAAACAGTCCTCGCGTCGTCAGGAACGTCAATAATTACTTTTCTCGGTTGCCTTCATACACTCGTTCAGTCGCAAGCCGCTGCAGCTTGAGCCCAGGCCTCTGAAAAAACTGAGTAAAAATGTAGTAATGTTTTATGGCTAATCGAGGATGTCTGAACAAAGTGAGTTCCGCAGATTACCAAAAACATTACTACATTTTTGCGTCACGTTTTTTTAGGCGCCTGGTCAGTTTTTTGTTTCGTTTTTTGCTGATCCAAAAAATGAAAGGAAATGTTATTCGTCAAAAGATAGTGTTTTGATAATTTTGCCATCAAAATCTGGCTTGAAAGTCTTTGAATCTGTCTTGATTATCAAAGTTTTGTCACGAATTTTAAACACTACAGCCGAACCATTAACGTCATTGCTGAATTTTCCATCAAAGCGTTGACCGTTAAAACCATTGGCTGTAATTGCCGAGCTGCGGAGGTCACCCTGTTTCACTGGGCCACTGTACTGCTGTAAAACTTGGTCATACGACTGCGTGACTATCGCAACCTGCAGCGCAAACTTGTTTTGGTTGGCATTGGTTGGTGGCACAACGCCAGGATGCAAGTATGCCTGATACCCGGTATTCTTGCTGCCGTCGCTGGCAACGTAAACACTCCAGGTTTTTGGATATTTAAAATTTATCCGACCAAGATCTACCGGACCAACAAATTCAGATAGAGGTTCCTTCTCTTTTTCTTCGAAATCTTTTAGATCAAGTGCTTTTTGTTTTATTGCGGCTGCTTTTTGGGCGTTTTCTATCTTTTGATCTACATTATTTTTCTGATCATTGTAATTAACAAGCGCCCAAATCATGACCGAGCCAAACACTAGCGCTAGCAAACCAAAGATAATGCTGGTTACTACAGATCCTGTTACGTAGCCGCCTGTTCGATTGTTATTCATATTACTAAACATCATATGCTAAAGCCCTTATGTTTGCAACTGGGGTTCGATGCTATATAAATATATTGGCCCTAACTTTTTTTGCGACTTGCGGCCTTTTATTTGAAAACCGTAAGATATAAAACTAATTGATTTGCCATTTTTATCAACGTGATTTTGCAATTTTTGCTGCAGTTTTGGCATGTGTCGACTGCTAAGAAATGTATAAACAACTGTAGTATCGGCCGGCAAATCAACTGGCCAAAAATTACCGAACCGTATATCAATATTTTTTTGACCCTTGCAGGCAAATTTTGATACCAGCCAAAGATACGGGCTAAGCTCGTAACCGATTGCCCTAGCACCCGTTTTGGCCGCAGATCGCAGAACAATACCATCACCAGAGCCAATGTCTACAAATACATCACCTTTTTTTAATGGTCGAATTTTCATTATCTGCACAACTTGCTTTTTCATGGTTGGCACATACGGCGCACCGAAAAAAACTACAAAGCCAAACGACAGAATAAAAAGCGCTATGACAAAAGTTACAGTTTCGAACACTAGCTATCGAACTTTTTCTTTATTATTTCTATCTTGTTTTTTGCAGTCTGTAATTCGTCGCTAATGTCGGCAGCTAATTTTTCGGCTTGTTCGAACTTTTTTAAAGCTTGCTCTATTTCGATATCGTCTTGTTCAAACCAAGCAACCAGCTTGTCTAGTTCAGCTAACTTTTGTTTGATTGTGCTGCTATTTTTTGTCATTTGAAATTACTCCTGCTTTTATTATACTTTTGCTGGTTTCTATATCCAAAACATCACCTTTCTTGGCCACTGTTAGCGGCAGATTATTCTCTAGCTTGACTAGACTATAGCCGCGCTTTAGAACGCTTTGTGGATTAAGCTGGTTCAAGCTGCGAGTCAAAGATTGGCATATGTCAGATAAAATTTCAAACTGCCGCTTAAGACGACTGTTAATGCGGTTTAGATCGTTATTAATTAACTGCTGGCGTTTGTCGTAGGTGTGCTGCAAGCTAGCTGCGGCCGAATAAATGCTAGATTTTAGGCTGGCAGCGAATTCTCGCCTGTCTGGAACCAATATCTGCGCAGCATTGCTAGGCGTGCTGGCGCGAACATCTGCTGCTAAATCTGCCAAAGTTACATCATTTTCGTGACCTATGCCCGTCATTACAGGTAAGCGCGAGCTGGCGATAGCACGTACTAATAATTCGTCATTAAAGGCACTCAGGTCGTCCAGGCTGCCGCCGCCGCGCACAATTACAATTGCCTCTAGGGGTTGGGCACTTTCGTTCAAATGCTGCAGAGCGCGGATAATCTGTTCCGGCGCAACCTCACCCTGAACCTGAATGTGCGCAACGTCAATATGCAGCCCACCCCACCTCTCGTCGACAATTTTTATAAAATCACCATAACCCGCAGCTTGGATCGAGCTAATTACACCTATACGTGCAGGAAGCTCTGGTAGCAGACGTTTACGCTCGGGCTTGAACAAACCCTCTTTGTCTAATTTCGCTTTTAACAACTCAAAGCTACGCTTTAGGCTGCCCTCGCCAACTGGCTGTATCGACCGAACTGTTAGACTAAATTTGCCCCACTGGGTTAATTTTGGTTGCGCTGTTATCGCCACCATCATACCGTCCTCGATCGCTATGCGCAGCTGAAATTTCATCATAAAACAACCAACACTGGCATTTTCGTCCTTTATATCAAAAAAGACGAATTTGTCTTGGTTGATTTTAAAACCAGTTATTTCGCCAGTTATGACCACACTCGGATATGCATATTCGAGTGTTTGGTTTGTCAGTGCGACAAAATCACTGACTGTTAGTTGGAGTTTTTCCATATTTCATAATCGTTAATTGATAAAAAATGTATCCAGACACAATAGTTCCAAGCAACAAGATCACCCTGGTCAGCAATACGCCAGCAATAACCGCGCCTTGCGGGATGCCTGATGTGCCTAAAAAGCCGATCATTATTGCCTCGTAAGCGCCTGCCCCACCTGGGGTAATAACTATAAAGCCTGCTATCGATGCAATGCCGTAAGCAATAGTTATAGCAGCTGGGTTTACGGCATAGCCCAAAGCCCAAAAGCCTATTACAAACAGCCCGATATCCATAGCGTTGTATAAAAGCCCCCACAAATAAGGCTTTAGTAATAATCCTTTATCGGCACGAAGGGCTACGAAGTCGTCGTGAAATTCGCAGAAAAAGTGCTGTACACGTGCCAGCTGCAAGGTGTGTGTTTTGTGGCCAAATGTAATTCGACGCATAAAACCATTAACAACGTGCGTCGACCACTTGGCAAAACTCTTTAGTCGGGCTGAGCTGCTAATAATATACACGCCAAAAATTATGAAGAAAACAATAGTTGTCGCCAAAACACTGCTGACCAAAATAATGAATCTATCTACGCCTGTATCTAGCGTTATCAAGACCACAGACACAAGCAATAGGGTCAAATACGCCAAAAAACCTGCTGTATAACGCACCACCTGCGACATTGTTGCCCGACCCGGTGAAACACTGTACTTGCCTAGTAACCATGTCATATAGGATATGCCCGAAACCCCACCGCTGGGCAAAATATGATTAACAAAGTTCAGCTCTAGCGCCATGCGCGTAAGAGTCAGTCTGGACACATGTTTCAAGGCGTGTTTTGCCCGCAAATATTCGAACATCATCTCACCAGCAGCAAAATAAACAATAAACTGACCTGGTATTAATAATGCCAATATCCAAATATCGACGCCACCAATTAATTTCCAAGCAATTTCTATTTCATGACGCGCTGAAAAGATGACCAAAGACAGCAATAATAACGTAATTAGACTGATAATACCCCGTCGTGACATAGCTACTATTATAACTGATATTTGGTGATTACACCTGACAACTATAAAATAGAATAGATGATATATATTTTGGGACGACAACCCGCAATCGGGCTGGCAGAATTAGAAAGCCTGTACGACAGCAATAGACTGCGCCCTATTGGTAATTTTGCCGTCGTAGTCGACTGCGAAAACCAGGTAGATTTTGCTCGAATTGGCGGTGCATTAAAGGTTGCTAAGGTTATAACAACTGTTAATACGACGCATATAGCAGATGTCAAACGTGAACTAGAACAAGTCATTATTAGCCTCATCAAAACTCTGCCAGAAGGTAAATTAAAGCTAGGAATTAGTACATATGGGCTAAATATAACTGCCCAGCGTATCACCGCCCTAGGCTTGGGGCTAAAAAAAGCTATCAAGGCCCAGAACCGTTCTGTACGCCTGGTGCCTAACAATGAAAACCACTTAAATAGCGCCCAAGTGCTAAATAACAAGCTAACTAGCGAACTGGGGTGCGAAATACTGCTCGTAAGTGATGGTGTGAACACAATAATTGCTCGAACCACTGCCGTACAAGATATCGATGCCTATACCCTACGCGACCGTGGACGACCAAAACGAGATGCCCGGGTTGGTATGTTGCCGCCAAAACTAGCGCAAACAATCATTAATCTTTCTACGACTATGACTAAAACTGATCATCATGGTCAAGTCATATTAGATCCTTTTTGCGGTACAGGTGTAGTCTTACAAGAAGCAGCCTTGATGGGTTATAGCGTATATGGGACAGACATAGACGAGCGCATGATCAGATATAGCCGTGACAATTTGAACTGGCTAAACGAAACGTACAAGATTTCGTTTGATTGGTATTTGCACGAGGGCGATGCGACCGATACAGTTTGGCGACAGCCGATAGATTTTGTCGCTTGCGAAACCTACCTTGGACGTCCGTTCACCTCTGTACCCGACAAAGAAATATTACAAAAAACCATACACGACTGCGACACAATACTGAAAAAATTCCTAAAAAAACTAGCACAACAAACAAAAACTAGCACAAAAATGTGTATAGCCGTGCCAGCGTGGTTTATCGGCAAAGACATACATCACCTTCAAACCCTTGACCAGCTGCCTGATCTGGGGTACAATCGTATAAGTTTTGTTCACTCTGACAACAAGGATTTGATATACCACCGAGATGGTCAAATTGTCGGCCGTGAACTATTAGTATTAACCAGAAAGTAGCACAATGGCACACGTCAAAGCAGGCGGGACTAGTAAAAACAATCGCAAATCACCCGGTCAAAGGCTTGGGGTGAAACGTTTTGGTGGTCAAAAAGTCAATGCTGGCGAAGTAATCGTACGTCAAGTCGGCGCAACCAAAATTGCTGGCCCGGGCACATATATATCTAAAAACTTTACTATTCATGCTAAAAAAGCTGGAACAGTTGTCTTTAAACAGGTCAAAAAGCGCCTGTTTACAGGTAAAACTGTTCGTCGCACCCAAGTAATAATAGAAGAATAAATTTCTATATTAAGCTTTTGGTTCAGATGGTGGAGTATTAACACCTAGATGATGCTTGACTCTCTCTACTACGTCGCCTATTACAACTTGTGATTTAACCAAGTATTCGTCGGCACCAAGATTCTCGGCACGTTCTTTGTCCTTTTCCTGCGACAGTGCAGTTAACATAATTACGCGTACGTTTGCTGTCTCGGGTGTGTTGCGCAAAATATCTAGTACATCAAAGCCGCTGATCTTTGGCATCATTGCATCTAGTAATATCAGGTCTGGTTTTTCCTTTACTGCACTGGAAAGCGCATCTTCGCCATTGTTGACTTCGACAACTATAAATCCCTCGAGCTCTAGCCTGCCACGATAGACTGCTGCTAGGTTTGTGTCATCTTCTACTAGTAAGATTTTCTTCTTTGACGGTTCCATATGGTCAATACTACCATAACTATTTTATGATATCCAGTGCCTTGTTGAGCTGTGTGTCGTTGTTGCTGTCGTCATTTTTACCAACTGCTATAAATACATTGGGAGTAATACCGTGTTTGCTGATATTCTTGCCGCTAGGCGTGTACCAGCGAGCAATAGTGACCTTTAACTTGGCTCCGTCACGCAAATCAACAATATCTTGTACCGATCCTTTACCAAAGCTTTGCTGACCAACGATTGTGGCCTTTTTGTGATCTTGCAAAGCACCGGCTAAAATTTCGCTAGCGCTGGCACTGCCTTCGTCTACTAACACGATTGTCTTTTTATCACCCAAAATATTGCCGCCCTCTGCCTTGTGGTCTTCTCGAGATCCATCATATGACCTTTCCGAAACAACAACCTGACCTTTATCTAGCCATAAACTAGCAATCTCGGTCGCTGTCTGTAAATAGCCACCACCATTGCCCCTAAGGTCTACTATAACTGCCTTTTTATCTTGAAACTTTTCAGCTGCATCAGTAGTTAGTCCGGCTGTATCTTGCCCAAAACGCGAGATACGAATTATGCCCACATCACCCTTTTCCTCGGTTTTGACACTAGGGTCACTAATGATGTCGCGCACTATGCTGACAACTATTACCTGGCTGTCACGCACCAATGTTAGTTTTACGGTCGTTCCTTTTTCACCCCTAATTTTCGAAACTGCTTTGTCAATCGACCAATCAGTCGTATCGTCGCTATTAACCTTGGCAATGATGTCATTTGGCTTCAATCCGGCCTGTTTAGCAGGGCTAGAATCTAAAGCTGCAATAACAACCAACTTGCCGTCTTTTTTGCCCAGTTCAGCACCAATACCCGTAAAAGTCCCGTCTAGATCTTTGGCAAATTCGACTGCTTCTTTTTTATTAAAAAATACTGTGTATGCGTCGTCCGTCGCCGCAACCATACCTCGGCTAGCGCCTTCTATTAGCTTTTTGTCGTCTAGCTTGCCGTCATAATTCGCAACCAAGGCTTTGTAGGTCTCCCTTAACGGCGTCAGGCTATTGTCTGATAGAAAAACATCATTAACACGCGTTCCACCAACAAAACCAACCAAAATTGCAACAACTATGCTGGCACTCAGCGTAAAATACGATACACCGCGACGCTTTTTATCGGCTTTTGCCTCAGTTTTTTTGAGCATTAAATCCCCTACTATTTGTTACTATCTATCATAGCATGAACTAAATGCTATCTAATTATCTGCCAAAGTAAATGTACGTGTCGAAAGCGTTAGCTGAAACTGTCATCTCGGTATATTCACCACGGATGCCCCAATTGTACTGACTAACATGAACTGTGTTTCCGCTGACTGATTCTACCCATGCAACATGGCCATAATAGCCGCCGCTCATCACCGCAACCGCACCAACACGTGGTGTGTTTCCGGTTGAGATACCTGCAGATCTAGCGTTACTAGGCCATTGATTGGCGTTACCACGACCGCCCCAATAAGGCATATTCCCATAGCGTTGGTGAACTCGCCACGCTACGTAGCTAACACATTCTCGGTTGTACATACCCCAACTATCAACCAGTGAATCCTGAGAAGCATTTGCCCATAGGCTCGGATAGCCGCCATGACTTGGATCGCCTGCGGTAACAGATCCGCCATAAGACCTTAGTCGTGATGCATTAGCAGCTGCTTGCTGCGCACGAAGGCTACTGATTTGACTGTTTTGCTGTCCAATCAAACTGTTAAATGCCGCTTCGCTGCCTCGGGTTTTTGCTAACAGGTTAGCCTGTTCAGCTTTTTTAGCTACCAAAGCTTCTTTTTGTGCAGTTTGATCATCTAAAACTTTTTTCGCTTTGTCTCGTTTTTGCTCTAGCTGCTTTTTCAAACTTTTGATTTCACTAATTGCTGATTCCACGCGGTCTTGAATGCCAGTTCGGTATTCTTGCTGGTCCAGATAATCACCTATGTTTCTACTGCTAGCTAACATTTCAATTGGTGAAACATTGCTGCTAACATACAAATCACCAATTGTTTCTTTTAAAACACCCTGGTTGCTGATGATTTTCTGTTCTGTATCTTTAATTTGAGCCACCAGCTGATCATACTTTGTCTTGGACAAGTTTATCTGTGCCTGAATAGTGTTTTGCTGTGTTTGTAATTCGTTAACTTTGTTTTGCAAAGTATCTGCCCGCGTGCCTAACGAGGATGCCTGAGATTGGTATCCTTCGATTTGACGTTCAAGCGAATTAATCTGATCATCAAATCTATCTGCATGCACCGGCGTTGAAACACTAGAAAAAGTCATTACAACGGCAGTAGCGACTATCATTGACGAAGTCGCAAACTTGCGTATGACCGGTGTGGTGGACCGTAGTTTCATATCTATACTCCAATCTAGCACATTCAAGCATAAGCGTCAACGCCTATACCCCTGATGTGCCTTATCTTAAATTTTCAAATGCCTGTTGACTGCAAAAAACGACGAAATGACCCCTATTAGAGACCCTACAAAAATCAAACCTATAACAATAAACGGCGAACCTGTCATAACAGTATTAAACGTATTGTCTATTGCGAACCCATAATCTTGTAATTTTGGCTGCAAGAATATCAAACCCATCAACCCAGCAGTAAATGCAATAATTGCCGCAAAAAAGCCATACATCATAGACTCTACGATAAACGGACCCTGTATAAAACTTTTTTCGGCGCCAATTAGCTTCATCATCTCGATCTCTTCTTTGCGGTTATATATAGCCATGCGAATGGTGTTGAATATTATCAACGTAGAAATACCGATAAATAGCGCGCTGGCCGCTAACCCTATCTTTTCTGCTGTACTGATCCATCCACCGATTGTGGCTATAGATTGTTTACGCTCGCCAGCAAAAGACGGCTTTCGGGCTGGGTCTATGTTTTCTTGAAAGTCTGCGTCACTGCTAACTAGCTTTTCAATATTGGCCATATCATTTAGGTCCCTTGGGTTAACCCGCAGCGTAGCCGGAAATGGACTACTTTTTAGTTCACCCAATGTGTCCAGCTGTGCCTGAGATGGATCATTCTCGTCGATATACGCTTGCCTAGCCTCGTTCGTACTAATAAAGTCGACCCGGCTGACTTGGTCTAGGTCTTTTAGCTTGGTCGTCAAAGTATCGACGCTTTCTTGGTCAACGTTCTCTTTTAGATATATTGATATGTCTACTTTTTTCTGCAAGTTGTCCACGGTTTCTAGGAATATTTGGCGGGTCACCAAAGTACCGAATACAACCAACAGCGTAATTGTCATCACAATGGTTGCTGCAATCGTCAGCCAGGCATTTCTAGAAAAGTTATTCACACCATAACGACACATCCGTATAAATGTAATATAACGACGTCGTAATTGCTTTTTGCGACGAAAGTCTGCAGCTGTCTTGTTTTTTGCAGTCGATTTTTTCGTCATTGTCGATAGCTCCCGCTAACTTGGTCGCTGGTAACTTTTCCACCATCTATGGTAATAACGCGACGTTTTAGCTTGTTAACAATTTCAGCGTTGTGAGTCGTCAGCAGCACTGTTGTGCCGTAACGGTTAATTTTTTCTAGCAATTTAATAATTTCCCAACTGTGGCGTGGGTCTAGGTTGCCTGTCGGCTCGTCGGCAATCAATATTTTTGGCTGACGCACAACCGCACGGGCAATTGCAACACGTTGCTGCTCGCCGCCACTCAGCTGTCGTGGAAATTGCTTTTCTTTACCTTCTAGCCCGACTAACTTTATGACCTTTGGTACGGTTGTCTTGATTTCGCGATTAGTCATGCCGGCGATCTCTAGCGCAAAGGCAATGTTTTCAAAAACGGTACGCTGCGGTAACAATTTAAAATCTTGAAAAACCACACCGATCTTGCGACGCAGCAGCGGAATTTGGTTATTTGTCAGATCGTCATAGTCAATACCACCAACAACAATCTTGCCACTGGTTGGTTTTTCTTCGCACGTCAGCAATTTTAGCAGCGTTGATTTACCCGCCCCACTGGTGCCAACCAAAATAGCAAACTCACGCGGTTCAATATGAAGCGTTACCCTATTGAGCGCTGGTTTGGTGTCTTTAACACCATAATTTTTTGTGACCCTATCTAACAAAATCATGTATATACTATTATACCTGACATTGGTGTCACATCAAATCGAGCTTATGATTTAGATTTTGTCTAAAGAGTCGACGGATTAGGTAGAGCTATAGCACATAAACTATTGCCAGAGTGCGTCTCTGTGTATTTTGATGCCGGTGATGCTGAAGAAAAACCAACCCATGGACCACTCAACAAACCTGGCAGAGTACATTTACCCTGCCCCTTAAGAACGTATACGATATAGTAATAATGTGGCTGTCCATCTATAGTTTTGGTAGTATCGTACATATACCCACCACCAGCGCGAGTACCATAATAGGTAAGCAGCTGGGTACTGGGCCTAGGAAGAGGGTTTGCATTTCCTAAATATGGACGAATAGCATTGTTAAAAGTAGCATTAGTGCCAGCTGGCCAGCAATTACTATAAGCTGGCTCGCCAAGACACGACGCGGCATTCACTGGATACGAGCCGTTGGTCGTAGCGTACTGTATCAGTGCTTTTCGATATGCATTCACTGCAGACTCGGTCTGCTGGTTGTTAGCTCTGTCTTGTATGCCGCTGTATGCTAATACAACTAACGCTGCTAAGATACCTATTATTACTATGACTATCAGTAACTCAACTATAGTAAAACCACGGTCCGATAAAGAAGTGTCCATTTTTTGCATGGTTTTATTATAGCAATATTGATTTAATGACGATAATTATTATCTTATCAAATCAAACATCTATAGAGTCGCAGGATTCGGTAAAGCTGCTATGCAAAAAGTTACCCCTGTTCCATCACTAGTAGATCTACCATTTGATGGCGGTGTTGACGAAAAGTTAGTCCAAGGTGAACCTAGAGAGAGTAGCCCCGACATATTACACCTCACAAGCCCCTTGAGGTTGTAGGCTACATAATAAGGGTAAAGCGTGCCGTCTAGCGTTGCAGTCGTTGTATAGTAAAGCCCTCCGGCCACTCTTGTACCCCAGGGGGTCGAAGGCAACTGCTGTAAACTTGGCGCTGGTAGGGGGGTTTTATTGCCCAAATATGGTCGAATAGCATTATTGAGAGTAGGGCTCGCAGACGAGGTAGGCCAGCAACTCGTTACATTAACTTCGTTAAAGCAAGCATTGTAAGCAATGGGATACGAACCATTGTCGGTCGCGTATTGAATTAGCGCTTTTCGCCAGGCGTCAATGGCAGTCTCGGTTTGAGTATTGTTTGCTTTATCCTGTATGCCGCTGTAGGCAACTATAACAAGTGCCGCTATGATACCTATTATTACTATTACAATTAACAGTTCGACAATCGTAAACCCACGACTGCTATAAGTAGTGCCCACTTTTTGCATGGTTTTATTATAGCAACATAGCTTACTATTGAACAACGTGTTCAAGATAACTCTCTATAAAACCGTCTATCTTGCCATCGAGAACAGATTTTGCGTCTTTTTCCTCATATTTTGTGCGAGTATCTTTCACTATTGTGTATGGATGCAGCACATAGTTGCGGATTTGTGATCCCCAGTTAGCTGACTCGCCTGCCTGCAGATCTGAGACACTTTCGGCGTGCTGTTCCAACTGCAATTGCGCCAATTTAGATCGCAAAATCTTTAGCGCTGTCTCTTTATTTTGCGTTTGCGAGCGTTCGTTTTGAATTGCCACGACAATATTGGTCGGGATATGAGTCACACGCACTGCACTATCGGTCGTATTCACAGACTGGCCACCGTGACCTCCAGCTCGATAAACATCAATTTTTAGATCTTTTTCGTCTAGTTGCACTTCGTCCGGCGTGTCGATCTGGGGCAGTACTTCAACGAGCGCAAAGCTTGTTTGACGTAGATTGTCACTGTTAAACGGACTGAGACGAACCAAACGATGCACGCCGTTTTCGCTACGTAGTTTTCCATATGCGAACTGCCCTTCGATTTCTATGACACTGGTTTTGACGCCGGCTTCCTCACCACTGCTGCGCTCAACTACTTTTGTATTCATGCCAGATTTCTCCGCCCAACGCAGATACATTCGCTCTAGCATCTGGGTCCAATCTTGGGCGTCAGTGCCCCCAACACCTGCGGTTAAACGCAAGATAGCATTATGATCATCGTATTCACCGTTAAATTGCAGATCTTTTTTTAGACTAGAAAATTCGTTTTCTATCTTTTCAATCTGTGATTGGAGATCGTCCCTCAAACTTTCATCACCAGTTTCTATTAATTCTGTAGTTTCATCGATTTGTTTCTTCAGACTTTCCCATGGCTCGACTTGTTGATTCAGCTGTGCAAGTTTTTTACTCTTTTCCTGCGCAGAGGACGAATCACTCCAGGCATCCGGTTCAGCTAATTCGGCTTCTAGGCTTTTTGCATCAGCATTTTTTTGGGCAAGTGAAAGCTGGCCAAAGGCCGCATCGACCGCCTGCCCTATTTCATCAACACGTTTTTTTAGTAGTTGCATTGGTATTATTATAGCAAATAAACAGATATGAAGTTCTAGAAAAGGCTCCCCGAAGCCCATAAAGGCTCCGGGGAAATCCTACCCATCGTGTAAGCCTATTTCAGCTCACCCCTTCTCAGTGCGTCGAACGAACCGAGCCTGAGGCTCTTGATGATGCTCAACGCCAAGCTCTCTTCTCGTGAGTCATCTTCGGTAGCGACTGCAAGCAACAAGTGCTCGAGGTCGACGAAGTCTGAACCTGCCTGTTCGGAAAGGCTGATAGCGAGCATCAGGGTGCGTTCATAGCACTCGCAGCGCATAGTGCCCTCGGAAGGATCACTGTGCGAGCTGATGATCACGATCCTACTCATGACCAGCTCTGCGGTCACATTTTCGAACATGCCACGATGCACGATGACCAGAGATTCCTGCTCAGCGCACGCCAGTCCTCCGTACAGGATGTACTCGGCACCAAGCATGGCGTGGTGGCCGTTCTTGCGGGCTTTGAGCTCTCCGAGCGCCAAGGCTCTCGCTGCGTTGTCATTCAGTTTAGCTACTGCCATTTTTATTAATCTCTCCTTTCAAAGAGAGTTGGTTGGGTAGGATAAAAAAGATCCAAAGGACCTCATATCTATCTATTTTGAATGTACATTTCTCCCATCAAAAATTAAATAAATTATAGCAATAAAAGATATATTTGTCAAATAAACAGATATGAAATTCTTGGATTGCTCTTCCGGACCAAAAGGCCCGGAAGAGATCCTGTTCACAGTCCTCAGCTTGCACGAAAAGCAGTCTCCAACTGCTCGACGACTGCGTTGTTGGCTTTTGCAAATGGCTTGAGTTGACTTAGATCGTCCACAACGTCGTCTTTTGCGATGTCAAGAAACTCGAGCAGCTTTCCGACAGGCCCCTCATCGTTCCTGAAAAGCGCGATGGCAAGATGTACGGTTGAGATTTGCCGATCGCCATGATTTTGGGCCAGCGCCTCTGCGCGTCGAAGGTTTTCTCCGGCAGCCTTGCTGAATGGACGTTTTGCACTGTGTACGAACTTTCCCTCGCCAAAAAGGCGAAGAAAACCGTGCTGGACCCTCTCGGGCGTCAGGCCGCTGGTGCGTAAAACTTCACCAGTCACATCCTGGCCTTCGCTCAGGGCCATCAGTAGACATTCCGTGCCTATCTCCTCTTTGCGCAAGACCTGGCTTGCTTTTTGTTCAGCAAGGCGCAGTACAAGCAGCGCCGATTCGTCATGATTTTTTGGCATAATCTAAAACCCCCAAAGCACGGATGATTGAACAGGATTGAGGTCAAAACATGAGCCTCATATCTATCTATTTGAAATGTGCACCTCTATCCACCAGAAAGTAAGTTTACAATACTCTATGTGGGTTAGTCTGTCAACTTATGTCGTCTTGAGAGTCATATTCTTTTTTGTAATCAAAACTTGAACTCGGAACATCAAAAGACAGACTGCCGTATCCCCCTCGTTGTTGCGCCATATGATATGCCAACCGTAACTCTTCTACCTCGCCTACGCATTCAAAAGGCTTCATTACATCGTCTATACCTAATAACCCCTTGAATGTTTCTTGCAAAGACTCTTTTACAAACAAATCTTGTCCAGTAAACAAACTTTTTAGATCTTTAGCTTCTACAAATGGGGCAAAAAGAAGATACGAATTTGCACACTTCGGACACTCGCCGCACCAACTAAGATTGGTATTGTCGGTTCCTTGTCTGTAGTTCGCTACGTTACACGAAGAAAAATCATGACCAAATTTTGACCAAGCTTTTTGTACAAAAATCTCTGCAAGCCTAAGCTCGCTATACTGCCTCAGCGGAGATCCTATGATAATATTTGGAGATACATATTTTTTGACGTATTCTGCAAACATCTGCTCAGCGTGCCAAGATTTTGACCATTGATGATTTACTGGCAGATCACCTATCCAACCATGCGGCTCTTCACCCTCGTGGGCTATCGATACCAAAACCGTCTGTAGGTTGAGCAAAATCGCCTGTACTAGAGCTAGGCTTTGCACAATATATGTCACGGGCACGTGCCCATTTAATGCACCCTGGTCTGCCGCTTGATCCAAGGCCTTATGGTCTATCTTTCTGTGCGCAGTGACAAGTGGCGAAGAAAGTTTTTTTAGCACACCAGGATATTTATCTGTACTTGTAGCATACCATGGCACAAAAGCTTTGCTTTTTTCTTCTAGTAATGCAGCTGTTAATAAAGAGTCTTTTCCTCCGCTTTGCAAAGCCAAAATACCGTCTAAATTGTGTGTTCGTTGAACCTCGGGCAGACTTACACCTTGATCCTCTTTAAAGTATGCCAAGTTAGCTCGAGTTAGCTTGTTTTCAAAAGCAAATTGCCCCAAACCTTCCTGATAAACTTTACTAAAAAAATCAGCTTGCCAACTATCTAGATTACCGGAATTTATGACCACCCCAACGCTAGGAAAAGTCTTGTAATACGAAACCCCGACAATTATAAACGCCAAAAACAAAGCTTTATCTAAAAGTTCTTGGTCATACCCTCTACCCGCAGCAAAAACTACTTCCTCTTCAAAACTTTGTCCGTCCTCGAATTTATAACGAAACTTGGCACTAGATCCGTCAAAAGAATATGAATCAAATATAAACTTGCTCATAATTTTGCCACAAATTCTTTAAACTTGTCGCCACGCTGATAAAAGTTATCAAACATATCAAAACTTGGACACCCAGGACTCAGCAGCACTACATCTCCAGGCTCTGCAAATTCTCTAGCCTTAGAAACAATCTGTGCGAAATCTTTTGTTTGATCTACCTCAAACCTAGTTTCACCGACCCCCTCAAGTAGCTTGGAAATACTTGGTGCTGTTTCTCCTATAAGGATTACTTTTTTAATATTTTTTTGTTTGGTTATGACTTTTACCAAGTCGGCAAAATTTGCGTTTCTTTCTGAGCCCCCCACTATAACGATCTCTGGCTGCTCGAATGATCTAATAGCAGCTACGGTTGCAGCGGGCGAAGATGAAAAACTATCATCATAAAATGTAACACCACTGAGTTCTCGGACTCTTTCCGTATGATGAGGCAGCCCCTCAAAGCCAGAGATAGCTTTTGCCATGGCAGATATATCGTGGGTGTAGTGCCATGCTGCGGTTACAGCAGCGCACACATTCTCTAGGTTATGCACCCCCAACAAACCAACTTCGTCGGTCGAGCATACCACCTGATCAGCTATTATGATTTGTTGAGCCTTTATATAAGCGCCCTCTGGCGTAAAGTAACGCTGCTTGTGACCAAGAGATAATTGGGCAATTTGCAAGCTGTTTGGGTTTGTCGGATGGTAAATAATATTATCACTAGGCTTTTGGTACTTGGCTATATTAGACTTTGAATCTACATAGTCTTTCATACCGCTATGGACATTCAGATGATCCGGCTCTACTAACAAAACAACAGCCGTCTCAGGAGATTTATCAATGTCCCATAGCTGAAAACTAGACATTTCGTAAACAACGATACTGTTTTCATTCAAATCAGCAAGAATATCCAACGCTGGAGATCCAATATTACCGACCAAGTGAACATCGATGTTTGCAGCACTTAACATTTCTTTAATAAGAGTACATGTAGTACCTTTGCCCTTTGTGCCAGTTACGCCGATAATTGGTGCTGGACATTTTTCAAAGAACTCTCTTGTAACAGATGTAACCTTACCGCGTGATGACACATTCTCTGGTGGAATTGCAGGAGTTTTAATAACAATATCGGCGTCGATATTATGAAAGTCATTCACACTGCCAATAAACTCGGTACCATCAGGCACCTCGTATTTTGGCGACTCTGCATTGTCATATATCACAAATTGTGCGCCAGGTTGGGTGCGTGAATAATATTTGTATGCACTTTCACCCTCAACACCATATCCTAACAATGCAATTTTCATAAAGCCATTATCTCATAAATCTTTAACAATTTATCAGTTTTTAACGAATACGGTGGCAATCTTTTCGTGCAACCTGTCTAGTAGCTCTCGCTCGTTGTCCGCTACGCCAGCTAGTACCCAGGTTTGATTGTCGACAAATTCTTGGGCTAGTTTTGCAATATCTTCGCGTTTTGTTGCAGCAATACGCGCCGGAACCTTGTCGTATTGGTTAATAAACCCATCAAATAAATACCGGCCAGAATAAAAACCGGCAATTTGCCCCACGGTTTGCGCACTTTGCTGATATCTTCCTAGTGCATACTGCTTGGTTGCCTCTACCTCTTGCTCGGTTAAGCGTCCAGCTAAAACTCCCTTTAACTCTCGTACAATGATGTCAAAAACTGCCTCGGCAGTATCGGTGTTGGTTTCACCGGCAAAGTCCCACAAGCTGTACGTTTCATACGACGTTGTGTCGGACCAAATGCCATATGCAAGCCCCTTCTTTCGCGCTGCGCCCATAATTCGAGAAAACATGGTACCTGTTAACAAGTGGTTTAAGCATGCCATAGTAGCAATTTCTTTGTCGTTAAGCGAACGTGGCAAAACAAGCGCAAGACCA
>ERZ1292623.1922-Hain-H51-01um-R1-1922-length-19292-cov-5_pt2 | contig 17877 bp, 17 predicted proteins | sample MGYA00564398_ERZ1292623 | MGnify/ENA primary metagenome ERZ1292623 (study PRJEB36523, sample SAMEA6512633) | groundwater metagenome | collected 2019-01-07 | study: AquaDiva: Metagenomics assemblies of 32 groundwater samples | reverse complement strand
GTCTCCTACGTCAACTTCCTCAACCGCCACGACCAGCCGAGCCATGCTAATATTTTTTACATTGGTAAAGAACAAGAGGAAATTTTTGTGGAGACGGCTTTTCAGTACACCGACTACCTGCAGGGACGGGAGTTGAGCTTTGCCAATAACGTCCACACCACCGAGGGCGGGATGCATTTGACCGGTTTCCGCTCTGCTATTACCCGCACCTTCAATGACTACGCGCGCAAGAACGGCTATCTCAAAGAAAAAGATGAGAACCTGACCGGTGAAGATATCCGGGAAAGCTTGACCGTGATCGTGTCGGTCAAGCTGCGCGAGGCCCAGTTTGAGGGCCAGACCAAAGCTAAGCTCGGCAGCACCGAAGCCCGCACTGCCGTGGAGTCAGTCATTAACCTGGAATTGCCCGACTGGCTGGAGCGCAACCCCAGCGACGCCCGCGAGATCATGGGTAAGATTATCCTGGCCGCCAAAGCACGTGTGGCCGCCAAAGCCGCTCGAGAAACAGTTATTCGTAAGGGTGCTTTAGAGGGTTTTACTTTGCCTGGAAAACTGGCCGACTGCTCCTCAAAAGACCCCGCCGAATCGGAACTATTCATTTGCGAAGGCGAATCAGCCGGCGGCTCATCAAAAATGGGCCGCGATCGCAGAACCCAAGCAATCCTCCCATTAAGAGGGAAAATTCTTAACGTCGAGAAGGCTCGTATTGATAAAATGCTTGCCTCCCAAGAAATCAGAGCTCTTATTATCGCTATGGGCACGGCCATCGCCGAGGAATTCGACCTGGCGAAACTCCGCTATCATAAAATCATCATCATGACTGATGCTGACAGTGTCACCTATGACACCCCAATTTTAATATTTGATAAGCGACTGGGGTTGCTTCGAAAAATAAAAATGGGGGCCTTTGTGGAGAAAGAATGTGATGATACCAAAAATTATCAAATCCTTGCCTGCGACTTACAAAATAAAACATTCGGTTTAAGAGACATAGAAAAAACTATCCGTCATCCGATGCGAAAAAAAATATATGAAGTAAGAACCAGGTACGGTTACAGAATGAAGGTAACTGCTGACCATAGCATTTTCGTTCACAGAAATGGAGAATTTATAACCCTGCCGACCTTTAAACTTAAAATTGGTGATTATCTAGTTAGTCCTAAGGCTCTGGCGTCTTTAGAGAAAGATGTGATCATTGACATCAGTCCTTTGGTTAGAGAATTAGATTCGACAAGTATTAAAATTTCGCCAGCTACCCGGGTGGCTAATTACAAGGTTCCCGACACTGCCTGGATAGATTTGCCCTCAAATCAATGGCAAGACATCCAGCAAGCACGTGAGGGTGCTGGTATTTCAAGACGGATAATGGGTGAATCTATCGGGCTTTATTACGCCGTCATGCAGCAATGGGAATCAAAAATTGACAATGTGATGCCCAGATATGGCTTTTTAAAGAAATATCTTTCAAAAATCAATCTAGCGCCGGAGTCGGCCCTGAGAAAAGCCTCGGTTTTTATACCAGTTAAGGACTGGGGGGATAAATTCCCTCAGGGGGCAGAGCTTTATTTTGGAAATCACACAAAAAAAATAAAAACTCTATTTCCCTTAGACGAAGACTTGGCTTATCTTTTGGGTTGGTATATTGGTGACGGTTGCTGGACGCCCCAAAGGAAAAACCCAAACCGATTTTCTCTTTCTTTTGGCAAGAATAAAAAACCTTATTTACCAAAATTAGGAAAAATAATCAAAGAGATGTTTGCTTGTAATTCCTTTATTGATCAAAGAAACGGTGGTTCTGATCAGCTTACTTTTCACTCCCATGAGTTCTCATTAATATTAAAATCGCTAAATCTATTAGGGAAGAAGTCATATGAAAAATTCGTGCCGCCAGAAATACTAAGTTCGAAAAAAGAAATAAAAGAAGCTTTCTTACGGGGTTACCTTGAAAGCAACGGGGCAATTGTTGTAAAAAAATACAGCCGCGGCTATACCAGCAGACTCTCGTTTACCACAGTCTCTAAAGAACTAGCAGAAGATACAGTCATATTATTTCGACAAATCGGTATTTTCCCCGGCATCACCTCTCGCCTTAGCAAAGATCATTTTCGCAAGGACGGCGTAATGATTTCAAGTGCCAGACCTGGTTACATTGTTACTGTGGGCAGTGTAAGTCAGCTAAGAAAATTAAAAAATGTTTGGTATAACCATAAAAATGCGGGTAAGCTTAAAAAATACCTTAGAATATGCAAAAAGAACCGGAAATCTTATCCAGAGGTAGAAATAGGTCAAGGAATCCTTTTACCAATCACCTCTATCAAAAAAATCAGGCCGGAACACCCATACGTGTACGATCTTGCTGTAAAGGTAGATGAGAACTTTGTGGCCGGCGCTGGAGGATTACTTAGTCACAACACCGATGGTGCGCATATTCGCACCTTGCTTCTCACTCTATTTTTTCGCTACTTCCCCCAACTTATCGAAAACGGTCATATTTATATTGCCCAGCCACCGCTTTACAAGATCCAGGCTGGCAAAACCATCCATTATGCCTACAATGATAATGAGAAAGAAAAGGTTTTAAATCAAATTAAATCAGCTAAGGTTCAAAAAGAATTAGCAAAAGAAAAAACGCCCACTCAAAAAACTGAATGGGAAGTGACAAAAATTGAAGCTGCTGGTGATGGAGTCCCCATCGTTGGTAGCGAAACTAAGCTTACAGGTATTGATATACAGCGTTATAAGGGTTTGGGTGAGATGAATGCCTCGGAATTACGGGAAACAACTATGGATCCTAAAAACAGGGTTTTGCTCAAAGTAACCATGGCCGACGCCGAAGAGGCCGATAAGATTTTTGATATTTTGATGGGTTCCGATGTTTTGCCCCGCAAGAAGTTTATCCAAACCCACGCCAAAAATGTTAAGAATTTAGATGTCTAGTTATTGACTTCCGGTTTTTAGGGGGTATACTGACAATTGAAATATGGCCCCCCAGGGGGTTTTAAAATGGAACAAAAGTTAATTTTATGAATAAATTAATACTTTTTTTAAAGGACGTCCAGGTTGAGCTTTCTCGGGTCAGCTGGCCCACACCGCGTCAGACTTTGCAGTATGCGGCTATCGTCATTGGGATGAGTTTGGCCGTGGCAGTATTCCTGGGAACCTGGGACGCCGTGTTTGGATTTATATTGAATAGAATATTATTGAAATAAAATAGACTAAAGTCGAAAGTCTAAGGTCTAAAGCTTTAGCCCTTAGTCATTGTCCTTAGTCATTGGTCATCTTTGCCCAAGCAAATCTCATCCGGACAACGTCATTGGTATGCCCTCCACACCTATTCCGGCTACGAAGACAACGTGGCCCGTAATCTCAAGCAACGCATTGAGTCGCTTGGCTATGAGGACAAGATTTTTAACGTGCTGGTGCCAAAGGAAAAAAAGATCAAGATGAAAAGTGGCAAAAGAGAGGTCATAGAGGAAAAAATCTATCCGGGTTATGTGCTGGTGGAAATGATTGTCACTGATGATTCATGGTACATCGTGCGTAACACTCCTAACGTGACCGGTTTCATTGGCGCGGGCGTCATTCCCACGTCGCTTTCTCCGGATGAGGTAGATATTTTGATGAAACGCATGGGTGTGGATGAGCCGAAGTATAAATTTGACGTGGTGGTAGGTGATAATGTTAAGATTACCGATGGCCCATTTAAAGATTTTGATGGCCGCGTTTCCGAAGTAGATGAAGAACGCGGTCGAATCAAGGTGCTCGTTACCATGTTCGGTCGGGAGACTCCAGTGGAGTTGGATTTCTTGCAGGTGAAGAAGATATAGCGTAATGCTAATCTACAAATGCACACGAATGCCACAAATAAAGTTTTATTTAAAGAACTCTCCTATAAATTATGCGGGTTATGCTTTCAAGTTCATAATGAACTAGGGCGGTTTAGGAACGAGAGACAATATGCTGACGCGATAGAAAAGATATTTAAAGAAAACAATATAGAATATGAAAGAGAATTCGAGTTAGCTATAAGTTTTAATGGCGAGGCCAAACGAAGAAATATTGTAGATTTTCTTATAGAAAATTCTGTTATTCTAGATATTAAGGCTAAAACTGTAATAACAAAGGATGACTACTTTCAAATGAAACGCTATCTGGCTTCGGCAAAGAAAAAACTTGGAATAATAGTAAACTTTCGGCAAAGATTTCTGGCGCCCAAAAGAGTGATAAGCAATTATTCGTAGCATTCGAATGTCATTTGTAGATTTGCATTACGCTTATGGCTAAGAAAATAAAAACAATTATCAAGCTCCAGATTGAGGGCGGTAAGGCAACGCCCGCTCCTCCCGTCGGTACCGCTTTAGGTCCCCATGGTTTAAATATCTCTGACTTTGTCAGACAGTTTAACGACGCCACCAAAGAAAAAATGGGCGAGGTTACTCCCGTTGAAATCACTATTTACGAAGATCGGAGTTTTACTTTTGTATTAAAAACACCCCCGGCCGCCTACTTACTTAGAAAAGCCGCCGGGATTGAAAAAGGCTCGGGTGAACCAAATAAAAACAAAGTGGGCAGAGTCAGCAAAGATCAGGTACGTAAGATTGCTGAAACTAAAATGGTAGATCTTAACGCCAATGATGTGGAGGCCGCCATGAAGATCGTGGAAGGAACCGCCCAGTCAATGGGAATTGAAATAAAGTAAACTTGCGTTGATTAAATATGTATGCTAACTAAAATTAGTCATGATGACTATTTATTAGTTCTTTAACACGGGGAAAATATGGACATAAACGGTAGGGATGTAGTATTTGGTCATTACACCTCAAAGGTTATACTAGATTACAACACGTTATCCCGTTTCGTTGAGGCCTATCGCGTCTTGGGAAAAAAGATAATCTTAACTATTGGATCATGGGATTTATTACACCCCGGGCATGTTAGATATCTGGTTATGGCAAAAAGTTACGGTGATGTTCTTGTAGTTGGTGTAGACAGTGACGTAGCTATAAAGCGTTACAAACTGGAGACTCGCCCCTTGATTCCTCAAGAACAGCGGATGGAAATGCTAAGTTATCAGGGATGCGTTGACTTAATAACCGATATCAGTGACGTGGATAGTAATGGACGATGGCATTGTGGTTTACTTAGATTTATAAAACCTGAAATATTCGTAGCTGTCGAAGATAGTTATTCGGAAGAGCAGAGACTGGAAATCAAAAAGTTTTGTGGATCATTAGTGGTATTGCCACCCCAAGCCACTGATATTTCAACTACAAAAATTATCCAGGATGTTCTTAAGAAACATTGGGATGAATTCCTTCATCAGGGAACGCAAGGAGCATCTCAACCATGAAAAGAATTTTAATTCTTTATGTCCCAGTAATTCATCAGGGATATCTAAATCTTCTTTACAGCTTTATAGGATCAGAAGTCTATCTTTTAGGCGAAGAAGTTGCCAGAAAACTAGATTGCTATCGCTATGAAATTCGGGCTATTTCACCGGACGCTATTCGGGCGATGTTACTGGGAATAAAGGGTTTAAAAATACATATTATTCTTGATGGGGAAAAATTCAGAAACGATCTGCCAGATGGCGTTGAAATATTTTCTTCAAATGATAGCACCACTCGAGAGTTCAATTCGCTTTTTCTGCCGGGGAGAGAAATTAAATATCTGAATTCATTCTTAGCTTGGGATCGAGCTAAAATCGCCGCCCTAAATCCCGTCGAGTACGATTGTGAAATATCAACCGCTGAATTTGATCGAGAAGTCATGCATCTCGCTGAAACTGAAAGCGAGAGAAGTCCTGATTGGTGGCGTCAGGTGGGAGCCATCCTAGTAAAGGAACGGCGGATGATAATGTCGGTTTTCAACTCGGCAGTTCCCTCGGAGCTAATGAGCTATGCCCTGGGAGATCCGCGCGATTACATTTCGGCGGGCACACAGTCAGAGCTGCAGACTACGCTGCATTGTGAACAGGCGATTATTGCTGAGGCAGCCAAAAAGGGAATAGCACTTGAGGGTACTAGTATCTATACTACGGTTTTCCCGTGTCCGGTTTGCGCAAAACTAATTGCCTATTCGGGAATTAAGAATTGTTATTTTAAAAGCGGTCATGCAGTTTTAGATGGTCAAACCATCCTTAAAGCCAAAGACGTAAAAATAATTTTGGTAAAATAAAAGCCCCGTCGCTGACGCGGCTTTTTTATCCGACGGGAAATAGAACCGTTTTGGATTTCAAGGGTACAATAAGGTGAGCATGGAGATGTCGCACGGTCGCTCCCGTAAGAGCGGGATCGCCAAACCGCAAAGTGATAGCGCCTCCTCTAATATTGAACTTTCTAATGGCCCACTTGACCAGTTTAGACATGGCGATCATGTCCGCGTTCCTTAATTGACCGAATTGTTCTTTGTGACGCCTAGAAATCAAAATAAAATGATAAGAAGTATTTTTATAGGGCCAGCTGATTTGAGTAATAATCCAATCACCGTCTTTTTTTAAAACTGGGTGCTTATGATACTTAAAATTTTCCGTGCAAAAGGGGCACTTGCCCTCTTTTTCAATCACGGCTAATACCTTTTTATACTCCTGGTTTTTGGTAAATTTTTTGGTAACAAATTTCTTCTTCATTATAAAAAAGACTATACCCCCACCACGACTTGAATAGCCGGATGATAAGTATAGTCCACAAGTTTGAAATCTTCTGGCTCAAGTTTTTTCACAGTATCAAGTGAAAGGTTAGTGATATCCGGTAAAACAACTCTGGGAAGTTCAAGCGGCTTACGCATCAATTGGAGTATAGCTGCCGCAATTGAATTATTGTACAAATGGGTATCCGATAAAGTATGGACAAACTCATATGGCTGTAACCCGGTCACCTTTGCCATCAAGAGCAGAAGCAGAGAATAGGAAGTGATATTATACGGCACTCCTAGGAAAACATCTGCGCTTCTTTGAAATAAGTGAAGTGATAGTTTTCCGTTGGCATGGAAAAACTTAAAGAAACAGTGACAGGGCGCCACAAAAACCTTATCAGTAAGCTCCGGATGCCAAGCGCTTACTACTAACCGCCGGGAATTGGGATTTTTCTTTAAGGTTTGATAGACCTCCTCGATCTGATCAATCGTTCGTCCATCAGTGGTTGGCCAGTATCGCCAGAGCGGCCCATAAATCATCCCGAGATCGCCTGGAGCTAGACCATAACGCGCACAGGCTTCAGGCGTGGCCCATTCATCCCAAATGGTAATACGTCGATCCTGCAACCATTTAACTTGACGGTCACCGCGCAAGAACCATAACAGTTCTCCGACAATAAAACGAAAGGGAACGCGTTTGGTGGTAATTATCGGGAAGGCGTCTGTGCTGACCCTAAAGCGCATTTGATAACCACATACCGCAATATTACCAATTAACTGCGGATCCGTTTTCTGCTCACCATGATCCAATACGTACTGAAGTAATTCAAGGTACTGTCGCATTAATCTTCTCCTTCTTAAATAAGACTGCTTAATTAAGCTACTAATAAAATCTGACTAGGTCAAATCTTAATATCATGGGAACGCTTTTTTAATCAGGAAAATCATGTTAGATTTTATTTATGCCGTACGAACCAACAATTGGCCTGGAAATTCACGTCGAACTGAAAACCAAGACCAAGATGTTTTGTAATTCGCTCAATGATCCGGATGAAAAACATCCCAATGTAAACATTTGTCCGATTTGCCTTGCGCATCCAGGAACTCTTCCTGTAATAAACCAAGAGGCGATTAATAAACTAATTCGAGTAGGTTTGGCACTTAATTGCCAGATTGCCGAATTCTCAAAATTTGATCGTAAAAATTACTTTTATCCCGATCTGCCCAAGGGTTATCAGATATCTCAATACGATATGCCGCTTTGTTATGAGGGCTGGCTGGATATATCAGCCACAGCTAATAGCCAAGAGACTATAGACAATAGCCGTAGTCTATCGTCTATAGTCCCTAAGCGCATTCGAATCCAGCGCATTCATATGGAGGAAGATACTGGACGCTCCGTCCATCCAGAGGGCGCCGATTATAGCTTGGTTGATTTTAACCGAGCGGGAGTGCCCTTAATGGAATTAGTGACTTATCCTGATTTAAAAACTGGGAAAGACGTGGAGGTTTTTGCCAAAGAGCTACAACTTATTTTACGTTATCTTGACGCCTCTGATGCGGATATGGAAAAGGGTCAGATGAGAGTAGAAGTAAACATTTCAATAAAGGAACTGGGCGCGGAAAAATTCGGAACCAAGGTAGAGATTAAAAACATTAACTCAATAAGCGCCGCTTCCCGCGCCGCAGATTACGAGATCAAACGCCAAACTGAAGTTCTAGATTCTGGCGGTAAGGTGATTCAGGAAACTCGCGGCTGGGACGATAATAGGGATAAAACCTTTAGTCAGAGGATTAAGGAAGGATCGGCCGACTACCGTTATTTTCCCGAACCAGATTTACCGCCGCTGCGCTTCAGTCAAAAACAGATTGAAGAAACCCGACTCGGACTGCCGGAGCTCCCTGGCCAACGGCGAGACAGATTTAAAAAAGACTATGGTCTCAATATTGCTCAAATTGAGATCTTTACTGTGGCTAAAAATCTCGGTAACTATTTTGAAAATGTCGCCAGCGAACTGGATAGCTGGGATAAATTCGCTCACCTCAAAAAGCCAGACGCGGAACATCAGTTAAAACTCTATAACCTAGCCGCTAATTATTTGATCACCGAATTTCCGCCGCTTTTTAATATGACCGGACTGGAAATTAACGAGCTAGCAGGCATTAAAATTACCCCCGCTGGTCTGGGCGAGCTGGTAGTGAGAATTTTTCATAATGAAATATCTTCCACCGGCGCCAAGATTGTATTGCGAGAAATGTTTGAAACTGGACTTACTCCGGGCGAGATTATACAGAATAAGAACTTGGGTCAAGTTTCCGACACTGCCGAACTGCAAAAAGCGGTCGAGGCAATAATCGCTAACAATTCAAAGGCAGTGGGGGACTATCGCCAAGGCAAAACCGAAGTGTTAAAATATCTGGTGGGGCAAGTAATGGCCATGTCCAAAGGCAAGGCCAACCCCAAGATCGTTCAGGAACTGCTCGAAAAAACCCTTCAATTTACAGGAGCGCTTAATGACACTAGCCGGCGATATGACGCGTGATGGGATAATTTATGAGGTCCTAAAAATGATTGATGAGGTGAGCGCGGGACAATCCAGCGCTGATGCCAGAGCGGCCTTGATGCTACTGAAAACAAAGGTTACTAATCGTTGGTTAGATGACACCGAATTTATCGGCTCGTCTCTTAGTTCTCGAATCCAGCATAATGGTATAAAGTTCTCTTTAATTAGGTAAAGTGGCAATAAGAGGCAAAATCCACTGCCGCGATTAAGCTTTGAGAAACTTTGAAGCCAAACCCATGGCTTCTTTTTTATTATTAACCCACTTAACTTTTTTGTCTTTATTGAACCAGGAGAGTTGCCGCCGGGCATACTGCCAGGTGTTTTTTATCATTTGGGCCCTTGATTCCTCCAGCGTAATTTTGCCATCGAGATAGTCAATTATCTCCCGATAACCAATGGCCTCAAAGGCTTTGGGTTTGCGCCCGTATTTGGCGATTAATTTTCTTACCTCTTCAATTAATCCGTCTCCATACATTCTATGCGCTCGTTCTTCTATTTTCCGTTTCAGAGTTTCCGGGGTTCCTCGTATGCCGATTTGAACAAAATCAAACAGCGGTTCGCCCTTTTTACGCTGACTAGTGAAAGTTTGACCAGTTAGTAGAGCCACTTCGAGCGCCCGTACTACGCGACGCCGATTTTTCGGATCAACTACATAAGCTGCTTCCGGATCAAGCTCCACCAATTTTTTGAAAACCTGCCCTAGTCCTTTTTCTTCAATTTCCTTTTCTAATTTTGTTCTTAATTTTTTATCCTCCTTCGCTTCTGGGATATTCAAATTATTGACCAGAGTCGAGATATAAAGGCCGGTACCGCCCACTACAATTGGCAGCTTCTTCTGCTTTAATATTTGCCGGATCGCCTGCAAGGCATCTTTTTTAAACTGGCCCGCGCTATAATCAGCATCGGGTTTTTTAATATCTATCAGGTAATGCTTCATGCCGTTTAGTTCGATTTTGGTCGCTTTGGCCGTCCCGATGTCCATTTCTTGGTAGATTTGACGGGAATCGGCCGAGATGATTTCCCCATTAAATTCCTTCGCTAATGACAAAGACAGCGCCGTTTTACCGGACGCCGTTGGACCGACGATCACAACTACTTTTGCTAAATCACCCGCCATTTAAATTAAGAGTGCAATCACTATTTTTTTCCCTGATTTCTAACTTCACTTTTCGTACAAACTCCTCAATTTTTTCTTGCCCCTTGTCGCCCTCACCCCGTTTTCTTATTGCCACATTATTGGTTGATTTTTCTTTTTCGCCAATTACCACTAGATAAGGAATTCTTTGCAGTTCCGCATCCCTGATTTTTTTACCAATTGATTCATTGCGATCATTCAGCTCAAAACGAATACCGGCTTTATCTAGTTCGCCACTGACAGACCGGGTGTAGTCCTGCACTTTGTCGGAAATCGACAACACCGCTACCTGGACAGGCGAGAGCCACAACGGCAAGCGGCCTTCCGTGTGTTCAAGTAAAATCCCAATAAATCTCTCAAAAGAACCAAAAACGGCCCGGTGGATCACCCAAGGCATCTTTCGTCCCCCATCTTCATCGGTATAAGCAACATCGAACTGCTTCGGAAGCATAACTAAATCCAGCTGGGCCGTGCCCATTTGCCAATCACGACCTTGAGAATCATTCAGGTGGGCTTCGATTTTTGGTCCGTAAAAAACGCCCTCTCCGGCGGCGATAGAATATTTAACGCCTGCCCGTTTGAGGGCTGTTTCGAGGGAGCGTTCGGCGATTTCCCATTCATCTTTTGTACCCAAAGCATTTTTTGGCTTCGTGGCTAAAACATACGAGGTAGGGAATCCAAATATAGAATAAAAGTTATTTATTGTCCTGATGATATTTATTACTTCTTGAGCAACCTGATTCGGCCTTACATAGATGTGAGCATCATCCATGGTAATCTGGCGTACACGAAAAAGTCCACCTAAAGTACCGGATAATTCGTTTCTATGCAGACGGCCAATTTCCGCTAACCGTAAAGGCAGGTCGCGATAGCTCCTAACTTTTGTGTTAAAAACATAAGTTGATTCCGGACAATTCATGGGTTTTATTACAAGCATTTCTTTTTCATCGCGTGGATTTTCGAAATAAAACATATTGTCACGATAATGATCCCAATGGCCGGATTTTTCGAAAACTTCTTTTTTAACCAAAATGGGTGTGGAAATCTCCAGATAACCCTCACGCTGATTCATTTCGCGAGCTATCTTTTCGAGCTCTTTAAAAATAACTATGCCCTTCGGATGCCAAAATGGCGCCCCTGGGGCAATTTCATGAAAGCTAAATAGATCAAGCTCACGCCCGATATCGCGATGATCGGTTAACTTTTCCGGCGAATCATTCGACATAAATAAATACTAGCAAAAAACGGCCTATTTTCAAATGGGCTTGACATAAAGAGAGAGAGAGTATTATGCGGTTAGTTCTCAAGAAAGGAGACCTTATGTGGGGAACTGGCAGTGAGCTTACTTTCCTGGAGGCGCTGGGCGGCCATCGGGGCACAAAGCCGGAGGTTCCGATCGATCTGAAAAAGAGGCTTAGCCTCCTAGAGCAGTACCGCAGAGCGATGGGGCTTCGGTGGAACTGGGCTACCATCGATGTTTCGATGGTACGGGAGTTCGTTGAGGACGCACTTATCAAGACTCAGCGTCTTCTGGCCTCTGGGGTCACAACAATTCCGAATCCCAACGCTCGGAAATAAAGGGTTCGGACTCAAAACTATCGGCCGTGCGTGGATCATATCCTCGCACGGCCTTTAAATTTTAATAACTAACTCAATGTCGCGATGGGCCGTACCGTTTCACAGAGTAGCTTGGGGATTCCATCCCGGTCGTTGAGCTTACCGCTGATGATGAGAACTTTATTTTCCTGAAAGGCATCGGCGTTTTTTTCGAAGACATCCGGAAAAACGACAACCTCAATTTTTGAGGTTAAATCTTCAATCCAGGAAAAAACCATGGGTTTGCCGGTTTTAGTCAGAATTTTTTGAATTTTAGTCACCACGCCGCTAATTTTAATGAGTGAGTTTCCCCGGTTGACGGCATCTTTAATTTTAATCACACCACTCTCAAAATCTATCTGTTTTTGGAAATCTTTGAGCGGATGATCAGAAACAAATAGCCCGAGCAGCTCTTTCTCCCACATTAGTTTTTCCGCCCGCGTTACCGGCGCCGCTTCCTTTAAGCGTAAGGTGGGCAGTCTAATCGGTATCACTAGGCCGTCAAAAAGACTCACCTGACCGGCTGAAAAAGATCTTTGACTCTCACGGGAATATTCTAAGAGTTGGTCCACATTAGCCAGCAAAGTGGCCCGGTCACCAAATTGGTCCAGAGCTCCACATTTTATCAGACTTTCGAAAGACTTTTTATTTAAATCCTTGTGCTGAACACGCTTTACAAAATTTTCAATACTTTCGAAAGATCTGCTCTTCTTTCTTTCATCAATGATAGCTTTAACGACATTCACGCCCACATTTTTAACTGCCGCCAACCCGAAACGAATTTCTCTGGTGTCAGGTACCACCGTAAATCCTTCCATGCTTTGGTTGATAACCGGAGCTTTGACTTGAATATCCATTGATTTACAGTCTTCGATGAGAAAAGCAGTCCGCTCAATATCTCCCGATGCCGAATTAAGAAGGGCTGCCATAAATTCCACCGGATAATGAGCTTTAAGATAGGCCGTCTGGTAGCTGATCATGGCGTAGCTTATCGCGTGACTCAAATTAAAACCGTAGCGATCAAATGGTTCAATCAATTTCCAGAATTTTTCGGCAATATCTTGAGAAATACCCTTGTTTAAACATCCATTTATTACCTTATCTTTCTGCTCTTGTAAGAGTTTCTTAATTTTTTTGCCTACCGCTTTACGCAAGATATCGGCTTCGGCCAAAGTAAAATCAGCCAGTGCTTGAACGGCCGCCATAAGACTTTCCTGATAGATTAAAATCCCGTAGGTCTTCTTCAAAATTGGCTCTAGTCTAGGGTGTAAATACTGGACGGCCTTTTTACCATGTTTGCGCGCAATATATTCTGGAATGAGCTCCATTGGACCTGGACGATAAAGAGATATCATTACGGCAATGTCATCGAAAACTGTTGGTTTTAGTTCTTTTAAATAACGTCTGATTCCTTGCCCCTCTAGTTGAAATACGCCACTGCAATTTCCTTCCTGCAAAAGTTTAAAAGTTTTTTTGTCATCCAGGGGAATATTATCAATAGCAATTTCAACTCCGTAATTCTGCTTTATTAGCCTCAAGGTATTGTGAATTATCGTTAAGTTCGAAAGTCCCAGAAAATCCATTTTCAATAATCCCAAATCTTCCACCGCGTGCATTTCGTATTGAGTGATAACATCGCCCTCGTTAGTGCCTTTTTGCAGCGGCAAATATTCGGTCAACGGTTTCGGGGTAATGACTACGGCACAAGCATGGGTAGAAGAATGGCGAGCTACACCTTCGAGTTTAATAGCTGAATCAATAAGTTTTCTGACATCGGTATTTGTGTTGTAAGCCTGTTTTAGCTCATCCACTTCTTCTACGCATTTTTTAAGATAGCCGGCTTTCTCATTTTGATTAGGATTAAATGGAATAAGTTTGGCCAAACGGTCACAAAAATCGTAAGAGAAACTGAGGGCTCGTCCAGCGTCACGAATACTGCCCCGGGCGGCCATGGTACCAAAGGTAATTATCTGAGCAAAATGATCAGCGCCATATTTTTGTCGGACATATTCAAACACTTCGTTGCGCCTGGCATCATCAAAATCTAAATCAATATCAGGAGGACTAATTCTCATAAAATTGAGAAAACGTTCAAAATAGAGATCATATTTTAAGGGATCTATGTTAGTAATATTCAAAACATAGGAGACTAAACTCCCAGCCGCAGAACCGCGACCTGGACCCACTATAATTTCGGATTTTTTTGCCCAGTTGACAATGTCGGCCACTATAAGAAAGTATGAGGCAAAGCCAGTTTTAACAATGACTCCCAGTTCGTATTCTAGTCGCTGTCTGGCTACCTCGTTAGGTTCTGCCCCGTAACGTTGCCTGATTCCTTCCAAGCACAATTTTCTCAAATAGTCATCTGTCGTATAACCAGCCGGTAGAGGAAAAGGAGGCAAATGGGTTTTACTCAAATCAATTTGGACATTACATTTATTAGCGATTTTAACTGTATTCTCTATGGCTTCGGGGGTGTCTTTAAATTTTTCGGCCATAGTTTCAGGTGATAATAGCGAAAAATCATCGGCTTTCATGGAAAGACGGTCTTTGCTGTCTATCTGATCACCGGTTTGCACAGCCAGTAAAACATCATGGGCTTGGGCATCTTCTGATCGGAGGTAGTGAGAATCTTGGGTGGCTACGAGGGGGATACCGGTCTCCCGCGAAAGTTTGATCATTTTTGGGTTGACAATATTTTGCTCTTCAAGATGAGGATGCTGTTGGATCTCAAGGAAAAAATTATTTTTGCCAAAGATATCCTGGTATTCAAGGGCGATTCTTCTGGCTTTTTCATAATTATTAGAAAGTAAAGCCCGAGAAATCTCACCCCCCAAACAACCCGAAAGGCCAATGATACCCTCGGCGTACTGTCTCAACAGATTTTTGTCTACGCGCGGACGATAGTAAAAGCCCTCAAGATGGGCAGCGGTGGTAAGTTTAATAATATTTTTGTAGCCGGCGTTGTTTTCGGCCAGGAGAACCAAATGATGGTAGCCCCATTTACTTTCACTGCCTGGACGTTTATCATACATGTTTTCGGCGATATAGGCCTCCATGCCAATGATCGGTTTAATTTCGGCTTTTTTACATTTTTGATAAAACTCGATGGCGCCATACAAAACTCCGTGGTCAGTAATGGCCACGGAGTCCATGCCCAGTTCCTTTACCCGAGCCACTAATTCATCAATCCGGGTGAGTCCATCTAGCAGTGAATAGTGAGTATGAGTGTGGAGATGGGTAAAACGCATATGTTAATCCTATCACTCGAGATTATTAAGGCAACCTGAATTTTTTGTTGATAAGTCAGCGATTTTTTGCAAAAAAATTAAACTGTGATAATATATCAAAACCATGGGTGTTCCACGAGCCCACTCAACTAGAGGCCAGAAAGGCCGCCGACGAAGTCATTTAGCGCTAAAACCATTAGCCCTGATTTCGTGCGAGCACTGTGGCAAACCTAGATTTCCTCATCTGGTTTGCAAATACTGCGGTTTTTATGGAGGGAGGGAAGTAGTAAATGTTTTGGCAAGGGAGTTGAAGAAAAAAGAGAAAAATAAGAGCAACCGATAGCTAAGAGATTATAGACAATGGCCATGCAGAATTAAGCCATAGTCTATGAGCTATAGTCTATAGTCTGCATTGATAATTTGGCATCCCGTCACTTATCGCGAAGCGTAGCCATGCAATCACTTTATGAGTGGGATTTTAAAGGCAGGAAAAATGAAATGCTGGATGAGATTATGATTCATAATACGAATGAATTCGCGCCCGGCCTGGACGACAAGGAATTCATAAAAAATCTTGTTAGTGGTACTATCACCAAGATTGATAATATCGATCGGATCATTGAAAAAGCCGCGCCGCAATGGCCAATTGAGCAAATTGCTATGGTAGACCGGGCCGTATTGCGTCTGGGTATTTATGAATTGCTTTTTGGCAACCGTGATGAGGTGCCGCCCAAGGTGGCGATTAACGAATCAATTGAACTCGCCAAAACTTTTGGCGGCAACGCCTCGGGTAAGTTTGTAAACGGGGTCTTGGGCACGATTTATAGGGAAATCGGGGAGCCGGGCAAAAACGATGCGCCCAAGAAGCCGAAAGAAGAACAAAAAACAAATATCGAAGAGACTAAGGTCTAAGGACTAACGACTAAAGCCAATAATTTTGACTTTAGACATTAGTCTTTAGACGTTGGACAAATGTACGAAGATAATCTCCGTGAGCTAGAAAACAAGATTGGAATAAAATTTAAGAACAAGGATCTCCTCCTCCAGGCCCTCACCCACCGTTCTTATCTCAATGAGAACCCCGCTTGGCATCTCGATAATAATGAGCGGCTTGAGTTTTTAGGAGACGCGGTTTTGGAGTTAGTGGTAACCGAATATCTTTATGAAAAGTATTCCGATCCGGAAGGTGAGCTAACCAGTTGGCGAGCCGCCCTAGTCAATGCCGTAATGCTCTCGAAAATTTCAGAGAAAATCGATTTAAATAATTATCTTCTTCTTTCCCGAGGGGAGGCTCGTGATACCGGCCGTGCCCGTCAGTTCATTCTGGCTAACGCTATAGAAGCATTGATTGGCGCCATTTATCTTGACCAGGGCTATGGGGAATCAAAAAAAATGATTAATGAATTTATCATAGGAGAACTGCCCTCTATCCTTCAAGAAGGCGCCCACCGGGATTATAAGAGCCGATTTCAGGAAGAAGCCCAGGAGCGAACAGGCATTACTCCTATTTATGAAGTTATCAAAGAGTGGGGACCGGATCATGCCAAGAATTTTCACGTGGGAGTGTATCTCGGTAATGAACTCATCGGAGAAGGGACCGGTCCGTCTAAACAAGATGCTCAACAGGTGGCAGCCAAGGATGGGTTGGAGAAGAAGGGATGGTAAGGGTTGGATTTTTTCGTATCAATATGTTACCATTTTGGAGCAATGTTAAAGATCAGATTGCAGAGAATCGGTAAGAAAGGTCAGGCCTATTTTCGGGTGGTGGTGACGGAACATACGACCAAACCCAAAGGTAAATACCTGGAGCTTTTGGGTTCATACGATCCTCACAAAAACGAGATAAAAGTAAATAGTGAGAAAGTAAAAAATTGGCTGGCCAAGGGCGCTAAAATGTCTGAAACGGTAAACAACCTTTTGGTTGGCCATAATGTTATTGAGGGTAACAAAGTAAAGGCATGGAAACCCAAGAAAAAGAACGTCGCCTCGACTATCGAAGTCGCGGCTACACCGGTAGCCCCGCCAGTAGCTTAATAATTGACTTCTGAATACTTCCTTGCTAAATTTTTATATCAGATTGCCCGTAACTGCAGAAAAAGTGGATTTCGACTGACCGACTTACCCTGAGTGGTTTGACTAAGCTCACTGTCGAAGTCTCACTGAAGGGATGATGTGAGTGGAAGTTCATTTTTATCTGTCAATCAGAATGGCACAATATGTAGATAGAGATTTCGTCGAGTATATTGTTAAACAGATCGTCAATAAACCCGACGAGGTAGAGGTCACTAGAAAAACCGATGAGATGGGAGTTTTGATTGAAGTTAAAGTCAATCAAGAAGATATGGGACTTTTGATCGGACGCTCCGGCTCTACGGCCAAGGCTATTCGTATTTTAGCGAGAATAATCGGTATCCGAAACAACGCCCGCGTAAATCTTCGGATTGTTGAGCCAGAAGGCAGTACCCACATACGCAGTGGGTCTGGTGAGAAAACGAAAAACGTGGACGATGTCATGGAGGAATTAAATATGTAATCAAAAAACCCGCCGCTGGCGGGGTTTTTGATTGTGGATATCCTCCTGTTTGCTTTGTTAATAACTTAGGTATACTAAGAGTATTTGGTAAGGGAAATCAGCGCGGGAGATGTAGTCGGTCAAACTCCCGCGCTGATTAGCTCTTTCATATCGACTACCCCTCACCCAAAGCGGAGGCGAGGTGAC
>ERZ1292623.1452-Hain-H51-01um-R1-1452-length-22783-cov-7_pt2 | contig 17877 bp, 15 predicted proteins | sample MGYA00564398_ERZ1292623 | MGnify/ENA primary metagenome ERZ1292623 (study PRJEB36523, sample SAMEA6512633) | groundwater metagenome | collected 2019-01-07 | study: AquaDiva: Metagenomics assemblies of 32 groundwater samples | reverse complement strand
TTCCACAGGTACCGCTGCCCAGCGACCAGCGAAACCGAGTCCGGGATCGCCGCCAGGTCAATCTGGACGTTTCCTCCCGTCTCATCCGTGACCGTGAATCCGTCGGCCTGGTCGAATTGAATCGTGTCGACATTGGAGATTGTTGGTACGAGGTCTGCCTCTTCGACAACAAGAGAGCCACCCGTGTCTGCCGTGCAGGTAATCACCCCGGTCGCAGCAATGGCCGACACCTTATCCGTGCCGCCGCACGTCAGCGGTCGAACGGTATTCGATGCCGCGTCAGGGAACGTCACGGCTCTGTCGGCCGTTGGGTCGGTGAACACCAGGCGGGTCTCAAAGGTATCGGCCGTCGTCCCTTCACACACGATGGATCCGACAATAGTCGCGTGGTCCGAGAACAGACAACCACCCGCGACCATCACCGGGTCAGTCCCGCAGTCTGGAAACTGCGCCACAACCGTGGCGCAAACAAAAGCCAGTAACACGGATTAGTACCCCGTACACCGGAACACGAGAACGTCGCTGGCAGTCCAGGCGATCGCAAGACCGGTGGTCCGTGAGTAGTTTTGTAGGCTGATGCTCGTCGCCGTGCTCGAAATCACCTCGGTCTCGAATGACGCCGGCGTAGTCGTATCGACCACGCCGCAAGCCCATCCTGTCGTAGATGCAGGCATCGTGACGACTCCGGTCTGGGCCGTGCCGCCGGTGCCGACCGTGACCGTAAAGGCCGGTGTACCCGTGGCTGCGATTGTCGGCGAGGTGCCGAATCCGCTGAATATTGTTGGGTTGGTTGATGACGACACCAACGACCCGTCGGTGCTCAGAGATACACTGAATGTCGTCGCGAGCTGTAGTGTCGTCGCCGTTGCGGTCGTGCGGATGGCCTCGGCGGCTCCGGCGATAATCGATATCTGATTTGCGGCGCTGCGGGACATCCCAGTGTCGGTGTCGCCCGTGAAAGATATCGTGGGGACGGTGGTACTCCCGGCTGCGAACAGCAATGCAGGTTCACCCGTAGTTAAGCTGGCAAACGATGTCGCGTCGGCTTGGTACTCAGCGGAACCAGCAAACGAAAATCGAATTGCCGCGCTGGTCGAGGCGTAAAGGCCTATGGACCCGAACGACAGCGATGGCGTAACGGCGTCATTGTCGACCGCGAAGACTAGCTTTTGATTCGCCACCGTGTTGAGCAGCAGGTCGCCCTGAACAACGATCGCGTCGCCACGCGTACCCACGGCCACCGTGGTGCACGTGCCATCGAACTCTGCGAGCACCAAGGATGCCGTGTCCTCGTCGATCACGATGCTCACCACTGCCGACGAAGCCGTGGCGGTTACACCATCCGGCGTCCCGTCATTGAGTTGGGCGGCCAGGTTGGTCGCTGTTTGATTATTGCTCGTCACTGCGTTCCAGTCCGCGCCGCCGAGCTCGCTCTCGGTGAGCACGGTGGCTGTCGATGTACCGTTGCTGTTGATAACCGTGATGGTTACCGTGTCGTCCTCGCACAGGGTGTAGTCGTCGATCGTGATGGTGGAGTTGTCCTGTCCGCCGGCGAGGATCAGGTTTGCTGCCGTGGTGGTGTTGTTTGGAAAGCCTGGCTGTGGCCTGAGTAGCAAGCCTTGTGGCGCGATGTTGGTGCGTTTCTCACAACCGACCGCGCCGTTGCTGTCGAACAGCGCCGAATCAACCCCGGCACATACGCCCACCCCGGTCGCCTCGTAGCCGACAGACGACGTGCTGGCTGATGGCGGCTGGATGTAATGGACGCCTAGCACGGCTAGCAAAAGCGAGCAGAGCACGGGTCACCTCACTGGTATTTTACGTACTGACAGTTGGCCGTAGCGTCCGACACGTTCAGCACGCTCACGTAAAATGCAGTGCCATCCGTGGTGATCGGAATAATGGACCGCGCCGCCAACACACCGTCAGTTGACGCGGCGTCTTGCCCAGAGGCTGCGGTGGTGCGCCGGAAATAGGCGTCGGCCGTGCACTGGAATGCGTAGCGGCTGAACTGCGTCAGCAACCCGCTGTAGGCCGGGGTTGCGCTAGACGCATCGATGGCTGTCCACGCCGCACCGGCAAATACGCCATCGCGCTGCATGGCCTGGGTTGCCCCGGGCTTGAGCGTCAACATGTCCCCGCCATCCGTGTTCTGAGCGGCCACGACACCTACCGTCATAGCCACGAGACAGAGGACAAACCCGGAAATAAAGTTTCTCATGAAACACTCACAGGGCTGCCACTTGGACGAGCCGGTAGAAGGTTCTGATCACGGCCGTGCCAGCCGCCGTGCCAGGTTGCGTGAACGGCGTAGTGCAGATGAGCACAACGTTGGTGTTGACGAGAGCCGCCCCCGCCAGCGGGCGCAGAAGTTGGATGTTGTTGGCAGCGGCTCCAATGCTCTCCACCTCTGTTGTTGTTCCGGTGGCGTCCTCGCCTCCTTGGTATCTGGCAGATATGGCGCTACCACCCGTATACGCTGCCGTAGCGAATGTGTAATTGATTGACACGCCATCAATGAGAATCACCTTACCGGCCACCGCAGTGACCAATGCCACTCCGTTCGTGCTCCCGATATCTCCGACGGCGCTGCCAACAATCTCCGTGGCCGTGATTGCCACGCTCGTCATATAGAGCCCGTCGACCTTGAACACACCGCCGAGATCCGCCGTGGCTTGGCCTGTGAAATAGCAGGCGTTGACCGCCACGTCGGTCGAGTTGGTGTGCGTGATCCCGTAGGTGCCGTTGTTGAAGGCGCACCCGGTGAACGACGCGCCGAGAATGCCGTTGGCCACGGCCCCGGTGAGGATGGTGTTTACGCCCTCGTCGGCGTTACGTAGCAGGTAACAGCCAGAAACGCTCACGCCGGTGATCACGGCGCTGCCTGTGCCCTCTATTTCGAGCACATATTCCGTGGCTGTCGCCGAGTTGGTTCGAATGTGCGCCCCGGAGATGTCGATGCCCTGAACGCTCGCAGAGGTCGTAAATGTGATGCCATTCCCGCTCGTCGACAAATACCGCCCACCACGAATATGCAGCTTGTCGATCAGGCCGGTGCTGGAGATTGCCACGTTACACGCGTCGTCGACGCAATCAACCCAGCAGTCTACGATCTGGCAATCGCTGTCGAGCGCGTTGCTCTTGCGGTAGCGAATACCTCCCGTGGGCCCGTCGAGTACACGGCAGCCGTAGAGGCGGAAATTACAGTTGAGCCCATCGAAGGCATAGAGCTCGGTAGATGACGAGATCAAGGTCGCCGTACAATCGATGGCGCTGAAGTCGTGCTGTACCGCGGCGCAGAACTGCCACACTCCGAGCGAGTGGCATTGTGCGAACATAATGCCCCATACGTTGCCGCTCCCTGTCGTCGTGATGTAGCCACCGGTGTGCAGCAGACCTGTGGTGATCACGTCGCGGCAATCCTGTGTCCATACGCCGTAGCCGCCTGCGCTGCTGTTGGCCAGGGTGCCACGCTCGACCACGCAATCGCGGATCACAGCGCTGGCTGAGCGGTAGACGTTGATCGCACGGTCCATGGAGTCGAAGCGGCAGTTGTCGATCAAGACCTGCTCACAATCCTCCAGGTAGGCACCGCGGTAGGTGCGCCCGCTGTCGCCGATCACTCGTATGTTGATCATGCCGGACCGGCGGACTGGCGTAATCTCCCGCACGGCTGCATTATTGCCCGTCGTGTGGGCCAGCCTCACCTCGCCCTTGAGGGTCAGAGTTGTGCCCGAAATGGCGGAGATAAAGACAATCTCGGTGCCGTTGATGTCGTCGTAAAGGCGAAGCATGTCGCCGACAGCCAGGCCGGTGGCGCTCGTAACGGCGATGGTGGTATCTCCCGCTGCGGCGCTCGACGACAGCGTTGTGGCCGCACTCTCTGTGCCGCGGAAGCGTATGCACTCATCCGATACGTTGTCGGTGAAGTCCAGGACACCGTTTTGAATGATCCTGCCGCTCGGGATGTCCAGCGTCGCATTGCACTTGTAGGTGCGGCCTTCGAGGTCAATCACCGATGTCGATGCCGTGATGGCGTCGGCCAAAGCCGTTGCGTCGTTAGTGGAGCCGTCTGCTACGGCCGCGTAGTCCATAGGCGACGTGAGTAATGACCGCCTGCGCGTGCGGTCCAGGATCGGCACACTTGCCCCACCGTAACTATTGATCGTCCAGTAGGTCGTGTCGTTGGCCGAGTTGCGTAGCCTGAGCGTGTAGCGCTCGTCTTCGAGTCCGTAGACGGCTGGGAACCAGCCGTTGGCATCCGAGATTACAGGGTTGGCACCGGCCGCCGTGAGTAAATCGTTGGTGTAGTTCGCCTTGTCGGTCGTAGTCCCGGTCACGAACGTTGCGAGCCGAGCACTCGCCAGAGGGTTGCCCGCATTGTCGGTCGCCTGAAACGGCGGGAGTAAAAGACCCATTAGTCGATCCCGTAGGCAGCGCCCGCGGCCTCCCTCGCTGCCTCTGGAGTAATATGTGGCCGCAGTATGGTCATACCGGCCGTGAGTGCAAGCCCGCGCAAAGCCGCCGACGTGGCTTTGCCGGACGCGGCGCTAAGCGGCCTGGGGTCGAATGCCAGGCGGGAGATGCGGGCGAGATTTTCCAGACCGCGGCGCTCGCTCACGACGGCAAAAAACGCGTCTGGGTTGTCGAACCAGCCGAGTAGCTTGTCGGCCGCAGCGCCCCCCACTGCGCTAGTTGCCCCCTGTCCGCCGGCCAGCTTGCGCAGTACGCCCTGTACGGCGGCCTGGGCGAAATTCGCGTAGGTGGGCGAGCCGTGGCCAGCCGGCCCGTAGCCGAGCCTGTGCGCGATGTCGGCCACGTCCTGGAGGTTCTGCACGGCCTTGACATCGCCGTCGAAGGCAGCCCTGAGTGCGCTGTCGCGCTTGGCCATCGCGCCGCGTATTTTAGAGGGCGAGATGTTTCCGATCGGCACCTCGGGCCGGAATGGTAGGTCTGCCCCGCGCTCGAACCCGCCGGACTCAAAGATGCCGCGCAGCAAATGCCCTCGCAAGTCCTTGCCCAACGCCGGGTCGGCCTTGTCCGCCACCTGAAGGACAGACCGCAGCTCCGTGCCCTCCATGCCAACCAGTCTCTTGGCCACGAGCTCGGGGTTGTTGATATCCGCCCTGAGGATCGAGCTCACGGCCTCGGTCGTCTCCTTGTCGATCGCCTGTCTGCCCTCGCGACCAATACGGATGGCCTCGTTTAACTCGCGCGCGCCCGGGCCACCGGCGATGCTCTTGGTCGTGGCTTCGAGATCGTCTTGCAGTGCGCCAAGCAACATGCCTCCGATCCTCCTGGACTCACTCGGCTCCAGACTGCCGCCGAGTGACAACTTTCCTGCCGAAACCTTACCTGCATATTGTCTGAGTTTCTGGTAGTCGCGTATGGTGACCTTGCCGGACTCTGACGCTAGGCCGGCCGCCCGGCGCAGCACGCCAGGGATCTTACCCGCGGCCCCCGGCTCAATACGCGCGTCCTCGACGATCTCGGCCATGCGACCAAGCGCCTGATCTACATTTACCAGCCTCTTACCGCCAAAGGCAGCACCGGCGGCCTCGTAGAGTGGTGCCTCGGCAAGACTGAGCGCCTCGTGCCGATCTTCGAAATATTTTGTGGCCGACTGGATCAGACGCGAAGCCACACCCGCGTCACTGAGTGACTCCGGGTTGGCGGCCACGTGCCCGATCGTTTTCTTCAAAAACTTACCGAAGAACTCCACCTGTCGCGCCTTGTCCTCGGCCGCCTTGTCGATGAACCCTGGCGTCTGCGCGCGAGCGCGCATCATTGTAGCAATCTCTGAGCCACCGCTCGCCTGGGCCGGGTCGAGCGGAATGCCCGTACGCTCACTCAGTGCCTTGGCGCGCTCAGTGGCGTCGGCCAACGTGCCGCCGAAGGCCGAGCGCGAACCTCCGCGGGCCAGGGTCTCGGCTGCTCTCACATCGGGAGATATGGCCCTGGCGACCGCCCGACCACCTGCCCTTGCGCCAGCGCCCGCCACGTCACCCGCAAACGATAACCCGGCGGCGATGACGGGTTGCGCTATGCGATCGAGCGCCGACACCTCGGCGCCGGGTGGCACGGGGCGTCTGCGTGCGACCGCCCCACCTATCTCCTGGCCGACAAGCGCCATACCGGGGGAAGGCAAGGCCGCCCCAGCCAGACCACCGACCAGCCTGCCTACGCCGGCCCGCACATCGCCGGCCGCGATGTCTCGCCCGGCGGATTGGCGCATGGCGTTGGCGCCAGCGGCCGCGACGGCACCACCGAGTGGGCCAGCCAGGCCGCCAGCAGCCCCGGCGACCATCTCGGCCGCGCCCGGGACCTTCGACGCCCAGCCACGACCGATATTGACCATCTTGCCGTCGGCCTTGCGTACGATGGCCGTGCCGTCGTCGAGGATTTCGATCTCGCCGCCCGGCCCGGCAAAACGCTGCAAATAGGCCATGCGCTCTTCCGGAAACGTAGGCGTGGCGGCCGCCATCTGGGTGATGGCGCCGGCAGGCTCCGAGTGCTCGACCAGCGCTCGCTGCCTGGCAGCCGATGCCGCACGATTGGCCTCGCTCTCTGTGAACGATTTAGCGGCCAGTTTGGCCCTGACTGGTGCGTCGGCCCCAACGGCAATCGCCGGCGCCGAGGCTCTGGCCTTGGCCTCTGCCTGCCGTACGAGTTCGTCGGTGAGGGCATAGACCTCTTCCGGCGAGGCGCCGGCCTCACGCAAGGACTCGGCTGCCATGGTCCGTACGTCGGTCACTGGCCGCTCCTTGATTGACGCAGGAGCTCTGGCGCCATGCCGGTGATCGAGATTTTGTCGACGGCAATTGGCGCTGACTCGCTAGCTTGAGCTTTTTCGATCTCGGCTGAAAACACACTCCGCCCGCTCTCTGATCTGAGGTTTATGCCTTGGCTCAACAGTCTGCGTTTGATCTCGATGTTTCGCCTCGTGACGCGCTCAAGACGATCGAACGAGGCCTTAAACTCTGGGGCGCTCATATCTGTGTTGAGTAGGGCCCTGCGGATCTCGCGAACCTCACGCACGCCCGCCGCTACTCCGGTAATTTCCTTTTTACCGGCGAGATACAGTTCCTCGACGCCCTCCTGGAACTCTCTCGCCTTGCCGAGTTGCTCGGCCTCCTTACCACTGAGAACGCTTTCGTCAATTTCGGCGATAGCCCCCAGCGTCCAGGTTTTCACTTTGTTTCGCAGTCCAAGAAACTTCGACGGGTCGCCGAGGCTCTTGATGTCTCCGAGATTCGCCAGGAGCTCCTCTCCTTCCGCGATGCCCCCTTGTGTTTGCGCAACCATAGTGGCTGCCAACTGACCGCCACCGACCGCGCTTGCTCTGGCGAGCCGGTCTCGGCGCTCTTGCTCGGCTAGTTCGCTGTACCCGGTACGAAACTCCGATGTTCCTGGTGCCAGGCCGCGCTCTAGCTGGAGCCTCTCGGCGATGGCGTCGGACGGCTGCCTCGCCATTGGCTCGGCACCGAGTTGCCCGGCAGCCAAGCCCTCGATCTGTTGCCGAAACGCCGCATGCTCCTCGGGGTCAGCCCACGGGCTGGGCGGTTTGATGCCCGCCTGTTGGAGAAGTCCATAGATCGGCGTACGCCCAGCGTCCTGTCTGCTTGCGTCAGGTCGCGCAAGACCGGCAGCCGCGTAGCGCATGATATTGGCCCGACGCACTGCCTCGGTCTTGCCGCGCTCGTCGATCTGCCCCTGGATTCTGGACGCGGCCTCGGGGTCGAGCTCCATGAGTGGGCCGAGGTCGCCTTGTGAGGCCGCTTTGCGTGCGGCGAACATGTCGCGATTGCGCTGCCTAGCGTCGATGCGGTCCTCGCGCTCGCGCTCCATGGCCAAACGGTTGGCCTGTAGTTGCTGAGCTGTGAGAAAAAGGCGCGGGATGTCGAAAGAGCTCACGACCCGCCCCACAGACGCACCATGTTCGGATCTCGGTCCGCGTTTTCCGAGGCGGCCCAGTCAGCGTCCAAGTCAGCGCCCGAACCACCACCCATCATATTATTCATGAAATAAATATTACTAAGATCACCGACAGCGCCGCCGGCGGCGCTCCACCCGCCACCGGCGTAGGGCACACCCGCCCCAGCACCGCCCATGGTCTGCTGCGCGAGTGAGGTATTGGCTCCGATCGGGGCGAGTATTGCCCCCTGCTGCTGGCCTTTTATGCCCATGGCGGCCGCAAATGGGTCTTGCGCCTGGCCGCGCAGAGCGCTCGCCCGGTCATGGCCATAGCCGCTCAGGTACCCGGCCGCCTGTGACCCCAAACCCGCACCAATCCCGGCCCCTGAAATACCCTGTCGGCCGGCCAGATCAGCGAGCTGCTGACCAGCCCCGCCATAGAGGCCGGCAACCTGCGAGCCGATACCCATCTGTCGAGCCGCCGCCCTGGCGTACTCGTCAGAGGCGAGATTCTGATTGTAATCGATGAGTGCGTGCGCCGTGTTGCCGCCAAAACGCCCGCCAGACGCTGCTGCTGCCCTCCGGATGGCCTCTTCGCCCTGTTGCTGGCGGAACTGGTAGCCTGGGTCCATCTCGACGTTCTTAAGCGATCCTCGCAGCGCACCCTCGGCCGAGCCCAGATATTTCTGGGCCAGGCCCTCAGCCTCGGCCCTGCTCGCGCCAAGCACGTCGGTAGCGGCCTGACCGGTCTCGGCCAGCTTGCCTGTGGATTCCTGGACGCCCTGTTCGAGGGCGCCCAAAATACCTGTACCCTCCTTCGTAAATGTCTGACCGACACCAGTAAGCGCAAGGGTGCCTGTGGGGCCCGCACCCTTGCCACCCGCCTTGTTGATCGTGTCGCCGAACTTTGAGACGAGGTTGCCGCCCTTGACGTACGATTTATCACCCTCGCCGTAGGCGCTGGAGACGGCCTCCACCTTGGCCCCAAACTCGTTTTGCTGCGGGCCCCATGTTCCGTCTGGGTTTTGGACCCAATCGTCGGTGTTGTAGAGATTCGCCGCCCTGGTCGCCGCCTCGGTGTTCTCCCTGCGCTGCCTCTCGGCTTCCTCGGCGGCCTTCTTGGCTGCCTCCTCGGCGGCCTTCTCTTTTTCCTTGTTGGCCATGTAGTCCATGGCCGCTTTGGCTGCCACCCCGCCGGCAAATACGCCCAGTGCAGCCATCTCACACCGCCAGTGCGGCGTCTGCCGCGGTCGTTGTGTCCGATTCGATCGTGTATGACTGCGCGACGCCAACTGCGGTGGACGGGCGCACCGCCCGCGAGGCCTGTGTGCCCACCTGTAGCCCATCGGCCAATGTGCTGCGCAGCTCGCCCGCGCCGGTGGCCGAGTTACCCACGATAAACCATACGTTATCGCCCTGCTCTATGAGCCCTCGCGTTACCTGGATCACGGTGCTCTTGGCGCCCGTCGAGTTGATGACTGCCGCCACGTCAGTGTAGCCGATCACCACGAGGTCTGGGTTGCCGCCGATCACTGGCGACCCCTTGGCCAGCGCCACCTCGGCCCACGTTATACCGCTCGCGGCAGAGGCCACGAGGTAGCGGGCGGTCACACGATTGGTGCGCCTTGGCGCCAGTCCCATATAGACAGCAAAGGCAGTGCCCGAGGTCAGTACCTTGGTCCCAGTAGACGGGGCCAGACGCGGTGGGCTCATGAGCGACAGCTCGGTGGGTTGCTGCACGCCATTCATGAGCCAACGCAGCCACGGGAATGAGAAAATCCCACGCCGGTCTACCGCAGACACGTTTTGGGCAGGCATGGGTAGGCTCACCGCAGCACCGCCAACTTGGCATATGGCTGCTGCATGACCGGATAACGCAACAGGGTGTTACTGACACCAGCTAGGCCCACCTGCTCAACGCCCGTGCCCGTCATCGTGAGCCTGAATGTTCGCCTATAGAAAGATCCGAGTCGCGTCCAGCGTAGGCGTTGGCCGTAGCCACCAATACTTCCCAGGCTGCCGGTGCGCTGGCCCACCCATGTGCGCCCATCGTCCTCTGACCAGTCGAGCAGAATGGTTGACTCCAGGGTCTCGCTATTGGTCGTCCCGGTTTCGATGTCGACGTAGAGCTCATCACACACAACGCGCGGGCCGCCGCCGAACAGCGGGGCCATTACGATCTGAGGAATATACTCGGTGGACGATTGCGTGTCGTCCAGCGCGTATACTGTGTTTCCGTCGTGGTCACCAACGAGGTGCTTGCCGAATGCATTGACATATCCATGGATGCCCCAGCGGGCCAAGCTCGTGCTCTTGCGCTCGTGCCAGAGGCCCGTGGTTGTGTCATACACCACGGTAAAATAACTCAGGCTCAGCACGTAGAACGTGTGGCCCCATTTGCTGTACGTGATCGCCTCGGCGGACTCCGGCGAGTACGCCTGCGCCAGCCTGTAGGCTATTTGTGGCGTAGAGATCTCGCGCACCTCGTATCCACGCAGTTCATATACTCGGCGATCGTTGCCGAGGAAACGCACGGAATCGGCATCTGCCGATATCGACCCAGAGGCGTAGCAGCCGCGCTCGATCACGCCAGGCTGGCCACGCACAAAGGGGAATGGCGACAGGCCGGCATTGTAGAGCAGCTCGATCGTCTCCTCCTTGAACACGACCAGGTTGCGTCCCTTGGACGCGCAACCCATACAGAGGTCGGTGAACGCGTCGGCGGTCGTGAACGCGTCGGCCGCCACCGTATCGAGGTCATCCAGGTTGGTCGCCCACACCTGGTCTGTCCCTTGTTGGGTCAGGAATCCATAGCCGTCCTGCTGGGCCATACCGTTGATGCTGCTCACGTTGATGACAATGGCAAGTGTCGTTGGTGTCGCCACGTAAACGAACGACCCCGGCACAGCGATCAGAACCTGCGTGGTGCTCGCGATCATGCGCACAACACCGCTGCCTGCAATGCCGCCGATCGTAAACACACCCTTGCCGCTATCGACACGGTAAAGCGTCGGTCCGCTCACGACATAGACATACTGACCGGCCCGCACCATGCCGCGGATAGGTCCGGCCCCGACCGTGGTCCAGCTCGCAGGCTCGTCACTTCCGTGGATCGACGCGGGCGACGGTGCCCCTTCCGGGTTTGGTACTACATAACAGTTGATCAGCCGTTCGAGTGACACATGGCCGCTGCGCGATAAGGCGGCCTGTTTTGGCTGGTGGAGCGGCTGCAGTTCCGCTTGCATCAAAAGTACTCCGCTACAGTGCGTCGGTTGTGCTTCCTGGGCGTCAACTGCTCCAGCAACTTCAACCTCGCCGCCCGTTGCTCGGCGCGGATCTCGTTGTTCGAGATCTCGAAGCCAAAGAATGGCTTCACCGCCGCGGCGACGTAGTCCATGAGCGCCTCCTGCGCCCAGTCAGGGATTGCACTCTTCGCAAACGGCACGAGAGATGGCTTATGTGCCCTCAGTTCCGAGTGTGCGCTGTCGATTGCCTCATCGACGAGTACCGCATCGTTACCTCCGGCAGACACCCCGGCGGCATTGACGCGTAGGCGCTGTAGAATCTTGTTCCGCAGCTGAGCCTGGGTGAAGTCCGCCACCCGCCATTACCCTGCCGCCTTGGCTTTGCCATCGCCAGACAGCACCTCGTGCAAAAACGCCAACCCGCGACACTTGATGGCCATCGCCGGGTCATTGACCTCTACGGCCTTGCCCTTCGGGAACTCCAGATAGAGCATTGGCGACCTGCCGCTTGGATCCTTGTTGCTTGGTATTTGCGTGCCGCCCTTCTGCGGTACGAGCTTGCCGTCGACGTCCATGGTTGCATCGGTTGACCCCTCGGCAACCATAAAAGCCACACCGGGAATACGCAGCCGGAACACATCGAGCTCGGTGCGGGTGAACTTGGGCGCCCTGCGCCAAACGAGCACCTGGCCCTTGGCCCCCTGCTGAATGACGTGCACCTTTTTACCATCCGCCTGCTCGACCTCGATCGTGGGCGCAACGGTCATTTGCGACCCGTCTGGGTTGAGCATCGGGATGCCCGGCTCTGCGGAAGTGTCGTAGGCCTTGCCTCTGTATACAAACGTGCCAGCACTGTCGGCCAGCCTTCCGATCCTGGCCTCCAGATGGCGCCGCTTTTCCTCTCGTGTGCCCTTCATGGTCTCTCCTTATCAGTCGGCCACGGCCGAGGTGTAGACGGTCACGACGCTGTGCTGAATTGTGTCGAATGAGGCCTTGGCTGCCCCACGCGTCTGTACGACGGCGACACCCGACTTGTTGCCGTAGTCGTAGTCGTCGGTGCGGATCGCAAGCCTCTGGCTGATACCGTAGAACACCGCCTGCGCCCCGCAGAAAAACCCGGCTTCGACGTCGATCGAACTAGCGCCCACGCCAGTGATCATGGACCCGCCGTTTGTCGCCGCCTGCACGCGGGACATCTCTGGAACCTCTTTGATGATCACACCGTCCCAAACGAGATCCTTGTCCCGGTAAAGGGGATTATCCTCGAGCGACCGTGGCGCTGAGTTCTGGAGAATCGTCGCCATGTTTGCCCGCAGGTCCCGGAACGAGCGCGTACCTACGAAAAATGTAAACCACTCTTCACCGCCGTCCTTCATTTTGACTGGCCGGATACGCGGCGAGCAGGTTTGGGCCAGCCGCTTAGCGATCGAGACAATGTCCTGGTGTAGATCGTCGTTAGTACTGTCGATGGTGGAGAGACCCGCGCTGTGGTCAAGCGTCGAGTTAGCCATGGCTGTGCCGAACAAGATCCGCTGGTTCGTATCGGTCGGGTTGTTGGCCGTCTCCCATGCGTCTTTCTGTGCCTCGGTGGCATTGCCGTAGGTCGTAATTGAGTCCACGACCGGGGTCAGCGCGCGGGCGATGATTAGATCGCGATCCTGGTCGGCCGACCACATTTTGAGCACCTCGCGAGAGGCCGCACTGATCGGGATATTGGTCTTCTGTTGCTCGTACTCGCCACGTGTCACGCCCTGTCGTATCTGGTTCACAGTTACGCTCATGGCTGCGTTGTCGAGCTCCTCCTCGTTGTCGCGCAACTGGGCGTCGTTGGACACCCCGGCACCCGTCAGGCGCTTGACGAGCTGGAAGGTGATGATCACGCCCTTCCCGCGAACTCCCGGCTTCGCCATCAAGTCTTCTTTGACTTGGATAATATCGTTCACCGAATCGCCCATAGAATCGTTGAACGGATTCAGGCGGACATACTCTACAAGGTAGTCGTCCGCCCACTGGGTCTGCGCAACCGCTGCTGCTACTACTGTATCGGCCACGGGAGTCTCCCGTTAGCCAGCGGCTCTCCGGTGCCTGCCGAATATTTTCGAGATCGGGGTCGGGCCGGACCACTGGGCTGTTTTACCGACGCTAGTACCGCGAGCGCCGATAGTTGATTTTGGGACTGACTTGCGCTCAACCACCGCGGTCGTCTCGACCTCGGCAGCCTGCCCGCCATCCCGGCCGGCCATCGCTTTCTCTATGCCATCAGCAACTAGCCTCGCGACTAGTTGCTCTTGCGACTCTCCACTTCCCGCGGAAAGCTTTTTGCCCGCGTCGTACATCGCGTACGCCGGGGCTGGGGAATTAGCGATGTCGTTCCACATCGCCGGGGTTTTACTCGCGGCGTCTACGAACGCCTCGCGGGCATCCTCGAAGTCGGGGAACTGGCGTCTCGCCAGTTCCATATTTGATAGATAGAATCTGCGCTCGGCCGCCTCATGGGCCGACTTCATTTGACTCTGGATTTGCTCGCCAATGAATTTCGCCGGGCTGCCGTCAAAAAACTTTGCATCCAGGTCTTCAGGCTTCGGCGCTAAGCGCTTCTCCATTTCGGCGAAGCGTTTATTCTGCTCATCGATCTGAGCCCGCATAGATCGCGCATCGCGCTCGTGCCGTTTGCGCTCTGTGCGCTCTTTTTCTAGGGCGCTCTTTAATCCAGCGTCGTCACTTTTTACGGCCTCTGGCTTTTTATCGGTCTCGACATTCCCGCCCGCAACGGTCTCGGTCGCCTTGGCCGCAGGCGTCTCGCCCGCTGCCTTGGTTTCCTCGACTACCTCTGCGGCAGGCTGTGTCGCGGCAGGCTTCTCGACCTGCCGCCCGAACACCTGACCTATCGGTGATACCTCCGCCATGCGAGCCAGACTAGAACTATTCCAAGTCCCGTGTCAACACCTACGCCGTACCTACCGGTACGACCAGCCCGGGCGACAGCTGCTCGTCGATATGCGACACGTTCGCCGCACCGCCTCGGGTTAGGTGTGGCACTCCAAATATAAGCCTGAGCTCGAGCACGGGTGCGGATACGATACGGCCCGGCAGCGAGATCTCGACCATTTTTGCGTCGACAAGGCGGCAGGCAAGCACCGTGAAGAGGTTCACTCGCTGGTCGTAACCCAGGACACGGCACGCCTTGTGGCCACGTATTCTGCACGCAGCCGCTACCCCTAGAGTAGCCTCGTAGCCGCTCAGGCGCGCGGGCGTGATCGTAACTCCGGCCGGTGGGTCCCAGCCGTGGATCCTCGCTGGCTCACGATCTGGTCGGTACTGCGAGCGGCCCTTCCCGCGAGAGATACCGTCGGCCCACACGAACCCGCCGCGTGAAGGCGGTTTGAGGTTGCCAAAACGACTCATCAGCCACCTCCGTAAACAGTGCCTGCTGTTACCGCGTCGTGCATGGCCTCTGCCCTCTCGCTCTCGATCTCGGACTGCGCCAGCGGCATAACCGTGCGGGCCTCGGCGGTGGTCTTGGCGGCCCGCGCCTGGTTTAGTTGTGCCTCGCTCTGTTGTGTTGCGACCGCAGCCTGCGCACCAGCCATTTGCAACTGTCGCTGGGCCGCCTGCGCTTTCTGCTGCTCCGGGTTTGGCGGCTGATCGAGTTGCTTCAGTACCTCGCGCTTGTCGCGCAGCTGCGACAGGCCAATGGCCATCTTCGTGATCAACGGCGCGAGCTGCGGGTTGCCTTGGAGCACCATCGGCATAATTTCTAGCAGCTTCGCGAACTCCTCCTGTTCCAAGATCTCGGTCTCAGGAGCCTCGTGAATCGTGATGTCGACCATGGCGTCGGCGACCTTGTTGTGAACGATTTGCATCTGCATGGCAGGATCTGCCATCACCATGCGCAACATGTACTCCTCGCCACCAGGCGGTGGCGTACCTAGCGCAATGGCCTGGCGACTCATCATGGCGTGTTGCTGTTGTACGCGTGCAAGTACGCCCTGTGCGTCTTGACCCGCAGCGACACCTAGGGCCGACTGGAGTTTAGTGCCCTTGTCGAGCAACTCCTGTAGTCTCTGAGCCCGAGTCATGCGACGATTTAATCCAACAAACCGATAGCCCTGTTCGGCATTCTCGTCCGACACGCGAGCCCAATATTCGTCAGTCCAGTACTGCCGTATGCAGGCCCAGACCAAATAGTACGTGCGGATCTTCCACTCGCGGAACACCTCGAACAGTGGACCGAGCTCGCGGGCGGCACTGGCCTGGCGTGCCTGAAAAGCCCTCCCGCTAGCCCCAGACGGGAGGTCCGGGAGGTTCGAGGCCGCCGGGCCTATGCTGCTGATTGTGGTCTGCGCGTCCTGCAACATCATGATCTGGGCCTGGGTCGTCTCCTGACCTGAGTTGATCTGCACACGCCCTTCAACCAGGGCCCCGGGTGCAACCATGGCCGCCCCGTCTGGTTTCGCCAGCTCTGTCTGGAATTGGTTCACGTCGGGCACGGACGTGTCCTCATAAATGACCTGGCGTACATTGAGCTGGTGTGTGAGTTTCGACTTGTATTTGTTGACCATCTCCTGCGGCGAGATCATGTCGCGCACAGGGCCTGACGCCGCATTCTCGTCGTCGACGTAGCAGCGCACGACGACGACAGGACAGATCGATCGTCCACTCTCGGGGTCGACATACGGTGTCTTCTGCGGCTCGTCGAGAAACTCAGACCCGTTGAACGTTGCAAAATACCAGTCGTCTCCCAGACGAAAATACATATGTGCGATCTTGACCCGTTTGCGGTTACTGTCGACCCACTTATTCGGTCGGTCCTCCACGTCTTCTCCGACCGTGTCTGCTTGACTGCCTACATAGTCCCTGAGCGTACCCTCGGAGTCAGGCCAGCGGGCCTCTGCGTCTGAGAGCTCCCACCACTTGATGTGCCCGACGTATTGAGCATCGTCAGTGACTACACGCGCACGCGAGTGAGGGTCCCAAAAACAATCGCGCCAGTAGAAGTGCCTGATCGTGACCTTGTAATTAGCATCGGAGTCGACCTCGACAATGGAGCCACCGAGGCCTGCGTTAGCCAGGTCGAGCATGACGCAGCCGCCGACATAGTCGAGCCGTTGATCCTCCTCAACGTACCGCAGGGCGTCAGTGATGGCGGGCGCCACGTCCTCGTGCGCGGGCGTGCGCGGGCGTGCCACGGGGTCGACGCGCTTTTCGATCTCCTCGCCACGGACCGTGTTGATCTTCTTGCGAATTATATTCGATGTGATGATCGGCTGGCGGCGCTCCTCAAGGCGAACGATGTCATCCTGTGACCACTGCTTGCCGTAGTAAAACTGCTCATCGCGCAGCATCGCCTCGCGATCTAGCGCGGTGGTCGTCGACCAGTACTCGACCCTGGAGACGAGATCTTCGAGGCTAGGTAATTCTACCTCGGGCTCGGACTCTGTCTTGGGCTCGCTGTCGGCGGTCTCGGCCACCTCAGGCACCGCCTCACTCCGGACATCGGCAATCGTGCGCCCCGAGCGCGTCGTGTTTGCATATCTCGCTGCGCCCACCACACCCGGGGTCGGCGACCACCGGTCGCAGCCTCGGACCGCAGCAGTACACTGTCACGGCAATGAGTGCGCTCAGCACGCAGACTGCTGCGTCGCGCACCGCTACTCTCGCTGCCAATAGCAGCGGATATAGTCCACGCGGAGATCTGGGACCGCGGTACCTGCTGTTTTTTCGACCTGGACGAACGGCTGGAGAGCGATGTCTGCCCCCAGAGAGAACGCGGTGGTTGTGTTGCGTTGCGTCCACGCGCCGCCGGTTGTGGTGCGCGTGAAAAAGTGTACGTCGGTGGCGCTCGCGCCGTTGAGGTCGTCGTCCGTTTGGCCGTGCATCGAGTTGAGCGACACCATGGTCTCGATGAACGTCCCGGCCACCATGTCCACCGTGGTGTCAGTGTCGGCCACGTCGGTCGTAGCGTCGTCGGACTGGACATCGAGATTGTTGTCCGCCCCGGTGACGCTGAAGCACGCGAAGTTGGCGATCGCCTCCTGAAGCGGATCGCGTACACTCATCAGTCCCCAGCTCAGTGTCGCCGCCGCGGTAGGTGCCGTCGCGTAGGTCAGACGGAAAATACAAAACGGCTCTGTGTCGCTGTCTATATTCTGCTCGTCGCCCCAGTAGAGCGTGAGGTCTTGCACCTCGCTCGTAGCCTCAAGGACCAAATCGATTGCGCCGTTGTCGAAGTCCGCAGACCGAGCAAATGTCGGAGCGCCGACCGCAGATGTTTCCTGGACCACCCACGGTGTTTGACGACCCTCGGTGTTGGTCACGTCCACGTCGATGATCGAGTTGAAGCCCAGGAAATCTTCCTCGACGGCAACATACAGACTGGTATTAAACATCGAGTCGTGGACACCATTGACCACGAGCCCAGGTCCGTTGTTGTCGAGGTCCAGACCGATGCCATCCGAGCGCTGAGTGAACGGGCCCTTATTACCCATGCGGATCACCTCGCGGTTATGGTCCACCGCGCGCGCAGACGGCATCTCGCATGCGCACAGAGCGATTAGGAGTAGGGCAATTATTCGTCGGTGCATTGCGTTTGTCTCCGTGGGAACAGTCGTTGACGAAAATCGTTAGCATAAATTGCACATACAACACAATACCATACAACAACTCGGCCGAGTTCCTCGAGAGGTGCATCACAAAAAGAGCCAAAAAGAGTCAAAAA
>ERZ1292623.2186-Hain-H51-01um-R1-2186-length-17880-cov-5_pt1 | contig 17880 bp, 16 predicted proteins | sample MGYA00564398_ERZ1292623 | MGnify/ENA primary metagenome ERZ1292623 (study PRJEB36523, sample SAMEA6512633) | groundwater metagenome | collected 2019-01-07 | study: AquaDiva: Metagenomics assemblies of 32 groundwater samples | reverse complement strand
GAATAAGAACCTGAGCTACGCTCAGAACCTTGATTCTCGCGATACTCGAATTAAGCAAAGCTTTTCTGTGAATAAACAAAGTTTTTCTACGAATACTTTTGATTTGATCACGATTGGCGATTCGACAATTGATACATTTATCAAGATTCATGATGCGACGGTCGAATGTGATATTAACCGAGAAACGTGTAGGATTTGCGTCGAATATGGAAGCAAAATTCCGGTAGATAGCATTGCTTATAGCGTCGCTGGAAACGCGGCCAATGTGGCAGTCGGCGCTGTCAAACTGGGACTCGCGAGCGCAATCTACACCAATCTTGGCGACGATGATCAAGGAGAATCCATTAAACTTGCTCTTGAGAGGGCAGGAATTTCCCAGGATTATGTAAAGGTTAATGCGGGCAAAAACTCCAATCTTTCGGTAGTTTTAACCTTTGCCGGAGAGCGGACGATTTTTGTTTATCATCAGGACTGGTTTTATAAACTGCCGGACCTGGCTTCCTCAAAATGGGTTTATCTAACTTCAATGGCAGAGACCTTTACGAACTCAAATATCATGGATGAGGTGACTCGCTATGTTGAAAAAACTAGGGCAAAATTGGTCTTCGGCCCAGGAACGTATCAGCTAAAAGCCGGTATAAAAAGATTCCCAAAACTCTTAGAGAAATGTGAACTTCTGATAGTCAACATGGAGGAGGCAAAGAAGATTTTGGGGATTGATCCGGCAGAACGAGTCGAACCGGGTGACGTTTTGTCAAGGCTAACACTTCTCGGGCCCAAAATTGTGGTGGTGACAGATGGAGCTAGCGGCTCATATGCCACTGATTCCCAAAAGAATCTTCGCGCTTTTATTTTTCCAACACAAATTGTCGAAAAAACCGGTGCCGGCGATGCCTACTCAGCGGGGCTTATTGCAGCTTTGGCAAGCGGTGAAGGTCTGGAGGAGGCAATGATTTGGGGCGCAATTAATGCGTCTCATGTTATACAAGAGGTAGGTCCTCAAAAGGGACTACTGGATAAGGAAGAACTTTTAAGACACAGGCAGACGGTCCCTGAACTCGTGGCTAGTAAATTTTAATTATGGGAAGCATTTACATCACCAGAAAAATTCCGGATTTGGCCCGTAGAATGCTTTCCAAAAAAGGGTTCAAGGTTGTGGTAAACGGTCAGGCTAAAAATTTGACAAAACAACAGTTGATTGATGTTTTTGGTGAGTATGATGGAGTATTAACGATGATGACTGATAAGATAAGCGAGGAAATTATTGCCGCGTCTTCGGGAAAATTAAAAATTATCTCCAATTATGCGGTTGGAGTTGATAATATAGATGTAATGAGCGCAAAACATCGGGGTATTGCGGTGACAAATACTCCGGCAGTTGCAGGGGAATCGGTTGCGGAACATACTTTTGCTTTGATTCTAGCTCTTAAAAAAAGACTCTTGGAAGCTGATAGATTTGTGCGGCTTGGAAAATATGGACAGTGGGATCCAATGATGTTTTTATCAAATCAGTTGTGGGGGATGACAATTGGGATTATTGGCTTAGGACGAATTGGAACACACGTGGGTTATATAGCTGCTAACGGCTACAAAATGAAAATTCTTTATCATGATATTGTCAGATCCGAAGATTTTGAAATGTTAACCGAGGCACGTGCGGTAACTTTCACGCATTTGCTTAAGGAAACAGACGTGGTAACACTTCATGTACCACTGACACTAGCAACAGTTCACTTGATTGGTAAGAAGGAGCTTAAGCTTATGAAAAATACAGCAATACTTATCAATACCTCAAGAGGCGCAATAGTTGATGAAAAAGCTTTAGTCTGGGCTCTTGAGAACGACGAAATTGCCGCCGCCGGACTGGACGTTTTTGAGAGGGAACCGCTTGTTTCTAGGGAACTTGTGACTTCTTCGAAGGTAATTTTGACTCCTCACATTGCATCGGCGACCTTTGAAACTCGCGAGGCGATGGCGCGAATTGCAGCCCAAAATATTATCGATGTTTTTGAAGGCAAAACTCCGCTAGGACTAGTTAAGGTTGATTAAAGCAGGTACTGCTGGGCTTGTGCGAAGTCTATGAGGTTGCGCGTTGTTTTTTTATTTAGGTGGTACTCTTGTGCTAGAAGTTCAACATTCCATAATAGGTACTTTTTAACCCAACTTGGATTACCTAGTCTATTTTCGATGATTCTAGATTCATTTTTTAAACGTTGGACTAAATCGGTAGCTCTTATCGCCATTCCTTGGGCAGTTCTAAAAGTTTTCCTTAAACTCTCTTCCACTTCCGTCATACTCATGGCAAGAGAACCGCTTTCAACGTTGAGGTGCGCTTCCTGGGCCATTGAAACACCTTGATCCTCCCTCCAGATTAAAGCTCCTGAAAGAAAAGGTTCCATTGCTCTCTCATACCACCACCTGCTTACTCTATTTGATCTCTCATAATCAGAGATTTGCACAGGTCTGCGTTTTCTCCTGGCAAGAGTTCTGCTGCCTGTTTCAAGGCCTATCTGAAGGACCGGTTCCCCTCTTTCGCCGGGCATACGTTTAAATTATATCAGCAGGTCGCCTCATCCACCAATTGGCGGATGATGGCGCTCCTCTGATATATCAGATTCGCCGAAGGCGAAGGCTGATATACTCGGCTAGTCAAAATCGGCGTTTTTGATGAGCTGAATTTGGGGATTTACTTGTGAGTTTGTGAAGTCAACGGTAACGATGTCGATTCTTTCGGCAAGCGGCAAATTTCTCCTAGATGATCGGTAAAACTTGGCTGCTCTTTCTAAAAACTTGAGCTTATAGCGAGTGATAGATTCCTCCGGCAGGCCAAATTTATGACTTGTTCTTGTTTTAACCTCAACGATAACAAGAGTATTTGCTTGTAGCGCGACAATATCTATTTCTCCACCTCGAATCCTAAAATTGCGATCGATGATCTTGTATCCATGCTTTGATAAAAACTGCGCTGCCAACTCTTCGCCGTGTTTACCAAAATCAGTCTTATTCATTACCACTTTACAAGGTGAGGCCTTGTGAGAGGTCTCACCTTGAGGAACTTGAGGAAAGTAAAAAGTCTAAGTTATACGATTTCCTGTGGATACTGGTTAGTCCATACTTCTTGATGGCTTCTTGATGCCTGAGGGTCCCATAACCTTTATGTTTGCCAAAACCATATAACGGATACTGCCTATGGAGTCTTTTCATCAAATTGTCCCGCCAAACTTTGGCAACTATGGAGGCCGCGGCAATTGAAGCGCAGATCTGGTCGCCACCCGCGATGGCCATTTGTTTCTTACGGGAAAAATATTTGATATAAAATGCATCAATGAGGCAAAAATCGGGAGTTGGTGTTAATTTTCTGGCGATCTTACGGAAGGCATCCGCAGTCGCCTTGGCAATGCCAAATTTGTCGATTTTTGCTGACGAAATTTTGGCGACGTAGGTTGAGATTGCGGTTTGTCTAATATATTTGGCCAGTTTCAAACGGGTTTGAGGTTTGACTTGCTTTGAGTCCGCAAGGCCAACTGGGATAACAAAGTCCTGCGGCAGAATAACACCTGCTGCCACTAATGGTCCCGCCCAAGAACCGCGACCAACTTCATCGATCCCGACGATATAGCGATAGCCGCGTTTCCAAAGGGACAATTCGAATTCTAAGGTAGGCGCAGTCACTGATTTCTCAAGTAGTACAATTTTGCCCTTCTGACTTTGGTAGACTTGATGACTTTGATACTCTCGATATACGGTGAGGCAAGTGGAAATGTCCTTTCAACAGCCACACCAGCCGAAGCCACTTTTCTGACAGTAAAAGTTCTGCCAGAGTTTTTACCCCTTGCGGCAATCACCATGCCCTCGAAAGTGGTTGCGTGAACTTTTTTCTCGTCGCCAGAATGCGTAGTAACCTTGACTACGTCCCCGATTTTAAACGCCTGTTGCATGGAGGAATTATATATCAGCCTTGCGCTTCCGCGCAATCTGATATATGTCGCTCTGCGCAAGCAGAGGAAGACATATCAGCAGGTCGCCTCCCGATTCAATCGGGATGGCGCTCCTCTGATATATCAGGGCCAGCGAAGCTGGCGGCTGATATATATCATCTACTCAAGTATCTGACATCCAAGACTGATTAACTCTTTCTCAAGCCTCTCGGTTTTTCGTGAACCAAAAGGAACAGGCATTTTCTTGGAGTTGCCGTTTTCAGAGGGGAGAACGAGATATGTTGGTTGATCCCCCGGGTTTTCTTTGAGGATTTGATAAACGCGAGACAGCAGAATTCTATCTGCGTCTTTGGGTAGGGATACCTCTAGCGCAACTTTTCCCTCTTCTTGAACCTCGAGCGAATTTATAGGCTTAATGCTTTCGGCGATTATGACTGTTGATTGTTCATCGGCCTCAAGCCTGCCAGAGACAATCACGATCTGGTCCGGTATGATAAATTCGCGCGAAGTTTGAAAAACTTTGGGAAAGACAATCACTTCAATAGAGCCTGTTATATCCGCCAGCCGAATAAAACACATTTCTTCTTGTCTGACGCGAGTGAAGGTCTTGCGCACATTGGTAATAATGCCTCCAAGCTTGATAGTTTTACCCGTCAGCGCAATGGTATCGATTTCACCAATTTTGCCGGTTATGACTTTTGCCAGTTTTTCGGCAAATTCCGTTAACGGATGTTCTGAAAGATAAAAACCTAGAAGTTCTCTTTCCCAGGAAAGAATTTCTTCCTTGGGGGCTTCGGGGGTCGATTCCAAAATGCTCAGGCTACTTTTGCTATGATCTAAATCTTGATCTTTTAAATTTTCGAAAAGCGCCCCCTGTCCTTCTGCCACTTTTTCTCGCAGGGAAATATTAGCGCTTTTGATGTCCTCAATTATTTTGAGCATGGCATTCCTCTTGCCAAATCTATCCATGGCCCCGGCTTTGATCAGACTCTCTAAGGTTTTACGATTAACTACTCGCAGATTAACACGTCTAGTGAAATCATTAGGACTTTTAAATTCTCCATTCGCATCGCGCTCTTTCAAGATCGCTTCAATGGCGGCGCGGCCAACGTTTTTGATAGCAGAAAGACCAAATCGAATGCCTCTGGCGCCAGCCGTCTTCTCGATGGTAAAGCCGGTTTTTGAAGTATTGACATCGGGGGGGAGGACGAGAATTTTCATTTTGGCACATTCAGCAACTGCTGCGGCGATTTTGTCGGCATCGTCTGATTCGGCAGTCATAACTGCTGTCATAAACTCTACCGGGAAATTGGCCTTCATATAAGCAGTTTGGTAGGCAATAATTGCATAAGAGGCTGCATGGGCTTTGTTAAATCCATAGGCCGCAAAAGGTTCGATAAGCCTAAATAATTGCTCTGCTTTGGTCTGGGATAGACCGTTTTTGATGCAGCCATCGACGAATTTTTCTTTTTGGCGGATCATCTCGGCCGGGATTTTCTTGCCCATTGCTTTCCTAAATTTATCGGCCTCTTCCCAGTTGTAACCGGCAATATTAATGGCAGTCAGAAGCACATCATCTTGATAAACAATAACTCCGTAGGACTGATCAAGATAATCTTTCATCCTCGGGTCAAAGTAAGAAATTTTTTGAGAGTTATGTTTTCTTTCGATAAATTCCGGAATTGAGTTCATGGGGCCGGGGCGAAAGAGTGAAATCATGGCCATGATGTCAAAAATACCTGTAGGTTTTAACTCTTTTAAGTATCTAGTCATACCCGCACCGCCAAGCTGAAATAAACCCATTGTTGCCCCTTTTGAGAGAAGCTCAAAAGCCTTTTTGTCGTCAAGCGGGATTTCTTCCAGTTTTATTTTCTTGCCACTTGAATGCTGGACAATATCGACCGCATGACCGAGAATCGAAAGATTCCTGATTCCCAAAAAATCCATTTTCACCAAACCTACTTCCTCTACGTCATACATATCGTATTGCGTGATTATTTTCTCTTGCGACGTTTCTTTCTGCAGAGGCGTAAAGTGAGTCAACTCTTGCGGTGCAATAACAACGCCTGCCGCGTGAACCGAAACATGCCTGGCATTGCCTTCGACTTTTTGGGCCAGATCCAAAAGCTCGTTGACCTCGCTGTCTTGTTGGTAAAGATTCCCCAGCTCTTTGTTGATCTTCATAGCGGTCTCAAGTGACATGTGGAATCCCTGGGCACCGATGGGAATCATTTTGGCCAACTTATCGGCGCGAGTGTATGGCCAGCCCAAGACTCTGGCGACATCACGCACAGCGGCCCTGGCCATCATGGTACCAAAGGTGCCGATTTGAGCAACTCTGGTGCGGCCATATTTTTCTCGCACATATGCGATAACTTCGTCGCGTCTATTGTCGGCAAAGTCTACATCGATATCAGGAAGGGTCGGACGATAGAGATTAAGGAATCTTTCAAAAGGAAGTTTGAAAAATAACGGATTGACGTTTGTGATTCCTAAAGCAAAGGAAACGAGGCTGCCCGAAACGGACCCGCGAGTGGTGGAGATAATTGCGTGAGCTCTTGCCCAGTTAACAAAATCGGCAACGACTAAAAAATAAGTTGAGTAGCCTTTTTGGGCGATTACCGAAAGTTCATACTCAAGCCTAACTTTAATTTCGTCTGTAACTTTTTCGACTTTTGCCTTAATCCGGTCATAGCATAGCTGGTGTAAATACTGGTCTGCGGTTTTATCGGCCGGTACATCAAACTTAGGAAAAGCAACCTGAGTTAGAGGAACGTCAATTTTTATGGTCTCGGCTATTTTGAGCGTGTTTTTTAAAGCCTGCGGTAAGTCATCAAAGAGATCGAACATTTCTGCGGAACTTTTAAGGTAAAAAGTCGGAGAATCGATCATTCGCAGCCTTTTGGTGTCGGCGATAGTTTTGCCGGTTTGGATGCAAACTAGGACGTCTTGAGCTGTCGCATCTGCTTGGGCAATATAGTGCACATCGTTTGTGGCCACTATTTCTACTTTAAGTTTTTTGGCTAACGTTAGGATTCCTTTTTCAACTAACTGTTCCTCGCGGTGCATCCTTTCCAACTCTGTGGCGATTTCACTGCCCGCCGGGTGAGCGGATATAAATTTGTCAAATTCATGTCTCTGGAGTTCAAAAAAGTAATTTTCTGGTCCTAATATTTGTCTGTAGGAATTGGCCGTATCTTGGGCTTTTTTGAGGTCGCCCTCTATTAGGGCACGGGCCAACTCACTAGAGTTACAGCCTGAGAGAACAACCAAGCCTGGGCTATATTTTGCGAGTATTTCGCGGTCTATCCGGGGTCGATAGTAAAACCCTTCTAAGTGGGCGACGGTGATGAGTTTCATCAGGTTCTGATAACCCTCATAGTCCCGCGCCAGTATTGTCAGGTGATAACTTTCGTTGTCGACTCCTGCCTCTTTGTCCGTCAGTTTTCTTTTGGCGACATACATCTCACAACCGATTATTGGGTTTATGCCTTCATCGCGACAAGTCTTGTAGAATTTGATTGCTCCGTAAAGTCCCCCGTGATCGGTTATTGCCAAGTGGTGCATTCCCATAATTTTAGCTTGGGCAACCATTTTGGGAATCTTCGAAAGACCGTCCAGGAGAGAATATTCTGTATGGGCATGGAGGTGGGCGAAATCTGCCATCTTATTGAGAAATTATTTTAATTTTTCAGCCAGTTTTAATTTTACTAAATTTGGGTCTGCTTTACCTTCCAGCTGTCTCATTACTTGGCCTACTAAAAACATCAAGGCACTAACTTTGCCATCTTTGTAATCTTTTACTGCATTTGTGTTTTCGTTTACGATTTCTTTTACTGCTGCTTCAAGTTTTGCTTCATCTGTTTGTATCGGAGTAGTCAGACCTGCAATAGTCTTCACAAGAGTGGCTGGTAATATCTCTTGGATATCTGGTTTTTTGTTAATTACATAATTAGCAATTTGTTTAGGGCTCATTTTTTCAACTCTACCCGCTTTTGTTGACTCTTCAAAGAAATCTGCAAGCTGACGATCTCTAGTTAATATCTCGGTATCATAGTCGGAAAGCCCAAACTGCTTTTTAAATCTTGTGAATTTTTCGTCCGGCAGTTCTGGAATTTTATCCTTGAGCCTACCGATATAAGATTTGTCAAATGCAAATGGGGGAATATCTGGTTCCGGGAAATAACGGTAGTCGTGAGCTTCCTCTTTTGACCGCTGGGAAACTGTTATCCCCTTAACCTCATTATAACCTCTGGTCTCTTGAGCTGGAATTTCTCCTCTGTCAAGTATTTCTGTTTGACGCTTTATCTCATAAACTATCGCTTTTTCTGCAAACCTAAACGAGTTGATATTCTTTAGTTCAACCTTGTAACCTGGCAGGCTTGACGCTCGACCCCTGACACCCGATACACGTCTCAAAGAAACATTTGGTTCTATTCTCATACTCCCTTTCTCCATGTCAGCGTCGGAAATTTTTAAGTACCTGGCTATCTGCTGCAGTTTTTGAGCATAGGATTTTGCTTCCTGCGCCGAGCTCATGTCCGGTTCAGTAACTATTTCCAAAAGTGGGACGCCACTTCGATTGAAATCTATTAGGGTCACCCGTTTGCCGTCAACTGTTGCATGAGTCAATTTTCCGGTATCTTCTTCCAAGTGAGCCCGCCTGATTCTGATTTTTTTGTCTTTTCTCCCGACTTTTGTTACGAGGTAACCGTTTTGAGAAAAAGGCAGATCATATTGGGATATTTGAAAGCCTTTAACCAAATCTGGGTAAAAATAGTTCTTGCGATCAAATTTTGTATTCAATTGGCTTTGGCAATTCAGAGCAATTCCAAAAAGCTGAGCGTATTCTATTGCCTTTAGGTTTGGGTTAGGCATTGCCCCGGGAAGTCCAAGACAGATTGGGCATGTGTGCGTATTTGGCTCTCGGCCGAAATAGTCCGTGCTGCAGGCGCAAAACATTTTGCTTTTAGTTGCCAGCTCTATATGAACCTCAAGACCAATAACCGGTTGATACTTCATAGGTTCGGCTTCTTTTGGTACCACTTAGTTTCCTGTTCGTAGGCGTAGCCGACTTGGTAGAGGAGTTTTTCGGAAAAATCGGGTCCGATTATTTGCATACCGACTGGAAGACCTTGTCCTGAGCCCGTCGAAGGATTATCGACAAAACCACACGGTACGTTGAGACTGGGAACACCAGCTAGGTTGACGTTGACTGTGTAAATGTCCGAAAGATACATAGAAAGCGGGTCGTTAATTTTTTCTCCGAGCTTAAATGGTGGCGTGGGTGAAACAGGACAGATAAGGACATCCACATTTTTGAAAACTCTTGTGAAGTCTTCTCGAATTAATCTTCTGACTTTCATGGCTTTGAGATAATAGGCGTCATAATAACCAGCGGAAAGTGCAAAAGTCCCCAGAATAATTCTTCTTTTAGCCTCGGCACCAAATTTGTCTCGGCCAAAGCTGTAGCGAATGCCATCATATCTTGCCAGATTTGATGAAACTTCGGAAGGTTGAATTATGTAGTAAGTTGCCACTCCATACTCTGTGTGGGGAAGGCTTACATCGAAAACTTGCGCGCCTTGCGATTCTAGCTTTTTAACTGCTTCCATAATCAGTTTTTTGATATCAATATCTAGATGCGCAAAATATTCTTGCGGGATGCCTATTTTTAGGCTTTTGACTCCGCTGGCAATTTCTTTGGTGTAAAACTCTTTCGATTTTGGTGATGTAGTGGCATCAAATGGGTCTTGACCTGCCGTGATGTTTAAAATCAAAGCGCTGTCGTAGACTGTTTTAGTGATATGTCCTATTGTATCCAGAGACGAAGCCATGGCTATAACTCCATATCTGGATACTCTTCCATAAGTTGGTTTGAGACCAACTAGATTGCAAAATGATGCAGGCTGGCGTGTTGAACCACCGGTGTCTGTTGCAGTTGCCGTCAAACAAAGATTAGCGGCAACTGCTGCCGCTGAACCCGATGAAGACCCACCGGGGACTCTTGTCAGATCATAGGGATTCTTAGTTGGACCAAAGTCCGAATTTTCGCCACTGCCGCCATGTCCCCAAGCGTCTAAATTTGTCTTACCGATAAAAATTGCATTGGCTACTTTGAGTTTTGAAACGACAGTTGCATCGTATACAGGCACGTAGTTTTCGAGGACCTCTGATCCTGCTGTAGTCTTAATGCCAGCTGTTGAAAAAAGGTCTTTGAGGGCTAAGGGTATTCCCGCAAGCGGTCCAAGCTTTTGATTATCGGATATCAACCCATCAACCTTTTTTGCTTGTGCAAGAGCCACATTCTGGGAAATTGTAATAAAGCAATTTAACTTTTTATTAAGTTTAGTGGCTCTCTCCAGAAAAGTTCTCGTTAGCTCTTGGGCTTTTACCTGTTTTGTCGATAAAAGATCTACGGCCTCTTTTATTGTCAGACTTGTAAGATCAATCATTGCTCCTCGAAAATGGCCTTTACTTGAAAAAAACCGTTGTATTTTCTAGAAGTACTGGAGAGAACTTTATCTCGTGTCAGCGAAGGCGCTGTTTCGTCATCGCGAGTTACATTTTCAAGGCCAGTAATGTGACCAATAGGTTCAACTCTAGTGGTGTCAAGTTCGTTGAGTTTTGAGATATAACTCAAAACATCTGCCAATTGTTTTTCAAAGGTTTTCTTTTCCTGCGCAGTTAATGGAAGATTTGCCAGTTTGGCTAGATGATCGATATCGATTCGAACCGATTTTGACTTTTCACTTTGACTTTTCACTTTGACTTTTATCATTGCATAGCACGCAGGCGCTTGACTCTTTCAGCTATTGGTGGATGGGTGTTAAATAGCCCGGCGAACCAACCAATGGCCCTTCGACTTCGCTCGGGACCTTCGGCCTTATGGCCTGCGGCATCTTGTTTGAAAGGGTTGACGATGTAGAGATGGGCTGTGGCTTTATTGGCAACTTCTAACGGTTCTCTATCAGCAGAGATTTTTAAGAGGGCATCGGCAAGACCATCAGGATGACGGGTAAGAAGTGTACCGGATGCGTCTGCCAAGAATTCGCGTTTCCTGGATATTGCCAGCTGAATAAGTATGGCAATGAAAGGCGCTAGTATGGCCATGACAATTCCGATCAACATAAAGATTTGATTACCTCTGTTGTTACTGTCTCGATCTGTATGCCACGAGATCCTTAGGAAAAAATCGGCAAGAAGGGCAACTGTTCCAACCAAGATTGAAACGATTGTCATCAGCCTTGTGTCATAGTTGCCGACATGGGAAAGTTCATGCGCCGTCACTCCTTCCAGTTCCAGTTTATTGAGTTTTTGTAAAATTCCTGAAGTGAGCGCTATAGCTGCATGCTGTGGATCGCGGCCGGTGGCAAAAGCATTCGGTGCAGTGTCGTTTATGATGTAAATCTTGGGCATTGGTAAACCCGAGGCAATGCAGAGATTCTCGACGGTTCTAAAAAGTGTTGGGTTATCCTTTTTTTGGATTTGCTTGGCGCCGGAGATGACCATAACCAATTTATCGCTAGTGTAATAAGAGAAAAAGTTCAAAAGACCGGCGATTATTAAGGCTACCCCTGAGAATCCGAGCGCAGACGGTCCCTCAAAACCTAAGGTCTGCGTAAAAAGGTAAGCAAGCGCCGTAATAAAGGCGGCGAAACCAAACATAATAAGCCACGTTTTGAACCTATTTGCTGACACTTGCGTATACGCTGTCATACTTGGGGAAATTATAACCGATCGAAATTTTTATTTGTAGCGATGCAGGGTAAAATTACAAATAATTAACGAGAAGGAAGGTTCCTGCAGAGTAAAAACCTGGTGATAAACTTCTTGCGGAAGAACTGTATGTAATTTTCTAGAACTAACTTCTTGTGTTTGTTGTTCAGTCAACACTAAGAGTCTTCCTTCAAGTTGGTAATACTCTTCTGGACCGTCATGATAATGTCTAGAACTTCTGCGATAGGGTAACATTGCCTGGATTAAAATCTTACGATCTTTACTTCTCAGTATGTAATAGGCTTCAGAACCATGATTTTTTGACCAAGACTCATGGGGTTTTTCGAATATCTCAAAATCATCTGAGGCCGAAAGGAGATAAACTTTATCGGCGAAATTGATTTCATGGATAGGTCTAATGCCATCTAGTTCCGATAATTTTTTCCTTGCCATATCTAATCCTTCCTTTGAAGTAACAGCTGCTTTGACGTCAATTCCCAAGGGGCAAAAATCCCACACGCCACTTTTAAATATTGAGGAGAATTCTGAAATGTCCGTTGGGTTTTCAACTGACATAAGTTTTAACTCAATGGTTTTAATTTACCACGAAAATCGGATATCTTTTTGTAACCTTTGGTCGCCATAAAATCAATAAGTTCTTTTTGGACTTCAGCAAAAATGCCTGGTCCTTGTTGCAAAAAGGCCGTTCCAATTTGAACGGCTGATGCACCGGCTAGGATTAGCTCGAATGCATCTATGCCATTATACAACCCTCCGACACCAATTACCTGAATTTTATCCTCAAATAGCTCATAAAATCTACGAACGTTGGCCAGTGTCGTATATTTGATGTATTTGCCACCGATACCCCCTAAACCTCCTTTAGGCTTGATGACAGGTTTTTCTGTGTAAGGATTGATAACCAAGCCGTTGCCGATAGAGTTAATGCAGGTGACGAATTTGACCGGATATTTTTTTATGACTTCGGCAATTTGTTCAAAGTGGACAAGATCAAAATAAGGGGGCAGTTTGATTCCCCAAGGCTTTTTACAGACTTTTGATACTGCTTCCAAAAGCCTATCCATCTCCTGGACATCGTAACCGACAATTGGCTTACCGATGGTGTTGGGAGAACCTGGGTTAAATTCTATGATATCTACTGCGGAATCATTAAACGCTCTAAAGATGGTGACATTATCCTCAAGTGTCATACCGGAGATACTAGCGATAACCGGTTTCTTATATCTCTTTTTTAAAATTGCCGCGAACTTGATATAGGCTTTGTAACCGAGATTCGGAAGGCCCATGGAGTTGATTGATCCATACTCAAGGTCAGCATATCGCGGTTCTGGATTGCCGACTCGTGGCTGTAGCGTGCAAGATTTCATAGTAACTGCCGATGAGTTGGACTTGGCAATTACTTCTAACTCTTCGAACGTTACATCAGCAGGACCAGCAGTATTAAAAATACAAGTTTCGAGTTTAATGTCGGCAATTTTTGTGGAAATATCGATCATTCAAACCCCATTTTCTTGCCCCAACCTTTGGGATCCTTGGCCCAATTTTTGATTATACTTATTTGTCCTTTTTTCAGAAAGCCCCTTTTGGCTGCTTCCTGTGAAACGTTATTAAGATCGGTGAGAACATGGAATTTTATCTTCATTTTCTTAAAGTTTTTGTCCGCTTCTTTTAAGTTGTGCGTATAGATTGCTAACTCGTCTGTCACTTTAGCGCCCAGCCTTCGAAGAGCTTCTACTACTCTTTTTGAGGAAAGTGCAGTGGAAACCATGTCTTCAACAACAAGTACTTTTTGCCCGCGAATGATGCGGCCTTCTACTTGATTGCCTTTGCCATGATTTTTTGGGCCAGATCGAACATAGACCATTGGCAGGTTTAAGTTGTCTGCGATCCAAGCGGCATGAGGGATTCCAGCCGTTGCTGTTCCAGCGATAACGTCAAAGCTACCTATTGTTTTGATTTTTGATATTAAATATTTGATTACTAGTTTCCTTTGGCGGGGCACAGATATAAGCAGTCTATTATCTACGTAAACCGGGCTTAATATTCCAGAATCGAACTTAAATGGTTGCTTCGGCCTAAAGATTACACATCCTACATCTACTAAAATTCGGGCGACTTTTTCTGCAATATTAGCGGTACTTGTTGATTTCATTGCGTAACTTTTGGGCAGCAATCCTGGGATTTTGATCATAGATTATTACTCGAGAAGAGGTTATTATCAACCCTTTACCGTCTTTTCTTATTCCATTTAAAAGTGTTGATTTTAAATCTCCACGTTGGGCGCCGATTCCAGGGACTAAAAAAGTCATGTCAGGCGCGATCTGTCTGATGTTTTTAAGCTCGCTTGGATAGGTTGCGCCAACAACCATCAAAAGGTTTTTATATTTTTTATCCCAGCTTGTAATTTTTTTAGCAACTTTGACGTAAAGAGGTTCACCGTCTATTTTTAGGTCCTGGAGATCTTTGGATGAAGGATTAGAAGTACGGCAAAGTATTATTATCCCTTTGTCTTTTCTCTTAAAAAAAGGCTCGAGAGCATCTTCCCCCAAGTAAGGGTTAACGGTAACAGCGTCTGCTTCAAATACATCAAAAACCTCTTTTACCAACATTTCACTCGTGCTTGCGATATCTCCCATTTTGGCGTCAAGAATTACCGGGATATGAGGATAATTTTTATGGATATAGCCGATGGTCTTTTTTAAATCACCAAGGCCTTTGATGCCGCTCGCAGCGTAAAAAGCGATTTGGGGTTTGTAGGCGCAAACGAGATCTGCAGTTTGGTCAACAATCCATTTATTGAACAAAAACAAGGTCTCACTTGGTTTAAGTTTTTCTATATCTGGATCAAGGCCGACACAAAGTAAACTATTGCTTTTGACTACGGCTTTTTCAAGATTGTCTTGAAATTTCACTAGAGTTCGGCTACAAGGCAGTCAGCTATAAGACTTGATACGGAAACAACTTCGATTTTTGAGCTTTTTTGCTTCTGTTCTATGCTGTCAGTTACATAAATCTTATCGATTCGACTTTTTTCTAAATTTTTAATGGCGTTACCAGCAAAAACTCCATGGGTCGCGCAGACGATGATTTTTTTGACTCCCTTCACCTTTAAGGCCTTGGCGCTTTCTGCGATTGTGCCACCGGTTGAGATGACATCGTCAATGAGTATTGCCGTATCGCCGGAAACCTCACCAGATATTGATAGGACTTCCATTTTGTCGCGACTTTCAAAGTGACGATGTTTTTCTATAACCGCCAGTGGGGCTTGAAGGAGAGACGCAAAATTGCGAGCCCTCTTGACCCCTCCTGTGTCTGGGGCAACTACAATAGGATTTTTTAGTTTTGCCTTCTGGAGTCTTTTGGCCAAGACTTCTTGCGCCGAGAGATGAATAACCGGGACATTAAAAAAGCCGACAATGGCGTCGGCATGAAGATCGAGACAAATTATCTTGGCGGCACCGCTTGCGGTTATTAAATCGGCTACAACTTTTGCCGAAATTGGCTCACCGGATCTTGACTGTTTTTCTTTGCGGCTATAGGCGAAATAGGGAATAACAACAGTAATTTTGTGGGCACCAGCTCGCCTAAAGGCATCCGCTACCAAAACGAGCTCGATAATATGATCGTTAACAGGCGGGGAGCAAGACTGGAGAATAAACACGTTTGAACTGGTGACTTTCTCCTCTACCCAGACGTCAATTTCGCCATCCGCAAAAACTCCAAGGTTCATCTTCCCTAGCGGAATTTTAGACTTTTGTGAGATTAATTTCGCCAGCTGTGGATTTGATGACCCAGCGAAGATTTTCGGAGAATTCATGCGGTTAGAATTTGACCTTAACTTCTTTTTCGGCTTCCTCTTCTGCGTCAAAGAATTCTTCTTCTTCAAAATTAAAAAGGCTGGCAAAGATAGAATTTGGAAAAACTTTTATCTTAGTATTGTAATCAAGAACATTGGCATTGTAGAACTGACGACTGGCGGCAATTTTGGTTTCAGTATCGGAAAGTTCTTGTTGGAGCTCTTTAAAATTTTCAGCGGCCCTAAGTTTGGGATAATCTTCAGCAACAGCAAAAAGGGTTTTTAAGGCACCCGTGAGCATATTATCTGCAGCCGCGGCGGCTCTAGGATTTTTGGCTGTCAAGAGTGCTGAGCGAGCTTTGGTCACATTTTCAAAAACTGCTCGCTCATGTTTTGTATAGCCTTTTACGGTCTCAATGAGATTGGGGATAAGCGAGGAACGACGTTTGAGCTGGACTTCGATTCCAGACCAAGCTTCGCGAACTCGAACCCTGGCTGTTACAAGGCTGTTGTAAAGAAACCAAATAAAAAGCAGTGCTGTAACTGCCGTTCCCACCAGGATTAGAGTTGGTGACATGTTGTTAATGATATCTAAATAAATTTTTAAATTCAACCCAAGGTAATGTATTGGCAATGTCCTCTTTAGTTGCCCAGCCGCGGCGGGCCACGGCCACGCCGAATTTCATATTATCCATTTGTGAAAGCTCGTGAGAATCTGTGTTGATGGTTAACTTGACCCCAACGCGAGCGGCCTCCCTAACAAGTGTATCAGAAAGATCCAGACGATTGGGATAAGCGTTGATCTCGAGCATGGTTTTAGTTCGCGCGCAGGCTTCAAAGACTTTTGGCCAATCGGCTTCGTATGATTCCCTCTGATTTAAAAGTCTGCCGGTGGGGTGAGATATAACTTGAACATAAGGTGAGTTGACGGCAGCCATAAGCCTTTTGGTAATTGTTTTTTTATCCTGTCTATGACTTGAGTGAATACCTGCGATCGCTCCATCCAGAAGTTTTAATCCTTCTTCCGGCACTGAAAGCTCTCCGTTGGTTAAGATGTCTATTTCGAGTAAATTTAGTACTTTAATATTTTTACTCGAGGATTTTAAGTATTCGATTTTCTCGGTTCTTCTCTTGATCAAATCTATAATTTGTTGTTTGCTATGAGTTGAAAATCCTGGAGAGTGATCAGAAAGTCCAACATAATCGTAATTTAGCTCTTTCGCCCTTTTAATTATTTGCTCAAATGAGTTGGTCCCTAAATCGTGGCTAGGTTCTATAGGATAGTCAGAATGTAAGTGGATATCCCCTTTTATGTCTTTTACGTCTACTACCTGCGGCAATTTGTGAGCTAGTGCTGCTTCAATTTCTCCGGTATCTTCTCGTAGTTCAGGCTCGATGTACGTCAAATCAAGGAATTTATAAAACTCTTCCTCTGTTTTGAACTCGTGAGTTTTATTCTTAACTTTAATACCATAATCAGAAACAGACATACTTTTTGTGAGAGCGAGTTCTCGAAGATGAATATTGTGATTTTTGGATCCTGTAAAATGCTGGAGGAGGGCACCAAATGCACGAGGTGGTGAAACCATGAGGTCTATTTGTATACTATTTCGAAGAAGTACTGAGGATTTTCTTGGCCCTGCTTCGAGTACGCGGTTAATTTCCCGAAATTTTTGGAAATGATCTATCATGGCTTGCGGTTTGTCGGAGGCTACAGCGATATCGATATCTCCTACTGTAGCAACCATTCTGCGAAGAGATCCTAAGGGTTCTGCTCTTTGGCAATCTTTATGTTGCCTCAAATGCCCAAGGATTCTTTCGGCTGTGGCAAAGGCTATTGGTAAAAGATGTCTAGTCCCTCGACCTTTTATCTCTGATATTGCAGTTAGAATATCCTCCTCGCTTTTTTCGCCAAATCCGGGAATTTTGCGGATTTTGCCTTTTTTCGCAGCCTCTTCAAGATCATCAGGACTTTTAAGATTGAGTCCCTTAGCAAGTTTGTAAGCGCTTTTTGGACCCAAACCGCCTATATCCAGAAGTGAAAACATTCCCGGTGGTAAACCTTTTTTGACAACTTCAAAATGTTTAACCTTGCCGGTTCTAAAGAGCTCGTCAAGATGTTCTTGGATAGACTTTCCCAGTCCGGGAACAGTATCTAGGTGTCCTTCTTCCCAGAGATCTTTCAACTCGCTGGTAGCATGCTCCACGCTGGTGGCGGCGTTATCATAGGCAATGACTTTGAAGCGATTCTCACCCTTGGTCTCATAAGCCGCGGATATCTCTCGAAGAAGTCTGGCAATATCTTTGTTGGAGAAAAATTTGGCCACAAAGTAATTATAGCAGTGTGGACTTGGCGGTCGCGACCGGATTCGAACCGGCGATCTTCACCGTGACAGGGTGACGTGT
>ERZ1292623.2185-Hain-H51-01um-R1-2185-length-17882-cov-7_pt1 | contig 17882 bp, 19 predicted proteins | sample MGYA00564398_ERZ1292623 | MGnify/ENA primary metagenome ERZ1292623 (study PRJEB36523, sample SAMEA6512633) | groundwater metagenome | collected 2019-01-07 | study: AquaDiva: Metagenomics assemblies of 32 groundwater samples | reverse complement strand
GGTGCAGAATTTACAAAACGCAATAGAACTTATGAGGTTGTTTATACAGAAACATACACTACCCTGCTAGAAGCCAGAAGAAGAGAAACTCAAATTAAAGGATGGCGAAGAGAAAAGAAAGAAAACCTAATTAAATTTGGTAAACCAATTATTTGATACCTATTTGCCTTTGTGGGTCATCTGTAGATTTGCGAGCATACAAAATATACTTAAGTTTTGTAAAATCTAATTCATTTTCATCCATTGAATCTTATAATACCACTGAAGAGTTTCGATGGCTCAAGTCGTAACCTAACTGAGTTCTGCTATTAAGGGCTTAACCATCTAGATGCAGTTATTCCGTAAATTTGAATGTGGGTAGGATTTGATTAAGTAGATTTTCAGATTGTTGCAGATTCTGAGGGTCTCTTAGGAAGTAAATCTTGTAACAGCGAGAGTTTGTGTAAGCACGAATAACGACATCACCATAGGATGGATCACCGAATGAAGGAGAATTGCCAATCCACTCCGTACCTTCTATACTCCCAATCATCACTTTCCCCTTCTTAACTGTATTGGCAGGATCAATTGTGCTGCATGTATCATTCCCCTGAATCAAAACCGTGAGGGAATCATAGAATGCTTTCTCTCTTGATTGATCTTTATATTGTTTTGCTTGATCTGCAGAGTATTTCAAAAAGCTAATGTCATATTGATTAGTAGTATCTGCAACAGGATTAAATTCTGCATCTAAGGCTGTGTAATTAGCAGGCAACTTTACTGAGTAATTAAACTTAGCATTACTGTAAGTTTGCCAATCAGAAACTGCAGTTGGTTGGTTAGATGTTTGGGGTAATGGACTTGTTTGAGAATAAGGTGAGGTAGTTTTTTCTACTTTAGTTCCATTATTTTGATTAAGATAGAAAAACCCACCTATGGCAAGCACTACAACAACAATACCAATTAAAACAGTAACTGATGTAAATCCTTTTTGCATTGGTTTAATCATATCACAAACTAAAATTGATTATTTAAAATCCTAATAACTTGCCTAAAATCCTGTAAAACTCTAATCTGGTTCTAATTCCGAGTCTACGAGGAATCAAGCTCTGCTTATAATCCGGTACTTTTTCTCCTGTTTGACAACTTAAACCAATTTTAAAAATTCTGCCACGGTAATCTGAGCATCTTTGAGAATAGCTAATGTAATCCCTTTACCTAATGTTTTTCCTTTATGAACAGGTACAGAAATAGTAATTTGTTTATCTGTATTTACCAATATATGATGGCTGCCACTAATTCTATTTAATACAAAACCTGTTTTGATTAAAACTTTGGTTAATTTTTGCCCAGTAGTAGCAGGGATATTAGGCATAATTATAGGGGATAGATTCTATAGTTTCTATGCCTTCATCATTGGGTACTTTCCAGCCTTGTTCTTTCGTGGCCTCAATCCATCCCTTAACTGCTTCTTTGATATTCTTTCTTACCTCTTCAATATTTTCTCCATAAGTATGACAGCCGGGAAGAGATGGAACAAATCCATGAAAGCCGCTTGTATCTTTTTGGATGATTACCCTAAAAGTAAATTGTTTCATGAAATTATTATAACACAAAATTCTTATTTATATTCAACGCAGGTCAGTTGGCTAAGAAGTAGTTTAGAATTTAAAAAGACTGGCATTCGCGGTCGGTCGAAACCTTAGGCCTATCCAGTCATCCTGTTCGATTAGATTTTTTCCAAACAACCTTTCGTCCAGAGGACGATTGGCCTTTGGCCAACTTCTCTACCATAACCAACTCATCTAATATTCCATCTATTAAATCATATTTTTTAGCTTCTTTAAGAGAAACCCAGGCAAAATCATCAACTTCCTCTTCCTGTAACTTAATTTTGCCTTTGCGATACTTGGCCAAACAGGAAATTACCAGTGACGGAGCTCCATCTTTGTGTACTGTGGCCAAAGAAGTTAAATACTGAACATTGTCAATTTCAATTCCAACCTCTTCCTGAACCTCACGAGCCAGTGTTTTCTCCAAGATGTTATACCAATACTCTTTAGTATCTTTGGGCAAATCTAGATAATCTGTAACTTCCAACCTGCCACCCGGTACTGTCCACATCCCTGGGAATCTTTTTTTTCTTTGAGCGCGGCGAATAATTAAATATTTACCATATCGAACGATAATGGCTGTTATAGCAACTTCATGAAGAAAATTATTCATTTTCTGGAAACCAAAGTTTGATCTCTCTCTCAGCCTCTTCCGGATCGCCTGAAGTATGAACTAAATTCCTGATGGTCTTTTTTTGTGAGTTCTCTGAGAAAGCTGAGGCATTGCTAAAATCCCCTCTTATAGTTCCAGCAGGAGCAAGTACAGGTATTGTTGGGCCAGCCAGCTTTCTAGCTACCTCAACAGCGTGTATACCCTCAAATATTATGGCTATTATGTCTCTGCTGGTAAATTGGTCAACATTCCAAAGATGAACTAGCTTTCCCATTTCAATTGGGTCATCAGTACCCATAATTTCTTTGGGGTCTAAATTATACTTTTGGCAATCCGAAATACTGTTATTGCCAACTTTAGCTAACCACTCCTGCGTCACAGGATAATGTTTCTTGGCAAAAACTTTTGTGGGTTTTACTAATTTACAAGCAATAATTTGTAGTCCTACCCTTTCAAATCTAGAAATTATTTCTCCAGCCAGACCCCTCTCCATTGCATCAGGTTTAATAAGTACTAGCGTTCTTTGAATCATTTTACCTCCACATCCTCCACATTATAGCTTCCGTCTTCATAAACAGAGATTATAGCATATCTTGGATTTTGAGTATTTCTCTGACTGGCCAGCGCTCCAATTGTAGTCATGGATAATTTAGTTTCCGGTTCAGCGTACCTTGTAAAAAAGTGTATATCTCCTGCAAAAACTTCCGAAACCCCAGCATTTTTGAATTTTTTAATTAAATCCTTAGCCTGATCTTTTAATTTAGGCTCAACTTTACCCATAACCCGCTCGGAAGATGGATGCGATAGCGGCTCATGAAGCATAACAAATCTCGCATTATGAGTACCTTGGCGAAGCCGCAAAAGCTCACCATCCAGCCACTTCATTTGGGTTGAATCTACTCCCAAATAATTATCACTGTTATCTATGATGATAAACTTTGCTCTCTCTATCTCAAAAGATTGGTAAGACGGGCCAAAAACTTTGTTAAAGTTAGAGCGTGGATTTATCCCTTTATTTCTTGAATCCCAAAGGTCGTGATCTCCAGGGGTTACAAAAAATCTGATCCCGGAGTTCATTAGCTTATTTTTTGCATTTTCCAGCTCCTGAGTGATTCCAACCTCGGTATAATCCCCCAGGCCAATTATAAACTCTACTTTTTCCTCCGAGGCCTGAACCAAAGCTCTCTCCAAAAGCTCATTTTCACTATGAGAATCAGCAACTACTGCAAATTTAAAGGATAATTTTTTAGGCTGGGTTGGTTTCTCAACAGGTTGCGTTCCACCAGATTGCCCACTTGGCTTTGTCATATCTTTAGGAACGATGAATTTTTCCCTTGGTGCATTTGATAAAAGTAATAAACCCAGTGATTTTGGATTAAGCTTTATTGGATCAAATCCGGAAAATTCCCTGTAAGCATAGTACACTCCACCTATTAAAGCTGCAAAAATAGTAAGACTTAAAAGCAGTCTAAATATAACAAAAGCTAAATTAGTAGATCGTTTTTTGTAATGACGGCGAAACATTACATCCTTTCAGGCACTTCTATCCCTAATAAATTCAAGCCTTGTTTTAAAATTACAGCCACGCAACAAGTTAAAGCTAGTCTTACTTGCGATTTTTCTTCAGCTTTTATAATTGGATACTTTTGGTAAAATAAATTAAAAAGTGAGCTCATCTCCAAAAGATATGTAGCAACTACATTAGGGTGCATGCTACTTGCAGCGTCTTCAACTATTGATTGAAAATGTTCTATCTTCTGAAGGATTAGTCTTTCTTCTTTCTCCAACTCCCTAGAGATATTTTTAGGATGTGAATCAGAATGAGGCAACTCAACATCATAATCATACTGAGCATGCCTTAAAACTGACTTGGCTCTAGCATATGTATATTGAATATAGGGCCCGCTATCACCTTGGAGTGAAACTGATTTTTCTAAATCAAAAATAATATCAGTATTTGGAGCATATTTAAGTATAGAAAACTTCAGTGCGCCCATGCTCACAAGTTTGGTTACTTCTTCTCCCTCTTCTTTTTTTAGGTTTTCAGATTTCTTAACAATCTCTTCAACTTTTTCCTTAATCTGATCATATATCTCATCTAAAGTAACTACATTCCCCCTTCTTGATGACATCTTCCCCGATGGTAGAAGTACATAGCCATATGACAAATGCATTTCTTTGGCTGCTAAACTAGGATTTAGTTGTTCAAGTGCTTTAAAAATCACTTTAAAATAATCATCCTGATCATTGGCTACAACATGAATTGCCTGATCAAATGGAAAGCTGTTGTATTGTACTTCTGCCAATGCCATATCTTTAGCTTCATAAGTTGGGTTACCAGCAGAGCTTATAAATACTCGATTATGCAAACCATAATCCCCACCTTTAAATATAATTGCACCATCACTTTCAAAAAATACATCTCCCAGGTGTTCCAGAACCAATTTTTTCCCAGGTCCTTCTACTTCAGATTCCAGAAATTCTTTATCAAATTTAGTTCCCATCAGATCATAGATAAATTTAAAATATTCAAAAGTCCAGGAAAGCGCTTCTTGCCAGATTTTAACTAACTTTTTGTCACGCTCATAAATTTTAGTATTAATCTCTTTAATTTCATTTCTGGCCTTCTCATCAGCTTCATAAACACTGTTACCCTTAACATACATTTGCCCCAAAAATTCAGTTTTTTCTATTAAACTTTTATCTTTTGCCTTTTTGAATTCTTTAGGAGAATTGATGAGAGCCCAAATTACTTTGGCTGATGGCAGTCCAATATCAGAAGTATAGGTTACCCTAAAAATATTATTACCTTGTGTTTCTAAAAGCCTGGTGATACTCTCACCCAATGTAATATTTCTCATATGTCCAACATGAACAGGCTTTAATGCATTAAAAGATGCATATTCAATTAGAATTTTTTTCCCCTGTCCTGAGCTTGTCGAAGGATCATCTACTTCCATTTCCGGATTAACCAGTGAGGAATAATCACAAACTTGATGAAGGGAGGTTAAAAGTGTATTCGGTTGTAAAAAGAAATTAATAAATCCTCCACCTGCAACTTTAATTTCGGAGAAATTATCCTGAGCGAAGTCGAAGGACAACATTTTTTTTACTATTTGGTTAGCAATTTCCTCCGGAGACTGCTGATTATCATCCGATTTCTGTTTAGCCAGTTGCAAAGCTACATTCGTAGTATAGTCTCCAAAAGCCGAATTTTTTGGAATAGATAAAACTATATCATCACTTTGGTAACCCAAATCTTCAACTGCCTTTTTCAGATCTTCTAAAATCCTTTTGTTTAACATAACTTAATGATAACATAAATCCAGCCAAAACCAAATAATATCCTACCCAAACTATTCCATTAAATTCCCCTACATATTCCCATGCAAAAGGTAATCCGGCAAAAAACTCAACCACATATATAAAATAAGTTAAGAGTATGTTCAAAGCCAACGCAACTATAGCGGCCAATCCCCCAAAAATAAAGCTCAAAATAAGAAGTACTGCTCCTAAAATCATAATAATTGGAACTGTCCACAAAACCAGTAAATTTGCTGGTATTGCCACTAAAGAAAGCTGATGAAAGTTATAAGCAATGATCGGAAAAACCATAATTTGAGCTGCCAAACTCACGCTTAAATCCTGGCTTAAAAACCCCGGCAAAATTTTAAGGTACTTCATAAATATTGGCGCAACCGATACAACCCCAAAAGTAGCTAGGAATGAGAGTTGAAACGATAAATCAAACAGCCATTTTGGGTTTATTAAGAGCATTAAGCCTCCTGTTAAAACCATTACCCAGGAACTTATCTTTTCCTTTCCCAGAATTTGAGCCAAAAAGCCAACCGATACCATAATTGCTGCCCTCAGGATAGGAACTTGCGCGCCTGTTAATAAAACGTAAAACAAAACTGCTGAAAAGCTTAAAAATAAAGCCAATTTTCTTTTTATTAAACCTGAAAGTAAAAAGAAAAAACCCGCTACCATGCTTAGATTTTGACCTGAGGCAACAACAATATGTAAAGTTGAAGTATCCCTTAAGGCTAATCTGAATTTCCCGGGCAGCTCACTATTTTGCCCAAGAATTATTCCGGAAAGAAGCTCTACCTGTGGAGAAGGCAAATACTCTATAATTTTTTTATCAAACTCATTTCGTAGTCCCGGGAATAAATCAATTTCAATGTCCCATCCGCCTTGTATACTTCTTAACCAAAATATTAGCAAATAAAGCACTATTGCCAAAAATAAAGGGAAAGATTGTTGCATCAATATATTGAGATAGAACCCCTAATCTTTTCAAAAACAGATTTGGATACGATTTTTTGATCCAGTAGATTCTCTATTTTTTGATAAGGCCTGCCTGAAATAATTTTTGCAGCAGTTACAGGTCCAATGCCTGGAAGAGCTTCGAGTTCTGATTGTGTTGAACTGTTTATATTAATTTTGCCCTGACTACTGATTACTCCTCCTGGTGAGGAAATTCCTCCACCTTCCCCTGAGCCTGTCGAAGGGTCTCCTGCAAAAGGCACGTAAATCTTTGATCCATCCGATAGCTTTTGTGCCATATTTAAATACTTTGATATATATTCTTTATTAACTTCTTCGCTGAAACCTCCTGCAGTAGAAATTGCATCCTCCACTCTAGCATCTTTGGTTAACTGATAAACTCCGGGCTTTAAAACAGCTCCAGATACATCCACTGAAATACCTTTTACGCTCTCAATAAGACTTTCTTTTGGATATGTTTTTTGGTTCTGCTTGCCAATTCCTGATGTAACCATACCCCCAATAATCAAAACAATACCAACTAAAGATAGTCCAATTGGAATTTTAAATTTATCTAGTATCTCTCTAAGATTGAAATCGATATGCATGACGATACTCCCTAACCCATTTTTTATAAGCGGTTACCAACTTATCCATTCTTCGAGAAACCATTTCTCTTCTTACTATCCCACCTTCATGAGGATAGCGATGAAGCCTGGGGTGAGTGGAAGAAAAACCATGGGCATAATGGGAAAGTTCATGAGCAATTGTATGATCAACTACCTCAGTAGGAATTTTTTTATCCTTAAACATACCGGTTATTATTATAAAGCTAGCTCCGCTTTTCTTATCTAACCTAATTGAACCTAAACGAAGTCTGGCGTATCTACCAAATCTAATAAATAGTTTGTTGGTTTGAGTAAGCTCCGGAAAATAGTTTAACCATACACAGTCAAGTCTGGATAGGAGCCAATGGTCATCTCTCATAATATATTCATACAACAATCTAAACTAAAAATCAAATTTTCTTAGCAGACGACTTAAGCTTCTGCTAAACTACAAAATTGATAATCTTTCCCTCTATGTAAACGCTTTTTTTTACAGGTTTGCCATTCAAAAATTTTTTAATCTTCTCGGAATTTTTTGCTAAATTTTCTACTTCCTCTCTATCCTTTTTAATATCTTTTTGTATCAACAAGGTTTCCCGTATCTTACCATTTACTTGAACTACGATAGTTAGCTCTTCTTCCTCCAAATACTTATTATCAAACTTTGGCCAAGACTGCTGGTGAATAGAGTGTTTTCCTCCCAGGATAGACCATAACTCTTCCGTAATATGAGGTGCAAATGGAGCCAGCAGCAGTAAAAAAATTTTATATCCCTCTTTTTCTACCTTTTCTTTCTTGCTTAAATAATTCAACCATTCCATAAGAGAAGCTACAGCTGTATTTAATTTAATATTTTCTATATCTTCAGTAACTTTTTTTATAGTTTTATGCATAATTTTTAAATCCTCCGCACGAAGGGTCGAACCTTTTATGGCTACTTTCTCTTGTAATTCCCAAACGCGCTGTAAAAATCTGTATGAACCTGAAACTCTATCAGAGACCCAAGGTCCAGTTCCGCTGTATGGCATAAAGAAAGCCATATGAATTCTGATTGTATCTGCCCCATATCTTTTAACCTCATCATCCGGATTAACCACGTTTCCTCTTGATTTGCTCATCTTTTCCCCATCAGGACCAAGTACTATTCCATGGTTAACCCGTCTTTGTGCGTACTCTTCAAAACTGATTAAGCCTAAATCTTTAAAAAATTTGGTAAAGAAACGCGAATATAAAGTGTGCCCTAAAGTGTGCTCTGCTCCTCCAAAATAAATTTCCAAAGGAAGCCATTTTTTTACAATAGATTTATCGAAAATTTGACTTTCATTTTTTGGATCCAAATAGCGAAAAAAATACCATGAGCTATCAAAAAAACCATCCATAGTATCTGTTTCTCTTTTGGCCGGACCACTGCATTTTGGGCAACTCACATTAACCCAATCCGATGCACCAATAAGAGGAGATTGACCAGTTGGTTTAAATTCAACATCTTGAGGTAACTCAACCGGTAAATCCTTTTCAGGTACAGAAACGACTCCGCATTGTGGACAATGGATCACCGGGATCGGAGTACCCCAGTACCTTTGTCTTGAAATTGACCAATCATGAAGATGGTATTGAATTTTTCTCTGGCCTAATTGATTTTTTTCTATATAGTCTGATATCTTTTCTTTAGCCTCACTTGAACTTAAGCCAGTAAAAGCCTCAGAATCAACCAATACCCCTTCATCCGTATAAACCCTACCACTAATCAGTTTTTCGAAAACATAACGATGAAGCTTCTCAATAACTCTACTTTCTGCCTCGTCTTTAGTTAACCATTCCACACTAAATTTACCAGATTCATCCTTTTCAGGCGTGGGTTCGGTTTTTTCTTCATCAACCAGTTCAAAATATAACCCAATTGCTTCAATTTCTCGATTAATTCCCTTTGAATAAGCTCTATAATGGTGGTGGATTTTCTCTGTGGTCGAAATTAATTTGACATTCATATAACCTGTTTCTTCTTTGATTTCCCTTTTAGCAGTTTCAATAGGATCTTGATCTCCATCCATACCTCCACCTACAAATAAATTACCCCCAAGTTCCTTTCCCCAATTAATCGACAGGTATTTTTTTAATTTTGGATTATAAACTATGGCTACGATACTACTTCTAAACTCTTCGTTTTCTCTTCCCTGTCCCATTACAGGTTCAATAACTGTTTTAATCGGCAGATTAAACTTTTGGGCAAATTCAAAATCCCTTTGATCATGAGCAGGTACACCCATGATTGCTCCTGTTCCATAGCCCATTAAAACATAATCTGCTACCCAAACAGGAATTTTTTCTTTATTTATCGGATTGACAACATAGGAACCTGTAAAAACTCCTGTTTTTTCTTTACTTTCCTTCCTTTCTAATTCAGTTTTTTTACCAGCTTCTTTGATATAATCTTCTACTTTTGTTTTGTTCTCAGGCGTTACAAGTCGACTTAACAAAGAATGTTCTGGACTAATAACAATAAAAGTTGCACCAAAAAGAGTGTCAGGACGGGTTGTGAACGCCTTTATCTCATCAAAATTGATTACTATTCCTTCTGATCTACCAATCCAATTATTTTGCCCCTCCTGTACTGCTTTAGGCCAATCTACCCTTCGACTACGCTCAGGGTCTTCGACTTCCTCTGACCAAAGCAAGCGTTCCGCATAATCAGTGATTTTTAAAAACCATTGGTCAATTTCTTTTTCTTCAACCTCAGTTCCGCAGCGCTCACACTCTCCGACCACAACCTGCTCATCAGCTAAAACTGTCTGGCAGGAGGGACACCATTTGGCAAATGATTTACCTCTGTAGGCAACACCCTTCTCAAGCATTCTCAAGAAAATCCATTGGTTCCATTTATAATAAGCTGGATCACAGGTTATAACTTGATGGTCAAATGAGAAACTCCCTCCCATGCTGTCAAACTGTTTCCTCATCGTTTCTATATTAGCCATGGTCCAATCACGGGGGTTGATGTTCCTTTTAATGGCTGCATTTTCAGCTGGAAGACCAAAAGCATCGTAGCCGTTTGGGAAAAATACATTCAAGCCTTGCATTCGCTTCATGCGGGCGAAAATATCTGCCCCACCAAATGTAAACCAGTGACCCATATGAAGATCGCCTGAAGGATAGGCAAATTCAGCCAGAACATAATATTTGTCAGGTTTCTCCAGGTTCGAGCTGTATAAGTTAGACTCGGTCCATTTTTTTTGCCATTTAGGTTCAATTTCAGACGGTATATACTTCTTCATATAAATTGATGTTATCACAAACCCATACAGCCTTCAATCGGAAAATCGGAGAATCAGAAACTCCGATAATCAGATACTCTGAAATGTTTTCACACCTTCTCACATACGTGATTTCTATTTTCCCAGACTATTTTCGATACATTTAGTATATTTCTGATCTGATTATTCCCTAAACTCTATACACTATACCCTAGCTTTGTGGCTATGCGGTAATTTTTATGATGTATTATGATATATTAATAAAGTGGTAGTGTATAACTAAAAACAGATCCTTTTCCAACCTGTGACTCAACCCAAATTTTACCCTTGTGCATCTCGATTATTGATTTACAGATAAAAAGTCCCAATCCTGTCCCTTTTGGGTTTGGGTCATTCACACTTGATGCTTTCGGAACTCTATAAAACTCACTAAACAGATGGGGTAAAATTTCCGCTGGTATCCCAAGTCCATTATCTGCAACAGATGTTATAACATCATTCCCATGTAAGCTCACATAAACCAAAACTTTACCATTTGCAGGAGTGTAAAATATGGCGTTGCTTAAAAGATTATTCAAAACTTCCTTAATCCTGATACGGTCAACATTAATTTTTCTGATTTGACTGGAAGGAGGGACAAATTCTAATATAATATTTTTTTGAGAAGCACGAGTTTTAAATTCGCTAACTGTTTTCGAAGCTAATGCAACATAATCCAAACTCTCCGTTTTAATACTCATTGCTCCCCGCTCCACCCTTGATACCGAAAGAAGATTTTCAATCAGAGAATAAAGCTCATTGGCAGCAGTCTCAATACTTTTCACCAGACTCATTTCATCCGGACTCATCTTGCTACCATATTCATTCAGGAGAACTGAAAGATATCCTTTGATTGAAGTAAGTGGTGTCCTAAGTTCATGAGCTGCTATTGAAACAAAGGAAAAACGCATATCATTTTGAGGAGACTTCAGGTGAGGTTGTCCATTTTGGATGGGAACTTGAGGCAAAATTAAATTCTTTTTATCTTTTTTTAAAAAACTAAATAAATTCATCTACCTCCAGTATATGAATCTTGAATTTTACTTGTCAATTGCTTATCATAAAATCAATGCCTAATAACTTACCTATCCCCTTTTTTTGGGTGACAATCTTAATACTCGCTTTACTTTACATCCGGGAAGTCATCTTAAATAGACCGGCCAGTAAACTTAAGGCCCATACTTTAGAAGAAGCTCAGCAAAAAGCTCTCGAAATAATTCACAGTGCAATCAAGAAATCTCAAGATATCACATCCCAAGGTAAACTCATGGATGAGCGCTGGAAGGAAAATTTCCAAAAAACTCTTGACCAAAATCAAACTCAAATTATGAGTGAAACTCAGGAGCTTTTTGAGAAGTTTGAAGAAAATTTATCAAATTATTTGACCCAAACCCAAACCCAATCAACCAGAGCAATTGAACTTGAACTTAAGGCTGCAAGATCCCTAATAGATAATTATAAATCAAGTCAGCTTCGGGTTGTTGATGAAAATATCATAGCAATCCTTGAGAAAACTTTGAGCATAATTCTATCCAAAAAGCTAACACTGGCCGATCAAATGGATCTTGTGTATAAAGCGCTGGAAAAAGCCAAAGCAGAAAAGTTCTTTGTATAAAATGAATGACGCAGTTAACATATTTTTAAATAATACATTCACCACATCCGATATAAAGAGGAGACTTATACTCCTCAAAGTCTTTATTTACAGTAAATTTTTTGGCTCGACTTTTACCTCCAGCGACTATGACCCGGCTGATTTTAGTTGGCTCCAAAGCCTTGGTAACGGATTTTTCAAACAGTTTACTTCAACAAATGCCACCATTATCCTATCCAAACTTGAGGACGAGCTTAAACAATTACCTGTTTTAATTGTTTATGTTCCATTTGAAATGCCCGAGACAGAATTTTTCCGGCTTGGGAACTGGCTAAAAACAAATCTTGGCTCAAATTTTATATTTGAAACAAGAATTGACCCGGATTTAATTGGTGGAACAGCACTTTCCTGGAAAGGAATTTATAAAGATTTATCTTTGAGGGAAACTTTATTGGAAAATCGAAACCAAATCCTAGAAAGCTTTAAGGAATTCATCAATGGATAACACTGAGGTGGGATATGTTGTATCAAGTAGGGGTTACCTGGCATATCTTGACGGTCTTCCAACTATTAAGATAAACGATCTGGTTTCAACTGATGATGGAATCACAGGATTAGTTCACGCACTAAACACAACCGCAGTTGAGGTTCTACTCCTTTCCTCTTCAAGCGTTACTCCGGGAAAAGAATTTAGGGCAACAGGCAGGAGGTTGGAACTTGAGGTTGGAGATTATTTAATTGGAAGGGCAATAAATCCACTGGGGATTCCAGTTGATGGAAAAGGAATATTATCAAAGGTAGGTTTAAAAAGGTTTGAGCTTGAACCTCCGGCTCAAACTATCGAGGCAAGAGAATTTATAAAAGATCAACTTATCACAGGAATTTCGGCAGTTGACACCCTTATCCCGTTAGGGCTGGGCCAGCGGGAACTTATTATTGGTGATGCTCATTCAGGTATCCAAAACTTCTTAATAAATATTATAGTAAATCAGACCCCGCAGGGCCTAATTTGTATCTATGCTGCTATTGGCAAGCCTGTTTCACAGATTACTAATCTCATTCACACTTTACAAGTTAATAAGGCCTTAAATCACACGGTCGTGATAGCCTCCTCTGCAACTGATGGCTCGCCATTAATCTTCCTAACTCCCCTAACAGCCTTAACTATTGCTGAATATTTTAAAAACCAGGGTAAAAATGTTCTTGTAGTCCTTGATGATATGGGAATTCATGCGCAGGCATATCGGGAGATTTCACTTTTGGGAGGAAGGTCGCCGGGCCGCGAGTCTTATCCAGGTGATATTTTTTATACTCAGGCAAAACTTTTAGAGCGGGCGGGTAAATTTAATCCTTCGGCAGGCGGAGGATCAATTACAGCTTTTCCTGTTATAGAGCTTAATTTAAATGATTTTACAGGTTTTATACCAACCAATTTAATGTCCATAACAGATGGACATTTGCTTTTTCGCTCAAGCCTCTATAACAAAAACCAGCGGCCGGCTATTGATATTGGCCTTTCTGTATCCCGTGTTGGTCGCCAAACTCAAAACTTAATTTCAAATCTATTATCCAGAAAACTGCGTCAATGTTTGGCTGAGGCTTCCGAGCTTGAAACGTTGAGCCAGTTTTCAGCTGAACTTCCCCCCCAAACCCAGCTTATTTTACGGCAAAAGCAAGTACTTTTGGAGCTACTTAAACAGGATGATTTAACTCTGCTTCCCCTCCCGTTTCAAGCAATTCTTTTAGGGCTTGTTTTTACTGAATTTATAAAGGATAAAAATGAGGTAACTATTAGAAGATTTAAAAATGCTATTTTAAAAACCATTGGGACAGATCCAGAAATAATCAAACTACAAACTAATATATCAAAATTTAAAAGCGATGATGAACTAATCAAGGCTTTGGATGCAGTTGTACCAAGGGTGAATGCCGTATTGGGAGGTAAGAAGTGACTGTACGCGAACTGACCGATACAATTGAACAAGGTGAGACTCTAAAGCTAATCAGTACAGCCTATACTGAAATAGCCACCGCCAAACTTAAAAAAATTCGCAGCCTAGTTTTACAAAATCGTCTCTTTTTACAAGATTTATCCGCAGTTTTTTTGGCTGTTAAACAAGTAGCCACTGCGCGTAAAATACCTAAAAGCATACAGCGCAAATCAAAAGGCACAATTAGTTTAATTATTACTTCAAACTACCATTTTTATGGAAATGTTAACTCAAATTTAATCAAGTTTTTCATTGCCCATCCTTTAATAAACTCAGGACAATCTGATTTAATTGTAATCGGACAAACTGCTATAAAACACCTCAAAGATATGCATTTTCCAAAACCATTTATTGAAGTTAGTTTAAAAAAAGATTATCCTGACTTCTCGGAGCTCAATCTTTTAGTCGAAAAAACAAAAGATTATAATCAGGTGCTGATTTTCTTTGCAAAAATGAAAACAGTAATGGTTCAGCAACCTTCAATTGTTGATATTACCCAATCTTCTTACCTTAAACCAACCCTTCGACAAGCTCAGGGCAAGGAACCTTTGTTCATTTTTGAGCCTGAATTGGAAAAAGTTTTGCTTTTTTTTGAAAGCCAGGTTAAAAACTTATTACTTGCGCAAACATTTTTGGAATCGGAGCTATCCCGTACTGCTTCCCGACTTGTTAGTATGGATCAAGCCCAATCCAATGCTGATGATTTTATAATGGAAAATAAAATCCTTCTAAATGCTGCCAAAAGGTCAATCCAGAATGAAAGAATTATAGAAACATTTAATGCAATACATTCGAGCGAGTAACAATATGACTAAAGGAATTATAAAATCTGTAGTCGGACAAATTGCCCAGGTAGAAATAATCAGTAAGGAGCTACCCGAGGTTCTTGAGCTTTTGCTTATCCCAAAAGAACCGGATGCCAAACTGGAAGTTTATTACCAGGCCGCAGGAGTCTCTTTCTGCTTAATTCTATCTGATCCCCAAAAACTTCACCGCGGCATGGAAGTACAAGGTTCAGATTCCCAACTTTCAATTCCGGTTGATCCCTCAATTTTAGGCAAGGTTGTTAATTTATATGGAGTGCCCTTCGGCCAATCTAGCCCTGCATCGTCTGGTGTAGGATTACCTATTTATTCAAAAACCCAAAGCCTTAATATTTTAAAGACCAGCTTTGAAATCTTGGAAACAGGCATAAAAGCCCTGGATTTTGTAACCCCAATCCTAAAGGGTGGTAAAGTTGGCTTTATAGGAGGCGCCGGAGTGGGTAAAACCATTCTTATTACCGAGATAATACACAATATTTCACTAAGGTTAGAGGCAATCTCTGTTTTCGCTGGAGTTGGTGAGAGAACCAGAGAGGGCCAAGAACTCTACCAGCGGCTTGCGGAATCTAAAGTCTTGCCCAAAACAGTTGTTATTTTGGGTCAGATGAATGAAAATGCTGCTGTGCGTTTCCGTGTAGCTCTGGCAGCAGTAACTATTGCAGAGTATTTCCGTGATACCCAGAAAAAAGATGTGTTATTTTTTATTGATAATATGTTCCGTTTTTTACAAGCCGGAAATGAAGTTTCAACTATTTTAGGAGTGACTCCTTCGGAACAAGGCTATCAACCAACTATGCAATCTGAAATCTCAGATGTTCAAGATAGGCTTATTTCAACAGAAAATGGATCAATTACAACTATGCAAACTGTCTATGTACCGGCTGATGAGACAACTGATCCTGCTGTTACCACCATAATGTCTTTTTTGGATTCTTCTGTTGTGCTCTCCCGTTCCATTGCCCAAGAAGGCAGATATCCTCCGCTTGATCTTTTCTCCTCCTCTTCTGCTTATATAAATAAAATAGTTTTAGGTGAGGCTCATTTTGAGGCGTTGACAGAGTTTCAAAGAATGCTTGATGAATATAAAAGGTTATCTCATATTGTGGCAATTGTGGGAGAATCTGAACTTTCAGCAGAAAATCAGATTTTATATAATAGGACTAAAAAAATAATCAACTATTTAACTCAGCCTTTTTTTATGACTGAGGCTCAAACAGGATATAAAGGCACTTATGTAGATAGGATTACTGCGATAAAAGATATCACAATCATACTTAGTGGGAAATTAGACAATATAGAAAGTAAGCGCTTCCTCAATATCGGGTCACTGAAGGAAGGAGGAATTATAAAGTAATGGACAGAATTTTAAATGTCAAAGTTATTTCCCCTACTCAGGTTCTTTTTGATGGACCCGCCTTATCTGTTTCTTCTAAAAACCTGATGGGCCGCTTTGATGTACTCCCTGAACATGCTAATATGATTACTTTTATTGAAAAGGATCATCCAATTGAGATTAGAAATGAGAATAAACAAAAAATCAGCTTTAAATTCCCAATGGCAATTATTTATGTAAGATCTAATCAGGTCACAATCTATTCCCAGCCGGAAATCATTAGCTTGTGATATTATAGAATTATGAATATAATTTTTGCTTTGCTTATAACTATTATAACCGTTATACTTAACGCTCCTACCCGGGCTGCGGCACAAACCCAAGCCATAGATATTGCCTCAATGTATGAAATTGAGGATCAGGATGCTAGTGACGGCGATATTCTGATGTATTCCCCAGAGGGTAAACTGGTTCGGGCCAATGTTGCCTATTCCCCAAAAATGTTTGGAATTCTACAGGATAAACCTTTAGTTATTTACAATTCAGGTGTAGAAAATACCAAGCCAGTGGTAAGATCTGGAACAGCTCAGGTTAATGTCACAAACGGCGGAGGAGAAATTAAGACCGGTGATTATATCACCACCTCATCCAACCCTGGAAAAGGGCAAAAAAGTACAATCTCCGGGTATGCCCTGGGCATAGCTCTAACAGACTCCTCAGAATCTGAAGAAAAAATCCCTGTGGCTATGCGTATTGAATATGTCGAACTAACAAATACTAGATCAGTTCTAAATCTTTTAAATGCTTTCAATATAGCAGCCTTTCAGGGAGCATCAGATCCGGAAAAAGGTTCTCAACTGGTTAAATATACGGCCTCAGGGCTTATTGTTTTAATAAGCCTGGTGGTATCATTGATTATTTTTGGCAGGTCAATTTTAAAAAGTATTGATGCCTTAGGCCGAAATCCTCTGGCCAAAACCACTATTCAGCTATCAATACTGCTTACAGCAGGAATGATTCTTGTAATTATGGTCCTATCAATAGGAGTGGCATTTGTTATCCTCAAACTTTAATCTGTGCAAATCTATTTAAATCTATTGTTCCCTATTGATCCTTCGACTAATTTAGGCTCAGGATCAACCCCGAATGAAATTGAGGGGTTGACAAATCTATGGAAATCTATGCAAAATGGAGTTAGAGCGGTTATTATATAAGAAGCAGACGGTCGAAGACCCTGAGCGAAGTCGAAGGGATACAAAATGCATAGAACGTCTGCGAATCTTGTAAAAATAGGTGAAGCTGCTAAAACCCTTGGTGTTTCAATTGACACTCTGCGCCGATGGGAGCGGGCTGGAAAAATTCAAGCCATTAGAACTCCAGGTGGAACAAGACTTTATAATCTTAAGGCTCTTGAGAAACTGTCAGGAGTAGCCCCTTCTACCTCTGAAATCCTGGAGAGGTTGGAGGAAACAGGAGAACTGTTCAGAACAACTCAGAATGACTCAGAAAACCAGAATATCAGTGAATCTGATGATCAGTCTTTCAGAAATGCTTCTCACTCGCCTTTGGCGAGGCTCGCTTCAATTTCCGCTATTATCCTAACTTCAGCATTAATAGTTGGTACTCTTACCATCCTAAAACCTGTTCTTCTTCCTTCTCATACTCAACCAAATATATCAGACACTATAAAACCATCTAATTTAGGCAAGGATCTTACTAAAGTTAATGATTTCCTGGGTAATGCTGTTGGCAGAGTCCTGGCTGTAAC
>ERZ1292623.2184-Hain-H51-01um-R1-2184-length-17883-cov-5_pt1 | contig 17883 bp, 20 predicted proteins | sample MGYA00564398_ERZ1292623 | MGnify/ENA primary metagenome ERZ1292623 (study PRJEB36523, sample SAMEA6512633) | groundwater metagenome | collected 2019-01-07 | study: AquaDiva: Metagenomics assemblies of 32 groundwater samples | reverse complement strand
ATTTGTTGTAGGTTATGTTGGCACATTGAAGCCAGCGGCGCAGGTAGTGTTTCCAGTCGGAAGCATCTGCCGGAAGGCTTTTCGGGTTGAAATCACAATCGTATCTTGACCTGTCGAAATATCCCGGTCTTGCTCAATCGAATCTTCACGTCGGAATCCAATCATGAATTGACGATGGTTGACATAGACGAAGCCGGTCGTACTCCCTGTCCCTGCATCTTTGCCGTTGGCAGCAGCAAGGGTAACTGAATAGTTGGGTGAAACAATTACTGGACGCCCCAACCATACGTTGACAACGCCGTTGATGTTCGTCGGCAGGTTGATTTTCTCTGCGGTTAAGACAGGATCGAACACCAAAGAAGTAATGTATGCCGTATTGCTACTCACCCAAGCACCCTCGCTCGGTTTGACACCGAACTTGCCCGCTTTAAGCAGAACCTGAGAAAAGTCAGTATAGGCAAAAGCGGTCGAACCCGTCTGCACATCATACGTCGCAGATTCTCTATCGGCAATTTTACGAAGCCCAGGCCATGCTTTTTGCACGTCATCGGCGTCCACAACTACCGTGTCGAAATGGGTTGCAGCATCATCTCCGTTAAGAAGTGCATTCTCCATGCCTTCCGCCATACCGCGCGGAATTAACTCAGTTCGGAGTTTCGGTACATAGACAGCGAGCGCATCTTCGGTCAACTTACGAGTCAAGACAATTCGTCCCGCGATTTCCTTCGTGGTGAAAGTAATCACATCTTGCGTATGTTGGGATGCGCGATATTTAGACGCGGGATCGCTTGTCGGTTCACCCCGCAAGTACATCGTGAAGCCAGTCCCTAGAAAATCATATCGGAAGGGATCGGTCGGCATTTCAAAAGGCGTACCAAACAGGGATGCAATCATCAATTCCTGTTGGTAATAGGTTAGCATTTCGGCAGACCAGCCAGACGCAATCCAGTTAGCAGGTGAATCCACAACCGACAGCACCTTTCCAAGCCCTGTCTTTTCGCACCAGGCTTCATATTCCTTATACATCTTGAGTTCATGGGGTTGCTTTCCTAAATAACCGCACAGGATTTTAATCTCGTCCGATTTCTGGTGAAATTCTTTGATGACCTCACTTTGGGTCGGTGAGCCAATCACCTTCTCGATAATCGATTTCGCAATCGGCTGCGGGGTGGATGGGGTAATCTCCTTGAATAAGAGATCTGTCTGCACGGATTCAACACCAAAGATGGGCATGTTCCGCGCCAATGACTTATTCTCATTGTTAATTCGGGTTGCATCGGCGAGTTGTTTTTCCGCCGCTTCCATCCGCTCGCTCGTTGTTTTCAGGGTGCCATTGAGCAACTTCATTGCGTTAGCAAGCTCCAGCATCGTCTGCTCAACCGTTTTGAATTGCTCAACTGTGACATAAGCGGGCGGGGTTATTACTTTTTCTTCTGGAGGCATGTTCCTCTCCTATGATGACCACCATCATATACATCAAATTAAGAGGATTTATCTAATCAGAAAGTCTATGTCTGATTCGGTTAATTCTCTGAATTAGGTGTTATATTTTCCCCTCCCTAATGCGTTAAAGTCTGAATGATTGTTGAGAGCCTTTGCTCTAAGTCTCCTTCTGTTAGCAGGTTCGGAATTGACTCAAGTGAATTGATTTCGCCGATAATACTTCTGACCGATGTAATCAGTTCATCTTCAATAATAGCTTCATCGGCTTTTGGGATTGCGTCTTCAATGGATAACTGGACTGCGCCATCCCCAATCGTCATTTCAATCTGACGTGGGTTGGATAACACGACTACGCCAGTAGTGTCACGCATCCAGTCAATTTGATAGAATACATCCCCATCGTCGTCATAACAAATTATCCATGAGGCGGTCGTGCCGATAATGGAGACATAATGATATGACATCCCCATAAATAACGACTTATAGATTTCCAACGCCTCGTGAATATCCCGGCGATCTCGCTCATAGGTGCCGGGAATGGTAAACCGTCCGTACATCTTTTCGTTCATTGACTTAATCTCCGTTTCGGTCAATGGTACTAAATCCTTTGAGGCAGGCTCAAATAGAACCCCCTTGTGGTCTGTACAATGGGATTTTGCCTGAGTCGCAGTCCAACCCGTCTTCGGATAACGAAAAGCCTGTTGCGTTAATGTAGTTTTGCCCTTGAGTTTCCCCATAATTACCGAGTAGGCTTTCCCCTCATGCTTGCGAGATGTCCGAACAAAAGAATCCTTCTCAAAATCGGAAGGGGAACGCAATCGACAAGCGTGCTCATTTGGGTAGGGTTTCTCATCAATAACCTCAATCCGCTCTTGGCTGATTAGCTTCTCGTCTTTTTGACAAAGCGGGCAATCAACTACTTTTCCGTCTCCGTCATAAAGAACCTGGTGTCCACACGGATGGGCTGAAGATTGCTCAATCAAAGCCTCAAGTACCGATTTTAGGGTCGGGTCTTTCTCCGCCGTGTAGGCCTTAGAAAGTGCGAATCGGTTAGAACCAACATTCGCAAAGGAATGCTCAATCATCTCATTCTCAAGAAATGTCCGCCCCTGTTGACCCGGCAGCTTATCTTTTTCATCAAACGTCCAATCCACAGGGATGAAGCCAACGCTTACAGCTCGCATGTAGGGCGGGTCGGCGGAGTAGAGTTTCCATAGCGCTGTTGCCAGTGGCGTCGTATCAACAGCAAACCGATCGGTAACGGAGAAATCCTTATCCGTGAACTCAAAATCAACCATCCGTGCCACTGCTGGCACATCATGTTGATGCGCCCAGAGAACAACAGGATTCTCCTGGTATAACTTGAAATCCTTTTCAAACGATCTCGGCATAACCCGTTCATTATCTCGGTCAACCGTATCCGTTGTCACGATGAAATCAATTTGATGGGTGTCGAGATTGACAGATTTGATTGCCATGCTCGTCTTGCGTCGGTAGAATCCCTGTTCAATGGCTTTCTCGATCAGGCTATTCCGTTCCGCCGCTTCCACTTGAATCCCACCGAGAATCATGGAACGAATCATATCACGCATTTTGGTGTCTATTTTCATGAGCTACTCCTTTTTCTTTGGCGGCTTAGGTTTGGGCTTAGGCTTAGGCTTGGGTTTTGGCATCGGGTGTCTTGGCATTATGTTACTCCTTTGTTCCGAATAGTTCATCGGCATACGTCATCGCCGCCTTATTCTTTGGGTCAAAGAGGATACTGTTATCACCCTCATAAGGCTTTCGGGGCTTCCTTTTTCAAAACGGACAAGATGGAACATCTGCAATTAATTACTTCCCGTGCTGGCCCTTGCGGGTCGCCGGGAAACCTAAGCAATGAGCCGCCTACATTGAAGGGCTTGTCTAATGCTACCTGCTGTCCATCGGCTGCCTGATGGGAAGGTCTGACTCGGTTATCCTTGCTTGAGAGCCATTCAACCCCCTCCACAATATCGGCATTCTGCTGATATGCCAACCGTTGCCCGCCGTTCACGATTCCTGTCGCTTCCGTTCTAGCAATGAGGCGGGCTCGAGGGGCTTCACCGCGCACGGTATTCTCAAATACTTTTTGAATCCGCTCAGTCATCTGTTCAATCGTTTCGCCGTTTCGGATGGCTTCTCGGAGTGTTTCTCGAAGGGCGTCGGCAATCGAATCGGTTAAACCATTAGCGAAGTTGAAAACCTTTTCATCGAGGAACAGTAGCACCTGCGGGTTAAGTACATCCCATGCCCCTTGAATCCCCGCACGTTTCAAGCCAAACTTGCCAGCCTCATCAACCAATTCCGTAAACTCAAGAAATGCTGCATCTTTCCAGATGTGCCATTCCAGCATCTGCTGTTTATTGATGCCGTTTAGGACTTCGACAGGTTCTTTGGCAGTCTTTTTGTACTCAACCTTAATGGCTTCAATGTAGCGTTCCTCTTGCGTCTTGAACAAGCCAATCAGCCAATCAAATAGCCGATTCTCAACCTTTGTGAACCGCTTATCGACGACTTCCCACAATGCCGTTCTATCTATCTTCCTCCGTTTCAGCATCGTCGGCTGATGAGAGTTCTTTATGCCTGCCTGCTATCTGTTGCGCATACGGGTATGAGGCGTAGGTAGCTTCAATAGGTTGCATTGGAGGGCGGTTATAAAGATAGTAAGACTGAACCGAGACGGGATTGGCAAGATCAATCGGTGCAAGTCCCATCGGCAGATAAATCGGGTCTTTCGGTAGGTCGGTCAAGCCGTAAACCTTTTCTCTCACCTCTTGAACCGACATGCCCGACACAATCAATTTGTTGCCTGCCTCTGCCAATTCCTTCCAATCAGGTTGCAATTCCTCGATATTACTGATGTCAATGATAATTGCATTCCCTTCACCGATCAGTGATTGAAGATCGACCGTAAACTGCTCGGTCTTATTTGTCTCCTTTGGAATGATGGTATCTTTCCAAAAGATTTGACGCTGTTCACGGATACCGAGTGAACGGGTTGAGCCGTCCGTTCCAGCAAACGCCATGACCATCGCGGGCGGAACATTCAAGACGGCAAGGGTTTCATCACGAGTCCAGCGAAGTAAATTGAGAAAGTCTAAGTCTTTGTGCTGATTCGAGAAAGGGGTAAAGGTTGCGCCGCCCTGGGCAATAAAGGGCATCCACGCATTCTTTATCCCCTGGTGCTTTTCTTTGAATTGCTCGACAATCTTTGCATACTGAGTGGGTTGCAAGGTTTCGGGAAATACCAACACCCCAGGAGGCAGTGCACCATTCTCAAAAAAGAGTTGATTCCACTTCCGCGCGTGCATCTCGGTAATGAAGGAGATCAATAACGGTTGAAGCGGAGACATACCGTACCAGTCATTATAGGAGTGCGCATATTGGACGTGGATCATATTGGCTGGCTCAATCGGCAACCATTCTTCTTTGCCCGTTATCGGTGCTTTCTCGCTAACCGCACCCGTCATCAACCAAGCCCTTGTCTTGTAAATATGCTCATCAAACTCTTTTCGGGAAAGGTACATCGTCTCGTCTTGTCGTATTGTCCAATACCTCCCCTGAATCGTCTGCGCTGGTCTGAACCCACTATCTTTCTTATACGCATAACCGAGAATAGATCGACCATCGGAGGCGGGTACAATCCGAACCTTCGATGTACGTAACGGCCAAAACTGATTGGTCTCATTATCCCAAAACACAAATCCATTGCCGGTCGTGTCCAGCGAAATCTGGGTGCACTGCCGAATATGGTTCCAACTCATCATGGGATTGGGTCTAGTCGGAAGCGGAGACGGTATCTCCTGCTTGTTTCGGTCTACGATCTTCCAGGGGATAGATGCTGACTTTTCGGCAATCACATTGATCGCCGCATAAATCCAGACACCCGCCCCATAGCTCTGCTCCAATTCCTCTTGGGTTGCGTCAATTTTGGGTGGCTCAACCTTCGCCTTCAGGTTGATCAGTTGAACCGCTTTCTCCGCTCGCTGTTGCAAGGCATAGAACAATTCTGCCTCTTGCGCTTGTTTTAAGAGCAGGTGCTTGATACGATATGCGGATAATCGGTCAATGATGGGACCCACAAGGGCTTGGATTGGATTCATAAGCAAAAGCCGTCTCTCTGAAAGAAGAAGGCAAAAAGGCTCACCCCAAAGGCTGATCGCGATCAGGTGAGCCCTCATTCGACGATTTAGATTTACTGAAGTTTAGAGAGGCTTACTTCAAGCATAGATGTAACAAGGCGTTGCAGTCAATTGTCGTGCAAAATAATGTTGAAAATGTAGTGTTGATAGGGGTTTAAGGCGCATCGGATAATTTCCTTGCCAATTGAACTTCCATCTGGCATCCTATAGATTCAATCCTCATTTTGAAAAAAGGAGTGCCAAATGGAAGTTCAAGCGACATTTTGCCATAATTGTGATGCGTGTGCAAGTGATTTATCTCCGCTAGCTTGTCCCCAAAGTCCGCTCGATTGGCTTTCGGCTCACTTAGCGGAATTGAAAACGCAAACGGCTCTGCCCGACAGCGATTGGTTACTGATAGAAAAGTACCTGCTGATGCCTCTATTCGATGTTAACTCGATTCATGAGCTCCAGATTTCTCAGACTGATAGAAATCGGCTGTATTGGCTGATGAGCCAAAAGCACCCACATCTGGAAAAGATGCTCACACGGGCGGGGTACGAACTGTTTTTCGCAGAGGTCGCTGCCTTTCAGCGGGCCTCTGCTTGTGATAGAAGCCGCTACCGACCCCATCTGATTGGGGATGATACTTTGGTCGCTAAAACACACTCGTGTTGCATGGAATATCTGACCCAACTCTTTTGTCCGGCAGAAGGGCTCAAACTCCCTGCTTACAATTTGGTGGTGCTGGTTGCTACCTTTGGCAACACCGATTGGGAAATCCCCATTGCGATAAGGCTTTGGCTGCCCAAGGCTCACCCCGATTATCAATCGAAGCCGAAATTGCTCAAAGCAATGGTTGATGACCTCTCGGCCGAAGCGAAGAGACGCGACCTGTCGCTGTTGGGGGTACAATTCAGTTGTGACGCCGCTTATCAGCGCAGTCATGTCTTAATGGGGGCGGTCAATCGAGCCGGGCTTTCGCTGGTGACGAAAGTTTCGTCCAATCTGACCTTTTCGGTCAACGGGCAACGGAAAAAGGCGGCAACCATTCGTGACGGTGTGACGATGCCCGATATGAAGCAGAGTGGTCGTTTGGGGTGGCAATATCGCTATGCTCGGATTATCGCCGAACACCCGGAAATTGGCACAGTGGTTTTAATCGTCTCAAGTTTCTACGATGAAAAACATCATAAGTATCGGCGGATTGTGTTGATGAGTAATGACTTATCAATGCAAGCACCGGCAGCGATTCTGATGTATAAACGTCGTTGGCGGATTGAGGTATGGTTCAAATCCATCAAGCAAGAGTTCAGTCTTGGCAGGTTCCAATTGCGAAAGCTGGAATCTATTGTCTCTCACTTTCAACTGCGAGGCATCGCCTATTTGGTATTGAATGTGGTTCGCCGCTGTGGATTTATTCATCGAAGTCGCTGGACGCTGAGAAAAGTGATGCGGTGGTTCAGAGATGCACTGACGGTTCAGAAAGGACTCAAAACCGCATAAGCACTACATTTTCAACGTTTGTGACTCAATCAAAGCCGTCAAATGCCTTTGCCGGTCTGCTTTTCCTGGTATCTGTTCTAAACTTCAGTAGATTTAGATGACACTATAAAAATACACTAAAATCAAGGCGTTGTCAAGAAAAATCAAAAAAAACAAATTATTTTCTGAAAATAACACATCTTAACTTGACGCCTGCTATTGAGATATGTTATAATTAGCATCGTTGAAACAAACCAACCCACCCGCAGGGGCAAAAGGAGAATCAATGGAATCAACAACAATCTTCTTCGTAACAAACCCCACAATTACCGTAAAATCTGTCTCCCACCTTTACCAGGTGGAGGACCGGGGGAGGGTTCGCCTCAGTACGACGTATCTCCGTGCGGCTCTGGAAAAGGCAGTCGCCCTTGCCCACCGCAAGGGTAAACGGTCCTTCGTGGTCGGGAACACCACGGGGAAGTATAACCCCGACGACATCCAGGGGTGTGTCGATTATTTTGACTACACCCTAGACGGAGATGTGATGGCGTTACATCCAGAAATAACCTTCGCCATGGCGATCGTGAAGCTTATTGATGAGATGGAAAATTAATCAGTTCCCCCCGCGCAAGGCAAGCGCCGCGGGATGTAGAGCATGGAGAAAAAGATGATAGCGATTGATACCCGCATCGGCTACCCTGCCTTCTCATGGCGAGGTGCTGATCGACAACCAATGGAGTTTATGGAGATGGCAGGGCATGTTCGCCCTCGTCATGCAGGCAGGCAATGCCGATGCAAAGCCTGAGGAAATTGAATGGCGGCGCGTGATTGCCCAATGGGAGCTGCCCTTCCCCAAATCGCATAAGAAGGGCAAGGCAAAGCGACGGGAAGGTTGGCTGATGGGAGGTGAGATTGTATGAGATTGCTTGATCTTTTTGCAGGAGCGGGTGGTACCGCAATGGGTTATCATCGCACCGGGTTTGATGAGATTGTTGGTGTGGACATTCGACCCCAACCGCGATACCCATTTACCTTCATCCAAGCGGACGCGCTGACATGGGAGGATTGGCAGGGATTCGACCTTATTCATGCCAGCCCACCTTGCCAAGGGTTTAGCTCCACACACTATCTACCCTGGCTCAGGGACAAGGCCTACCCAGACCTTCTTGGCCCCACACGGGAGCGTCTCAAGAAAACAGGTATTCCATTCATTATTGAGAACGTCCCCGGCGCGCCCATGCGAGCCGACGTCGTTCTCTGTGGAACAATGTTTGGGCTCCATGTCATCAGACACCGATGGTTTGAAATCTCCGTTCCTATCCCCATCTTAACCCCGCCTTGCAACCATTGGGGGACGGTTAGGAACAAAGACTTCTGGTGCGTCGTTGGAACCGGACAACGGAATAGCCCAGAACACAATGCCGTGTCCTGGTATGCAGATAAAAAGACAGCAAGCTGGGCAATGGGAGGCTTGGATTGGATGACGCGGAAGGAGATGGTGCAGGCAGTGCCACCGGCCATGACAGAATTTATTGGGAAGCATATACTTTCGTTTTTGCAGTCCACACACGACGATTCCGTTCCCTAGTACAAATTCGACACTTTCGTTTACCCTGACTATAAAAAAGATTATTTCCAGAATAGGGATGACCTCCCGGACAATGTGTCTTACGTTTTGGGAAGGGCGGTTATCCTTTTTTTGAAAGGAGTTACATCGAATGAGGTGTGGAATCCAGAAAATCTATAGAATCATCTGTGATCATTGTCGCCTCACTAATGAGATTTACAACGAAACCAACGTGAGGCACGCAATGGAAGCCTTCCGAAGTATTGGGTGGAGGCTCAGGAAAGGGCGATGGTGTTGCCCTACATGCAAGGGGGTGAGAAACCATGTTTGAGAAGCTAAACGCAGGAGAGTTAAGATCGGAACTGATGAGGATGCCTATTGATGGTGTTATGTTAGTTGATGCGCTCATTCGGTTATGCGACATCGTATGTGACCTGGAGGTGGGTCTCGCGACGATACTACCGGTGGAAGACCTCGATAATAGGGATGAGGATGTACTGGTAACTCGCAACGAGTTCCCGTTCTAACAAAATCACCCCCGGCGCGTGTTATGCCCACGCCGGGGGCGATCTATGCTTACTGAAAATACCCTGCCACTAACAATAGCCCGTCAACATTGGGGGGCTATTTCACTATCATCCTCTCCCTCCAATCTATTCTTTCCTTTATCTGCTCATCAGTCTTGAGTTCAACCAACCAGCCGCAATGGGAACAAATAATCTTCCCCACCTCTAAAACCGTCAATGCAATTTCCTTATCAACTTTCATCTGGCTTTTACAGCGTGGGCATTGAATTCGCATGGTTCACCTCCGTAACCGTATCTCAGTATTTAACAATCCTATCACTGATATAAGTTTTTGATGAGAATGTGCTTATTCTTCTAAAGCAACCAGTAAGGCTTCCATTAAATCCATGTCCCCTGATAAGTATTTTTGAAAAACCTGATAGATAGTTGGACATTTGTGGGCTACCCGATAAAATCGTTGAATCTGCTCATCCCCGGTTTCAAGATCAGGAAACGATCTATTAATTATCTTCCCATCCAAATCAACCATAATCACCCCTCCTATAAAAATATCAGGTAGTCCTCAACCTTGGCCCCTCGACACAATGACAGGACGAGTGCATCCCCGAAATCAGGACTCCTGCCGAGTCGCTTCTTGGTTTCTTCCTTGCTTTCTAGCTGGTATTGCCCCTTACTGGTATATGTGAAGCGCGGGACAGTCAAATCTCGAATCAACCGATCATCATTCGGGATTTTCCCTGTTTTCAACCAATCCCTCGCAACAAACCACATCTCGGTGCGACGATTGAAGTATTTGTTGGGTTCTCTCGCTTTTGCCCCTGAGTTGACGCCGAGTACGTTGATGTTCTGCTCGGTGAGTCGATCCACGACTCCACTTCCAATCCCAATCACATCGGCACAAATCTGGGAAATCCCTTCTGCCTCCACCATCTGTTTGGCTCTGCCTGCGACTGCCATCGTGTCCCGTTTCGCATCAGAGTCGAGCGAGAGCATCACATCGCCCTGACGGACGCAGTAGACCGTCAGATCGTCTCCGAAACGAGCGATGTCCAGTCCCATGACTTTCTCGCCTTCGGGTCTGACCTCCCGGCGAACCGCCGCTTCTACCAGCGATAGCGGGATGAGCTGACTCTCCCCCTCCTGTGGGAAATCCCCTAACACGCGGGACACATACAGCGGAGAATCTTCCCCCCATTCCTGCCGTTTTTCTTCTACCCACTCTGGGGAAATCAGCTTCTGTGCCGTCTCTTGCGGTATCGGTTCACCCGTGAAGTTTGGGGTCTCGAAGGCGGAGATCTGAATCTTCGTCCAGTTGGGGTCTCGGAACGCTTCATAGAAATGCCCACTCGATTCCGTTGGGTTGCCAATCCAGAGCATGTGCGCATCACCTGAAGCCAATAGAGATTCTGCACCCTGCACGATGTCATAACGAACCCCCGGCGCTTCATCAAACACGACCAGGACATGCTCTTGATGAAACCCTTGAAAGTTGACGGAATCTTTGGGGCTAATGCCCGTTGCGAACCAGTTGTCGTTGACGTTGAGCCGAGTCGTCAATGGAATACCGGGGAACCCCATCGACGCCAATCGGGTCTTGAACCAATAGTTGATCTCGGACCAGAGCAGGTCTTTCACCTGATACCAGGTGGGTGCCGTCGTGATAATCTTGCACGGTGATTTCAGGTACAGGAACGCCAGCACAGCTATCGCTGCCGTGAAGGTCTTGCCCGCAGAATGGCACGATCTCACAACGGTCTTACGATGGGTGAACACGGACGCGAGAATGTCCTTCTGTTTACTCCACAAGGGGATTTTCAGCATCCTTTCGACCCATTTCACAGGAAAATTCAGATAGTTCGCCAGATCCGGAGTCGCTTGAAATATCATTCCCCGTCGCTTCATCTCCGCTTCGATCAGCAACATCTCCCGCGTCGCTATCAGATCGTCCAAAGCGGGTGCGTAGACTGTTGTAGTAAGCTGTAAGTTCGTCATTGCTCATTCCCATGATTTTTACAAACTCGGTTGGCATCCCTAATGTCTCTCGCTCAATCTTGACGCCACTCTCGATAAATTGGCGGGCATCGGAAGGTTTTATATCAGCGGGGTCTTTCTGAAGAATTCGCAACACCTCTGCGCCAATCACCTGCATGGCTTCGGCTAACTTCCGATGTCGTTTGTTAGCATCCGCTATCGCCTCTTGCTCGTCGATCATCCGTTGACGCCTCTGCTCGTTATCATAAGCCTGCGCCCGTTCTTTCCACTTCCATTGCGCCGATCTTATCTTCCAGTGAGAGCTGGGGCGGTTTGCTTTGGTTTGATGGGGTTCCGCCTTTTTCCATTGACGCCATGCTTCTTCAACAGATCTGCTACTCGGTGGGAGGGTGCGATAATAAATGTCAAAACGGCTAAACCAATGATGGGGTTCGTCTGGCTGTTGATCCCATGCTGTCATTTCCGAATCATCTCCCCTCTTGATACCTCATTCAACATCGGTGCGTCGTCCTTAATGCGCTTCTCTGCCAAGTCCACATACTCGGCTTCCATCTCAATCCCCACGCCATCATTCCCCTGCCGTGCGCAGGCTATCAAGGTACTACCACTCCCCAGAAACGGGTCAAGCAATAGCCCGCCATCAGGAGGGGTTAAGAGTTTTAGCAGATAATCAAGCAGGGAAAGGGGCTTTAGACATGGGTGATTGTTCTCATAACCGCGCTCTGCTGGCGAAACTTTCGCTGTGTAGAAGTAGCGGGATGCAGATCCTGAATCCCCGAAATGGATACCGCTCTTGATGTTTTTTGTCACATGCACGGAATTCTTGTTATTGCTTTGTCCCCAATCATAGTCTGACACCAATGATTTTGTGTACGGCATCCCCGCCGTCACCTCATCACTTCCATCAAGGATGACGTTTTTGGGGTAACGCCCCTTTCCTGTTTCGTATTCCTCTAAAGCCCCACGCCCTTTATCGAAAGCATGATTCCCCTGATAATGATGCACAGTTATCTTTTCGCTTGTGGGAATCCGTCCAGCGTCTACATTGAGTCCAGCTATCCCATGCACCAACGCATTATTCGCATACGTTCCGTCAACGGGCTTCATGGCGAGGATGATCGGTTCATAGCTCGGCGCAAGTTGACTTTTATATCCATCGAAACGCTTGGCTTCATTGGAGGCGGGTAGGCTTTTTGTATTACCGTTAGGCATGGGAAATAAGGAATTACATTTCATGTGATCGACACCTAAATCCTTTCGCGTGAGCCCATCATGGTATCTATCATACCGTCTACTTTCTTTCCGCTCCCTCCCCAATCGCTTATCAATCGCCTTACTCACATCAAGCCCTTTACAAAATCCTGATGCGTACAAATAGAGTAACTGATCGACGAGCTGCCATCCTGCATCCTCGATAGCACACGCTATCCTGTGAACCGTCCGAGAGCCACCAAAGCACATCATGTACCCGCCTGGCTTGACGACTCTCAGCACCCGCTTCCACGTCGTCGGGTCAAAGGAAACATCGCCACCGTCCCACTGCTTGCCCATGAAGCCAGTATTTGAGGTCCCACTATACAAATGATAAGGGGGGTCCGTGAGTACATGCGTGAAGTGATTATCAGGAAAGTCCTCTAAAACCGTCCGCATGTCACCGTGATGGATGGTTAGGTTTGGCATATCGTTTTTTATCCTTCTCTTTGATTTTCCACTTCTCCGCCGCTTTCTTTTTGAGATAGTTTTTGGCTTTGGCTTGCTTTTGCTTTTCCGTCATCGGTAAATACTCCTTCCCAGATATTCTTTGCCTCATCGTACCGCGTTTCAGAAGTAAGGCTATATCCCCATCGTTTCAATGTTGAGACCACCAGTCGGACTTCATCGGCTCGGATTTGCCCATGCTTGCGATAGAGGATAACCCCTTCGGCAAGCGAACCCATGATGTAGAATTGCCCATAGACGCGAGTTTTTGGCAGTTTCTCACCACGAATGAGAGTCAATATAATCTTGTCTAAAGCTACCAGTACCCCAAGAAATATTCTATATCGTGTTCTCATAATAGCCAATGAAATAACGCCTTGATACCTTTGATGGTTCCATACCACCCACCACACGCAATCAACGCCACAATCAACCAAACTAGCAACCGCTCAATGATCACCAATGAGGTATCATGGGAAGGTCGGCTATAATAATCAGTCGGACACGCTTTGATTTTCATGGTTTCCCCTCCTTTCAAAAACTTGGGCAAACTTGGGCAAGGCTGTAGGAATAGCCATCATTGCGATGAACTGGGGTCAGATATTTCCAATTGATCGAAATGCGTTCTGGTCCGGAAACGCCCGGCGGTGCAAATAGAAACGAACCTGATTTTGCAACGATACGACCCAATCTATAAACGCCCTTATATTTCCCCCTGGGAATGATTGCTTTCGCCAGATCACCGGTTTGCCAGCCAAAGCGATGCTTAACCCGTGCTTTGTGCGTCAGTGGAAAGCCAAACCGGTCTGTCCGGCACATCTGCCTAGAACCATGCCCTGTTGCAGTTATAATAAGGGGCCGACCCCATTCAGTTTTGAGAATAGATGGCGTTGATTCACCGACACAAGCGGCGTCCAACCAATGAGTTTTTGGTAGATTCTGCTGTCTACGGTTAAATTTGGTTCGACCCCCCGTGCCGACTTCAACGGGTTGCCCCGTCGCCATTAGCCGCTCATAGAGTTTCCAACGGGTTGCATTGACAGCAGCAGCATCCTTCAATGGTTGTTTGGCTTGTTGCTCAATTTTGGGGAACCCAAATTCCTCTGCTGTTTGACTTCCTTTCTTCTGGTTACATGGCGTACAAGCCAATGTGAGATTGGAGACACGGTGATTTCCGCCCCGGACTTTGGGGATAATATGCTCCACTTCAAGTCGCGTCTCCTCTGCACTGCAATAGGCACATTTTCTGCCCCATTTTTCAAGGAGGTATTCGCGGACTTCATAACCGAAGAGTTCTCCCTGTTGGTACTCAACGCCAGAGACCTCGGGATTCTGCATCTTCTGCATATCGAACCTGACGAGTTCCATTGAAATCGCAGAGATTGGACAAAGTTTACGAAGTCGATTCACCCACGTTTCGATATTGTAGACGCGACTTATCAGAGACGGTGCTAACCAGCCCTTTGGCTTCGCGCGATTGAGGAAGCGTGGTTTTCGATAGCGAGCCTTACGATGGCGGCGGCTTCGACGAATGACACGGCGAGAATCGAGGGCAGATTTAATTTGCCGGCCTCGGTGTTTCAATTCAGCAGCAAATTCGATTTCCCCTGTGTCTTGATTGACAATCGCAATGCCAGTGGTTCTACTACCTGGGTCAATCTTTAATCGCCGATGACCTTTATCGGGTCGTTCAATAGAACGTTTGAGAATAATAGTAAATGGGAAACGCCGATAAACTGACGCTTTACCCTTGCTAAGGAGTTGTCTTGCACGTGCTTCATAGCAGGGTGCAAGCGGTTGTTTGTTGGTATCTAGCACGAATACTTTTGACATGGTGAAAGTTTCCTTTCAATCGCTGAATTGAGATTTCGCAGTGTAGACAACCCTCAATCCCAAATCAGATGACGTTGGCCTCGTCAATGTTATCGGGTGGTTTTTGATAACGACACTGGCTTCAACTAACTATGCCTGTTTAATCGTTATCCGCAGGGTTCAGGACTGGCCTCGCATCCTGAAGTGCCTATTGATTCACCCGTAACGTAGCCCCCGTGGGCTGAGACTGGACTTCCCGGCTGTAAAGCACTTGGACTTAATCAATTATGCCCAAGTTTAGTGGAAGTCCAGATAGGTTAGCATCAACTGCCCTAATTCCTTTGTTGCATCAACCCCAGAACCAAGCCAAGCCACCGCTTTAAGGCGCAAGCGATCTGCTGTGAACCGACGCCATTCTTTCATCGTTGCCCTATCCAAGCGGTCTACGATTGGCTTGAGGTCATCAATAGACAAAGAATCATGAGGCTGTGTGATAGAATTAACTCGTTTTGACATTATACCTTGACAAGTCTCAATACGATATGTTATAATATGTGCGTTGGTTCTGATGATTATATTAACACATTTGACAGCAAAATGTCAAGTAGGAGTGTACGAAATGCAACGCAAAAGGATTTACGAAGTTATGCCTAAAAAATGTAAGTCATGCCCCTTTAATACAGACAAAAATGGTAGGCATCCATGTCCTCGATTAGTTTCTGAAATCCAGCGCCGGGTACTAACCGAAGCCTCTCAGATTTGTCATCATCCCGTAATTTATAATCAACCCGAAACCCATTTGTGCCGAGGGGCACGAGACTTCCAACTAGAGATGTTTTATCGGTTAGGTGTCATTGATGCGCCAACCGATGAAGCATGGGAATCTAAAAGGAGTATGCAAAATGCGAAGCATAATTGAGGTATCAGAGCAATCCCCCTATGATCAATTCATCGAGGGGTTGATGTTCCTTGCAGGTCGATGTGACGGCGCAAGGACTTTCGACGATCAGGGATTCAATAAGTTTGACAGTGATTTCGGCAAAAGCCTTGCAACGCAATCCCAGACACGGCGGTTGAGCATTGCACAGCAAAAAGCTGGACTCAAGATGATCGGGAAATACAAGGTTCAACTTGAGCGGGCAAACATCGGACTGCCAACCGAGGCAGAGTTATTAGCCGAGTTAGATTCAACACCCAACGCACCAGCATGTCGGATTGAGTTGGAAGGCGATTACATTGTTGTCACCTTCCCTTACGATAAGGAGAAGGTAGAACAGACTCGGAACATTGGCGGCGGCAAGTGGAATCCTGATTTGAAGCATTGGCTTTTTCCGTTAGATGATACGAAGTTCCATCAAATCCTTGAAGCCTTCCCAGACTTTACGCTTGACCCGCGCATCAAAGAGCGAATCAAGATTGAGGAAGAAGGCAAATGGATTGAAGCGCAACGAAGGCAGGCAGAGGTTGAGATGCTGATTGAACAGGCTGGCGATCTCTCTCAACCCATCGGTCAAATCACCTTGTTCAAGCACCAGCAGGATGGTGTTAGATTCATGTTAGAACGCGGGCGGGTCATTGTCGCTGATGAAATGGGAACAGGCAAAACCTTACAATCCCTTGTTAGTGCGAAGACTTACGGCTTACCCGTTCTCGTGATTTGCCCTGTCTCTCTGAAGGTCAACTGGCTTCGTGAAGCCCAAAAGGTCAGCGTACCGATTGAGGTCTTTTCATGGGCTGGCATTCCTGAACCGCTGGAGACAGGGGAATATGTAGTGATTGGTGATGAAAGCCATGCGATACAGAACCTACGCTCCCAGAGAACGGAAGCCTTCCTCAAATTAGCCCTCCACGAGAACGCTAAAGCGGTTTATTGTTTGACAGGAACACCCATTAAAAACGGCCGTCCATCAAACATCTTTCCGCTTTTAGTTGCTATTAAGCACCCGCTTTCTGATAGCAAATCCGCTTTTGAGAGGCGGTACTGTAACGCGGGCCCGACTCAGTATTCAAGGTGGGATGTGACTGGCGCGGCGCACCTCGACGAATTACATGAAAAAATCAGGGATTCAATGTTGCGGCGAACTAAAGCGCAATGCCTGGATCTGCCTGATAAGATTCGTCAACTCCGCCCCATCGAATTAGACGAAAGCGAATTGCGAATCTATCACTCACACTTCCGTCAAATGCAACAAGAATATGAAGAACGCAAGAAACGGGGTGAAATCATGGATGGCGGCGAAGCATTGGTGCTAATTAACCACCTACGTCATTCGGGGAGTCTGGCGAAGGTAACATCGGCGACAGAGTTGGCAGAGGAGATCGTTGAACAGGGAAATCAGGCCGTCTTTTATACCTGCTTTAAGGATACGGCGGACATTCTCATGCGCAACCTCAATTCCCAGAAAATCATCACACAAGTCTTATCAGGTGATACCCCAGAGAAGCATCGGCAGGAGATGATAGACGACTTCCAAAAGGGTATGATTCAGTGCTTGGTCTGCATCTTCGGCGCGGGCGGTATCGGTATTACATTGACGCAAGCCAATCACGTTATCCTGATAGATCGACCGTGGACCCCTGGCGACGCGGTTCAAGCAGAGGATAGGCTTCATCGAATCGGTCAACATTCCACTGTCAATGCTATCTGGCTTCAGCTTCAGGACTCGGTTGAGGATGAGAATATTGACGCCAAGATAGACCAGGTGCTAATCCAGAAGCAAGAGCGGATTGACTTGGTACTTCAGGGCAAGCGAAAGACCATGAGAGGCATTCCCTCTATTGAGCAAATGGCAATGGAGGTTATCAGGTCTATCATGGAAAAGAAAGACATTGACATTGAACAGTACGAAGGGACGGAATTGAAATAGAGGGTAGATTGACAAAAAAGGGCAGTCTAATTGAGACTGCCCTTTTTTGTTGTCCGTTTTGGGAAATCGAATAGTTTGAATAGTTCACGGGGCTTGTGAACTATTCGTGAACTATTCGGAAAGATAGGAAGTCAATGGCCATAAGGCTTTGGTGGACATTTAGGAGGCGAATCGAATAATTCACAGGAAATCGCCTCTCTACCTCTAAAAGCCTAAAAACCGTATACATTAGGATACAGGCGTATACTTATGTTTGTAGATAGAGAAAATCCTGTGAACTATTAACTATTATATATTTTTTTTTATTATATATAGGGACCATAAGGCTTTGAGGGGTGTTCAATAGTTCC
>ERZ1292623.2183-Hain-H51-01um-R1-2183-length-17886-cov-5_pt1 | contig 17886 bp, 18 predicted proteins | sample MGYA00564398_ERZ1292623 | MGnify/ENA primary metagenome ERZ1292623 (study PRJEB36523, sample SAMEA6512633) | groundwater metagenome | collected 2019-01-07 | study: AquaDiva: Metagenomics assemblies of 32 groundwater samples | reverse complement strand
GTTTTCATTGCAACCCCCTTAGTATTTTTGAAGAACCAACTGACGAAATTATAATCCATACATAAAACATTTGCAAGCGGAACTTAGTTTTAATTGGCATGAACTCAAATCTTAAAGTATTGGCTGTAATCGGGGCGCGTTCAGGTTCCAAAAGCATGCCCCACAAGAATATAAAACCCTTGTTGGGTAGGCCTTTGTTGGCTTGGATAATTGAAACTGCCAAAGCTTCAAATTATGTTTCGAGAGTTGTTATTTCCACCGACTCTCAGGAATACGCTGAAATAGGCAAAAAGTATGGAGCGGAAGCCCCGTTTTTGCGTCCAAAAGAATTGGCTGCCGACTCTGTGCCCGATTTTGACTATTTATACCACGCGGCGACTTGGTTGCAGGACAATGAGTCTTGGCAAGCTGATATTATATTGCGCCTTCCGCCGACAACTCCTTTGTGCAGACCGGAAAGCATAGACGCATGCGTTGAATTGCTGATTAATAATCCGGAAGCGGATTCTTCGCGCACAATCACTCCGGCTTCCAAACACCCTTATAAGCTTTGGCGGACAAATGGAAAATATCTTGAACCGTTTTTGTCGGAAGAATTTACGGGCTTCAAAGACGCGCACAATATGCCTCGGCAAAGTTTTCCGCAAGCGTTTTCGCACGTGGATGTCATCGCGCTTCGCTGGAACACTTTGGTAAACAAAAAAGCCATGGCCGGGGAAAAAATTTTATTCCACCAAATCCCCAAAATCGACGCAGTAGATATTGATACGGAAATAGATTTTTTGGTCGCCGAAACTTTGCTTAAGAAAAGGCAGCAATCTTAATATGCCAAGTTTCATTAAAACAATTTAACCTCGCTTAGCAACCTGGTTGCTAAGTAGCAACATCAAGAGGTGTTTTGGCGTTGTATAATTAACACAATGCCGACAAATAAGGATTTAAAAAAATTTTACGACAAAGTTTATAAAAAAGGGGAGCGGAAGCATTATACCCCTCTTTTGTTTTCGGGCGACAAGGTGCCTCCGGCAAAGCTTGAGGTTTTGCGCGAAATTTCTTGGAAGGGAAAAACGGTGCTTGATGCAGGGTGCGGAACTGGCGAGCTCGCCAGTCTTATTGCCAAAAAAGGAGCAAAAAAAGTGGTCGGCGTTGATTATTCGGACGACGCTATCGCTGTGGCCCAAAAAAGCTGGGTAGCGCCAAATTTGGAATTTTTGAAAAAAGATATAAACGGTATAAAAGAAAAATTTGATGTTGTTGTGTCGCTGGGGACCTTGGAGCATTTGGATGAACCTCTTAATGCTTTAAAAAAATTAAAAAGCTTTTTAAATCCAAAAGGCTCATTGATTATCACATGCCCAAATTGGACCAATCCGCGCGGATATATTCTCCAAACTCTGCGCCAGCTTTTTAACGCCAAAATCACGCTTGCCGATATCCATTATTTTTCGCCTTTGGATTTCCAAAATTTCGCAAAAAAGCTCGGTATGAAATTAACATGGCGCACCGCGGACCACGACTGGGCGCAGGGCGAAAAACTTGTGGCGGATTTTAAAAGAAGATTGCCCAATGTTTTACTCAAAGACAAAAAATTTACAACAAACCCTCTTTTGGTGGCGCAATTTATAAGCTGGATAGAAAAAACAATAGTTCCGATTGAGTCGAATCCGCCAGCTGGCGGACCTCATTCCGGCGCGGTAGGGCTTTATCATTTTAAGCTACTCCCCTCGAAGCTTTAGCGAAGCGGGGGAAACAATAACCAATAAAAATCGTTCTACAAAAAGGACGGATTTTTTCATTTCGGAGGCACTTTGAGAACAATAAAACGTATCCCAAAATTTAATTTCAAAGACCTTTTTGTTTTTGAAAAGGCAAATAATCATCAGGGAGATGTTGAACATGGGAAAAAAATAATTCGAGAGTTTGCTGGAGTGGCAAAAGAATTTGGAATACGCGCCGCGATAAAATTGCAATTCCGAGAACTCGATACTTTTATCCACCCGGCGCACAAAGGTTCTGCGAACAACAAGCATATTCCGCGATTTGAGCAGACCAGGCTTAGCGAAGAACAATTTGCGGAGCTAGTGGCGGAAATAAAATCAAACGGCATGATTTCCATGGCGACTCCTTTTGACGAGCTTTCTGTCGATATGCTGGAGCGTTTGGATGTTGAGGTCATTAAAATTGGAAGCTGTTCGGCTTCCGACAGGCCTCTTTTGGAGCGAATCTCAAAATCAGGCAAGCCGGTGATTTGTTCTGTCGGCGGGCTTCCGCTTGCCGATGACGATATCGCGTATCGCGACAAGGAAGGAATGGTAAACGTCGACTGGCTTAATACCTTTTTCAGGAAGCGCTCAGTTGATTTCGCGCTCATGTACTGCGTTTCTATTTATCCAATGCCGGTAGAATACGCGAATTTGCAAAAAATCGCGCGGATGAAATCGCGGTATCCGGATTTAACGGTGGGATTTTCCACACACGAATCCCCGGACAATACGAGTTTTATCGGCCTTGCTTACGCAATGGGCGCTCGAATGTTTGAAAAGCATATTGGAATTGCTACCGATACCATAAAGCTCAACGCTTATTCCGCTACGCCAGAGCAAGTTCGCTCATGGCTCAAAGCGTATAAAGAAGCGAGAGCTGCCTGCGGTTCGGGCGGAGATGTTTTTTGCGCGCAGGAAATTCAGGACCTCCGTTCTTTGATGCGCGGAACTTATTTTTCTCGCGCGATTAAAAAAGACAATCTCATTAAACGGTCCGATGTTTTTTTTGCGATACCCATTGATAACAGCCAAATGCCCAGTGGTATTTTTGCGGAAGGATTGACTGCCGATAGAGACTACACTGAAGGCGAAGCTTTGCCGATGTTGCTTGGGGAAAGAAAATCAAGCCATCGCGATATTATCTTCAACGCAGTCAATACGGTAATAGGAATGTTGAATGAAGCAAAGGTTGCGGTCGGTGAGGATATAAATGTAGAACTTTCACATCATTACGGTTTGGACAGATTCAGTGAAATTGGCTGTATTTTGATTGAATATATAAAAGACGAAGAATACGGCCTCAAAATAATCGCGCAGCTACCTGGGCAGTGGAATCCAGAGCATTTCCACAAAAAGAAAAAGGAAACTTTTAGAATTCTTCACGGAGAATTGAAGATATGGATTGAAGGAAGAGAATTTATCCGGAGGGCCGGAGAAACCATAACTATCCACCGGGGCAAAGGCCACTCATTTGGAACTGAAACCGGCTGTATTTTTGAAGAGATTTCAACAAAGGATTGGCCGAATGACTCTTATTATAAAGATCCTGAAATTGCCAAATTGCCGAGAGATTCTAGAAAAACTTATCTCCAAAATTGGGGAAGATATCAATTTGACTAGTATACGGCTCCGCAACTTGCGGAGCCTTTTTGTTGTTTAATTTTATTATGAAAGTCTATGCAATTATTCCCGCGCGCGGGGGTTCAAAGGGAATTATCGGCAAAAATGTCAAATTGCTTGCTGGCAATCCGTTAATTGGATGGACCATTGAAGAAGCGAAAAAGTCTAAGTATATTTCACGCATTGTTGTAAATACGGACGATGAAAAAATCGCCGAAGTTGCCAAGGTTTTTGGGGCAGAGATTTTTATGCGCTCGAAAAATTTGGCGGAAGATCTGACAGAAGATTTGCCGGTTTTTACGCATCACCTTTTGGAACTCAAAAAATTAGGAGATTTACCCGATATTGTGGTGGATTTGCGCGCCACAGCTCCATTGCGTTCTGTTGATAGAATAGATGAAGGAATAAGATTACTGATTAAGGCTGGAAAAGAAAAAGCGGATTCTGTGCGGGCTGTATCGTCTGCCGCAAAGCATCCATACAAGATGTGGAAAATAAATTCTATCGGATTTTTAAATCCGCTTTTCACGGAAACAGAAGACGGGCTTAAAGAACCATTTAATGCTCCCCGCCAGATTCTTCCTAAAATTTACCAAAACAACGGAGCAATGAACGCCTTTTGGCCGGAAACTATTTTAGAAAAAAAATCGATGACAGGAACTAAAATCTTGGGGCTTGCGATGGAAGATTGGGAATCTATAAATATCGATACGGAACTTGACTTTAAACTGGCAGAGTATATAATAGAGCGCAGATTGAAAGCCCGCCTACGCTAAGGCTACAGCGAGGCAAAGGAGAATAAAAGTGAGAGTAAAAATTATTGGCGCGGGGAGTATAGGAAATCACCACGCGAAAGCGTGCCGGACAATGGGCTGGGATGTAGATGTTGTGGATAGCGGTTTAATGGCACTAACGCGTATGAGGGATGAAATCTATCCTCAGCGCTACGGGAAATGGGACGGCTTAATAAATCTTTATGATACAAATTTGCAGTATAGGGGTGGATATGACATCATAATGATTGATACTCCCCCGGATGTGCGTATGAAGTTGGTGTTTGAGGCGTTGAAAGAAAGGCCAAGATTGTTGCATCTTGAAAAACCTATTTGTACGCCATTGTTGTTAAAAGAACCGTTGCCGAGTTTTTATGCTGACTGGCACATTCAGCATCCAAGTTGCATGGTTACGGTTGGGTATAATCATGCGGTTTCCAAAAGTATTGAAAAAGTTATTGAAATTATAAAAAGCGGGGCAATTGGTAAAGTTATTACAATTGATGTTGAATTTCGTGAACACTGGGAAGGAATTTTTAAAGCCCATCCGTGGCTCAAAGGTCCTGAAGATTCGTATTTGGGGTATTGGGAACGCGGAGGGGGGGCTGGAGGAGAACATTCTCACGCTTTGCATTTGTGGATGTATCTTGCGCATATTGCGAATTTTGGCGCTGTTGCAAAAGTAAAGTCGGTGTTTGATATGGTTGGAAATTATGACAGAGTTGCGGCATTTGTTTTAAAAACTTCAAACGGTAATGTTGGTAGAGTTGTCCAGGATGTTGTTACAAAACCTCCGCGAAAATGGGCTAGAATTCAAGGGACCAAAGGATTTGTTGAATGGGTTTGTAATGGATGGGATAATGGCTTGGATGGGGGAGATCTTGTTTGTTGGCAGACTGAAGAAAATTGCGAACATAAACTAGAAATAATAAAAACCCGCCAGGATGATTTTTTATGGCTGATGCAGCACTACGACAATTTGCTTGCGGGGCGAGCGGTTTATAAAGATTCGCCTCTACATATTGATTTGGGTTTGGAAGTTATGAATATTTTATATAATGCGTATAAAGGTTAGCCCCAAGGGGCTAACCTTTTTGTTTTTAAAAAGTTAAATAGATAATGGTAAAGAAACGGACAATCTGCGTGGTAAACGGCAAAAGAGGAGGGTTTAACGCGCTTTTGCCGACTATGAAAAGGATCGCGCAAGACCCGGCGCTTCGTCTGCAGGTGGTTTTAACCGATATGCATCTTTCCAAAATGTTTGGGCGTACGCTGGATTACGCAAAAAAATGGATAAAAATAAGCGCCACAGTTGATATGGCGCAAACAGGAGCTTCTTCGCGGGAGCGTACGGAGGCATTGGGCAGGGGGCTTACCGGATTTGCAGAAACTTTCTCTAAGTTAAAACCGGATGCCATTTTGCTTTTGGGGGACCGGTCGGAAACTCTCACGGCGGCTTTTGCCGCTCTTCAATTGCGTATTCCCGTTGCGCATATTCAGGGCGGAGAAATTTCCGGAAATATCGACGGCATTCAGCGCCACGCAATAACAAAGCTTGCCCACATCCACTTTACTGAAACCAAAAAAGCGAAAGATATTGTGGAAAAATTGGGCGAGGAGAGCCGGCGAGTATATTTTGTGGGAGCTCCATATATTGATTTTATAAAACAAAAACTATACACGCCGGAAAAAGAGGTGAGAAAAAAATTCGGCTTAGGATCCAGGGAAAAATTTTTAGTTGTATTGCAGCATCCGGTTACAACTGAGCCTGAACAATCTTACGGCCAAATGAAAAAAACTCTTTCCGCCGTCAAGAAAACAGGACTTCGGGCAATTGTGGCGTATCCATGTTCCGACCAGGGGTATCAGGGGGTTATTGATGCAATAGAGGAGATGGGGGGTGGAGTTAGTAACAGTCGGTTTTTGGTTTACCGCAATATCCCCGCCGAAGATTTTATAGGGCTTGAGGCATGCGCTTCGGTTTTGGTGGGAAATTCAAGCGCAGGCATTTATGAGGCGCCTTATGTGTACTGCCCGGCGGTAAACATCGGCAGGCGCCAAGAAGGCAGAGAAAGGGAAAATAACATAATTGATGTACCGCATGATGTTTCGGCGATTGTGTCTGCTGTAAAAAAAGCCGCAGGCCTTGATTTTAAGAAGCGCATCAAGCCAAAAGGCATTTACGGCGACGGCAAGGCGTGCGAAAGAATTATCAGAACTCTCAAATCTATTCCTTTCGACAAAAAACTTTTTGAAAAGAAACTAGTTTTTTAGTAGTTATAATAATATGGCTAAATACCAGTATCGGAGGCGGGTTATTTTAAATAAAAACGGAGTAGAAGCCGTGCTTATTACCTGGCCAGCGGGGTCAGAAAGTTTTTTCCACGACCATGGGAAGTCCCACGGGGTTGTCCGCGTGCTTAAAGGTAAAATAAAAGAAGAAGTTTACGCGAAAAAAGACAAGAAGTTTTTAAAAGAATCCGTTTTTAAAAAAGGCGAAACCTGCATTGAGACCCCGGATATTATCCACAAAATGTCCAATCCGTTCAAAACCGAGGCTGTTTCAATGCATTTGTACGCGCCGAATTTAAAAATGAAAACATACAAAATATAATTCCCCAACTATAGACAAACTTTATTTGATGTGGTAAGTCTTAAGTTGGGTTTTTGAACGTTGAAAATCCTATTTTTCCAACAGGAGGTGTTTCGTGGGAAAATTTGTCAACGATACTCTTATTGTGGTGCCTATTTTTGTAAAAGAGCATGACCAGGATTTGGTGGATAAAATTCGAGAGCTTGCTAATGTTGGAACTGTTTATGTTGTTAATCAGGGTAAGCGTTTGGACTTTGGCGAGACTCCAAAACAAAAGGGAAAATTTGATCAAATTGAAGTTTTTCATATGTTAAAGCCAGCAGGAATTTGGGGCGCGCTTGAGGAAGCGTTTAAGCAAATCGTTGTTTATAGCGGCGGCGGAGTGCATGACCATATGTTTTTCCAACAATCTCCAGACTATGTGATACTTAACCTTGCGCCGAAACTTTTTGATGCCAAAATTTGTGAAAGAATAATGGTTCCGACTTCTTTGGTTCGATGCCATCATATAGTTGGCGTTCGCAATGATATTGCGGCATCTTTGGGGAGCAAACAGAGGGCGTATCTTGAGTGCTTCTTTTCCACGCTTGCCGGAATTGTTTTGGGAAATAGCCAAGCGTTTTCTAGAGATGGTTTTACCGGCCTTCATCTGCTTTCATTTGAACGCTATGCTGCGAGCGATTGGGCGTGGGTAGAGGCGCAAAAAGGCCAACAGCCGTGGGGAGGCGCTTTGATTACCCAAATTCAAAGTTTTCAAATGAACGCTTTGATTTGTGAAGTTCAGATTGATACGCGCGATGCGCAAAGAACGTGGCCATCAACTCTCGGGGACGATGAAAGGAAGGCTGTTTTTGCAATGTTGGATAAATGCCGAAAATTACCAATTTTTACTAGCGTTGCTAAAAAGGATATTCAATCCGCATTTGAACAATTTGGCTACGATTTTGTTCATCAAGGTTTTTTAAATGACAAGAATGTCCAGGATTTAATAAAAGAAATTCAAATTTTGTTTAACGATTACAACAAACAATCACCGCTAGGTCCTTTTTTGGCAATTTAGACAACAACCCTACCTTTTACGGTAGGGTTTTTTCGTGACTTTTTTAGCTGAAAAATGTTTAATAACTATTATGAAAATTCTAATTACCGGCGGGTCGGGGTTTATCGGCTCGCATTTAATTGAGGAATTAAAAAACCACGGACACGCTGTAGCGTCGCTGGATATTAAAGATCCACGCGAACGCATGGAAGATGTTGAGTATATAAAAAATGATTTTTGTAAATTCGATGAGTTACTGAATCATTTGAATAATTTTAAACCAGAAGCTATTGCGCATTTAGGCGCCGTGCCATCTGTCAAAAAATCCATTGATGTTCCAATGGACACCATGCGCAACAATGTTGAGGGAACTTATAATGTTTTAGAAGCTGGAAGACAGGGGGGTGTGAAACGGATGGTTTTAATTTCTTCCGGGGCTACGTATGGCAAGACAGCATTTTCATATTCCGGAAAACCGCTTCCGGAAAATGTTGCGCTTGCGCCATTAAATCCATACGGGCTTTCAAAGATGATGCTCGAAGATATGGGGCGCGTTTGGGCAAGCAAGGAAATTTGGCAAGGGACAGACACAATATCGCTTCGATTTTCGAATGTATTTGGTCCTCGCCAGCCAAGGGACGCGGCTTACGCTTCGTGCGTTGAGCGTTTTATGCACCAATGGCGGACAAAGGAGCCGTTTACTGTGGTGCCAGATGGACATCAAAGGCGTGATTTGGTTTTTGTAAAAGACGTTGTTCGCGCTATCAGGTTGGCATGCGAAAGCCAGCAAAATTTTAACGGGGAAGCCGTAAATATCGGCAGTGGAAAAAACTATTCAATTTTGGAAATTGCCGACTTGATTGGCGGAAAAGAACACCCAAGAATTTTTATGGAAAAGCGGGTTGGCGAAATCCGCGAGACTTTGTTTGATATTTCTAAAGCCCAAAAATTGCTCAATTGGCAGCCAGAAGTATCTTTTGAAGAGGGAATTGCGAGTTTGAAACAAGAAAGCTGACAAATTTGTTAAAATAATTGTATGCGTATATTAGTTTTAGGGGGGGATGGATATTTGGGGGGGCCTACGGCGATGCATTTTGCCAAAAAAGGGCACGAGGTTGCTATTGCCGATAATTTATCAAAAAGATTTTGGGAAGCGGAGCTTGGCGTTGCCCCGTTATTTCATATACCCCCTTTGCCAAAACGGGCGCGGGCATGGAACGAATCCGGAGAAAAACAAATCAAAGTTTTTGTGGGCGACATAGCGCACAACCACAGGTTTGCTTATTCTATTTTTGAAGATTTTCGCCCGGAGGCGGTTATTCATTATGCCGAACAACCTTCCGCGCCATATTCCATGTGGTCGCGCCTTCATGCTGTAAACACTCAAGTAAATAATGTTGCAGGCACGTTAAATGTTCTTTTTGCAATGAGGAAATTCACTCCAGACGCGCATTTGATAAAACTTGGTACGATGGGAGAGTATGGTACTCCGAATATCGATATCGAGGAAGGTTGGATCAATATCGAGCACAACGGTCGGAAAGACAGAATGCTTTTTCCCAAACAACCCGGTTCTTTTTATCATCTAAGCAAAGTTCACGATAGTCACAATATCGAATTTGCCTGCAGGGTTTGGGGAATCCGCTCAACAGACCTCAACCAGGGCGTGGTGTATGGAACGGATACAAATGAAACTGAACTTCATAGCGATTTAATTACGAGTTTTCACTACGACCATGTTTTTGGAACCGCTCTTAATCGTTTTGCCACGCAGGCGGTAGCAGGGATTCCGCTTACCGTTTACGGCACGGGGGGCCAAAAAAGGGGATTTTTGAACATTAAAGATACGCTTGCGTGTGTAGAGCTTGCGGCGCTAAATCCCGCAAAGCCTGGGGAATTCCGCGTATTCAACCAATTTACCGAAACATTTTCAGTAATGGATTTAGCAGAAAGGGTAAAGAGGGCGGGAGAGTCTTTGGGGCTTTCGGTAAAAATAGAAAACCACCCGAATCCTCGGGTGGAAAAAGAAGAGCACCATTACAACCCAAAAAATACATCTCTAATGTCGCTGGGGCTTAAACCGCACTATCTTTCGGATGATTTTGTCCGCGGGATGGTAAAAAAAATACTCTCCGCGAAAGAGAGTATTGACCACCATGTTGTCCACCCGACAATTACATGGAAGCAAAATTAAAATGCAATAAGAATTGCCCCCGACCATCGCGGCCGGGGGATTTTTTATTCTAGCGTTGTTACGCTTCTTAGCATTTTTGTTACGTTATATTTGCTCAAAAGCCGGGCTGTTCCCACAGAATCTTTGCCGTATCTTTCCAAGTTGTCGTTTATCATTCTTTTTTGTGATTCGTCGTGGAAAAATCTCAATTTTTTGCCAGCTGGCAGAAAAGCCGCGCTCGGCACATCGAAATTAAATGTTTCTTCAAAAATCAAATCAGTTTCCAAAAAGCGATTTTTTTTCAAAAGGCAGTACTTCCGTAATTCCTCAAAATACTCTGTGTTCAGAGGCGAATTTTTCAGCAATTTCCGCCCGCTTTCAAAAGCAAAATTAATTATTTCATCCACCGCTTCCATAAACGCAAGAGCTTTGAAGCGGTAAATCATATTGCTGCCGTGCTTGCCGTTGGCGTATTCAGCTATCGCTTCTGTGGTTTTTGCGCGCTCTGCCAGTTCTTTTTCATCTTCCGAAAGCTCTTCGGTGGTTTCTTTTTTGAAATCTTCGAATATTTTTTTGAGTTTCGGCGGAAATTCGTTTCCGCGTTCGAATATTGCAAAAATCAAATCAAAGGCTTTGACGGCGCGTGATTTTAAAAATTCCATAAGCTCTAAAAGAATGCTGTCGTTGTAAAATACTTCTATCGCTAAATGGAACAGCCTCATTTCCAAGTATTCTTCAAAAGTTAAATCTTTGGTAGACGTGCAGATTTCTTCAATTTCCACGCTGCAAATCGGCTCTTCGCTGCCAAACGGATAAACTCCGAAGCATTGCGACATTACACGAAATCCTGTTTTCATTTCAAATTTTCTGCGGGTTTCTGCGTCCGACATCTCAACTCCCATCAGCATCATCAACGGATAGTTTCTTATAAGCTGGAATCCGGAATCCAAAAGAATTTTATTTGTTTCAATATGTGTTTTTTTGGAATCTCCCGGCATTGCCAAAATAGACTCTGAGTAGACATTGCTTCCCAGTTCTCTCGCTTTTTGCGCGAGTTCCATAAGCTGGTCCGCTTTTATGTTGGATCTTTTGATATTTTCCAAGACATTTTCGGAAAGCGATTGCACGGCTCCAGATAGCCGCAAGGCCCCGTTTACATTTTTGGCGACTCGTAGAACTCTTTCTTTTTGGTTTTTTCCGGTGGCCACATGGATATATTCCGGCCAACCGAATTCCTGCTGGGCTTTGGCAATGGCGTCGCCGATTTCTTCATCTTCCCTATACATTCCGAAATTAGAATCAACTATATGCAAAGCGTGGATTGTGCGGTGTTTGTGTTCTGCGATATACCGCAGTTCATTGTAAATTGTTTCAGCGGACCTTCTATTTACTTTGTTGTAGTATGACAATCCTTCCACGCAGAAAGTGCATTGAAACGGGCACCCGCGATTGCATTGTATCATTGGTTCGATTCCGGGTTCGAAAAATTCATCCAGAATTCCAGAAAGATAAGGCGACGGTATTTCGTCCAGATTTTTTACCCGTTCAGCCGGAGGTCCGCCGACAAATTTTCCGTCGAACATGAAATGGCATCCAAGAGGTTTTTTTGATTTTGAGGTTTCTATGTCAAACTCGCTTTCATGCAAAATTTTTAAAAGTTCTGTAAATCCAACTTCTCCTTCTTTGTAAACGTAGAAATCAACCAAAGGATATTTTCTCAGGAAATTTTCCTGTTCTTTTGCGTTTGTGGGATAATTCGGCCCACCGAAAATTATTGGGACTTTAGGATTTTTTCTTTTTATTCTTTCGGCAAAGCTGTACGATAAGTCCAAGTTCCACATATAATTGCTGAAAGCAACCGCAGGCGGCAAATCGCTTATTAGATAATCGGCGAGTTTCCCAGGATATTTACATATTTTAAAATCAAAATTTTCTGAAACTGGCAAATGCGATTTCGCGTATGTTGCCAAGCAGGCTACAGGATACGGCATGCAGTTAAGCGCAATTGTTTTGTAGGTATGGGTTAAGTCGCATATCAGTATGGTAGTTTTCATTTTTGCCCATTTTAATGTGTTCTGCGTCTTACTATAAAAGAAACTGCGCATTTTTTCAAGAGTTAAATGATGTATGAATATGAAGATTTTGGGTATTGTAACCGCCCGCGGAAGTTCCAAAAGAATTCCCAAAAAAAGCATAACTCCTGTTTTGGGGCGCCCGGCGATGGCGTATGTTTGCGACGCATTTAAAAAAAGCGCATTGGTTAACCGTTTTCTTGTGGATACCGATAGCGCGGAAATGGCGGAGGTGGGCAGGCAAAACGGCGCCGAAGTGGCGTATATGCGTCCTAAAGAACTTGCGCAAGATTCGACAACTCATGTGGATGTTTTAAAAAACGCCGTTAAAACTCTAAAAGAAAAAGAAAATTATGAACCGGATATTATTTGCTTAGTCCAGCCGACTTCGCCTTTGGTAAAAACAAGCCATATAGACGAATCAATAAAATTGCTTTTGGATTCCGGGGCGGACAGCGTTGAAGGAATATTTGCTGTGCCGAAAATTTTCCATCCGCACAACGCGAGGTATATCGATGCCGGCGGATTTACCAAATTTTTATTTCCCAAAGAGCACGCGGAATTTAAAAACGGCAAGAAGCTCCCTCGGGTATACGCTATTGGCACAGTAATCGCGTTTCGTCCGAAAAATTTATGGGAAACAAACACAGTACAAGGAGCAAAAAGTAAGGCGCTGATAATCGAACCGCAAACTGCGATTGATATCGATGAACCAGCAGACGTTGTAGTAGCAGAGGCAATGTTGAATTGGACAAATTCGTGATAGTGTGATAAGAATTTTTTAGGTTTTGTTTTGAAAAACTAGGAGGTGTTTGGTGAAGCTTTTGGTTTTTGGACAGGATATGGGGCAAGCCAAATCATTGGCTAGAGTTGTTGTTGAAGCGCTTGACAGAGCACACTCTGTGCGGTCAGTTCTTTTTAACAATATATTGAGCGCGTATGACGCAATTAAATGCGAATTGGGTTTTTCTTCCGCGATTTCATCCGGGAGATGAAAATTTTAAAAAAGGGTATTATGATAGTTTTCTTGATCATATTTCACTGCGCTGGGCGCAATCATCGCTGTTTAAAAACATAAGTGATATTCTTCCCGCGGCAGATTTGGTAGTCAGTTTGTTTTCTACTGTCGGCATTGAAGCCGTTTACAAGCGTAAGCGCGTGATTGATTATTTGCCTCCGTATGTGTGCGATAGGTTGGAAGAATTGACCGGCGAGCGGACATGGAATCCGGCGGAGTTGGGAGCCACCCAAAAAGCTGATTCGGAGGAAACATTGATTAAATCCATAAAATATCTTTTTAGTGAAAAAGGATTTGCAGAATTGCAAAAAAACCAAGAGAGGTTTTATCCTACGCTTCAAGCGGGCGATTCCGCAAGAAAAATTTTAGAGACCATCGAAAGTGTGAAATAAGTCTCAGGCCCAGGCGTAACGCCGGGGCTTTTTGTTTTGCGAGACGGGGGTATTTCAATTTTTATTAAATATGGTTAATATTAAAATATGTCTTCAACTATAGTACCTGTAGAAAAAAAGGAATATGTCCGACTCAAAAGACTGGACGACTCTTTTGGGAAATTGTTTAACTATTTTATTGAACTTTCTGAAATATGGGAAGCAAGAAAGCAAATAAAAGAAAAAAAGACAATTCCGCAAGAAAAGCTATTCAAAAAGATCCGCTAAAATTTGCCGAGCGCTTGGTTGAGCCACGGGAGGGGGCATTTCGCTTTCGCGTTGGAAATTATCGCATCAAATTCGATGTCGAAAATAGCAAGATTTTCGTTTTAAACATAAAGAAAATGGATAAAGCTTATTAAATACACAGCATCAATATATTGTTTTTACTAACGTTCTTTGAACGGCCGTCCAAAGAACGTTAGTAGACAAATTTTGGAGGATGTGGTAGGAATGACTTGGGTGTTTTTTGAACCCAAAAACACAAAAACAGATAAACATGGAGGTGTAAAAATGTGGCTCTGGTTTTCTCTTGCCGCTGGGTTTTTTAGGACTGTAAAAGATATTCAATTTAAAGATATTTTATCTGAAGCAAATTCTGTTGAGGCGCTTTTTTGTTTTTACATTTTTATGGCGATTTTTATCGCCCCCGTTGCTTTTTGGCATTGGAAGAATAAAAACAAAAAAGGAGAGTCAGTCTGTGTTTCTCCAAAAACTGCGCTTCTTGCGGTTACGGCGTCCGGCTTAGTCAATGTCGCGGCCTACTATATATTTATGGAATCGCTTAGGGCATCGGAATTTTCAACTTCGACCGCGTTGCGGAATCTTGTGCCGATGTTTGCATTATTTTTTGGAGTAAAAGTTCTAAAAGAAAAAATCGGACCTATGTTGATTTTTGGAACCACCTTGGTTGTTTTGGGAGTGGTATTGGTGCATAGCCAAGAAGGTTTTGGTTTTACTGAAATGATTTACTCAATTGCCACAAAACCATCTTTGCTTGCGATATTAAGCGCGGCTATGTTTGCTGGATGCGCTACGTTTGATAGGTGGGGTACTGCCAAAACTTTTGGAGGACTAGATTCAGTGATTTACACTGCAACCCTTTTTTCCTTTGTAGCTTTTGGATACGCGATTTTAAATTTGATATTGGGTAGCATGAACGAAGCTGTTTCATTGATTCAGATGTATTGGGATAAACTTTTATTTGTAGGTTTGTTTGGGGCTCTGGGCGGTTTTTTTACAATCAAGGCTTTTTCTGTAGGTGAAATTATAAAAGTTGTGCCAGCCTTGCGTTCGCAGGTTTTGTTCAGCGTTATTATTGGCGGGCTGTATTTTGAAGAATCTTCGCTGGTCCTTAAAATAGTCGGTGGCGCGGTTTTGGTTTTGGGAATAGCCCTTATTGCCATGCCTCCTAAAAAATTAAAATCTCAAGATTAAAGACAAAAAATTTTAAAACGCAAGTTGAAACTTGCGTTTTTTTTTGTTGTTATAGAATGTATAAATATGGCAAAAAAGGTAAAATTAGGAACAAAATGGGTAGGGGAAGGGGAGCCCATGTATATTATTGCGGAAGGCGGGTTAACCAATTGGGGTGATATTGAATTGGCAAAAAAGCAAGTTGACGCGGCTATGGCGGCGGGGGCGGACTGTATAAAATTCCAGGCCCAGACCACGGAAGCGCTGGTATCCAAAAAGGTGGATCCGTATTGGTACAGCCGTCTTAAATACAAAGAACTTTCTTGGGACAACTTGCGAGAACTTCGTGACTATTGCGATGTCAGAAATATTGATTTTTTTGTGACAGCCCACACGGATGTTGATTTGGATTTTCTGGACAAGGAATTAAACATTCCATTTGTAAAAGTGGGCTCTGGGGAATCTATAAACTATGATTTTTTGAAAAATGTCGGGTCGCGCGGAAAACCGGTAGTTATTTCTTTGGGTTTGCATATGACAGATGAAGAAGTTTTAAAATCAATTAAAACCTTGGAAGACGCTGGTACAAAAGACATTGTAGTGCTTCATTGCAACACTGTTTATCCGACTCCGCCGGAAATAAACCATTTAAGCTACATTACTCATCTAAAAAAATTGCTTCCGGACTATCCAATTGGATATTCCGATCATACTGTCGGCTGGCATATTCCTCTTGCGTCTGTGGCGCTTGGAGCAAGGGTTTTAGAAAAACATCTTTCGTTTGATAAATCAGATATGCGTTCGTTTGATTGTCCCGGATCTTGCACACCCGAGGACCAAAAATTAATGGTAAAGCAAATCAGGGAGGTTGAAGCCGCATTGGCCCAGCCAACCGATCTTCGAAAGCAGAAAATTGAAAACGCCCGTCTCTGGGCCCAGCAAAGTATTGTTGCTGGAAAAGCAATTTCTGCCGGAACTAAAATAACTCGCGACCTGCTTATGTTCAAGCGCCCCGGCAAAGGCGGGCTTGCGCCCGATATGGCGGAAAAAATAATAGGAAAAACAACTAACGCGCCAATAGAAGAAGACGAACAAATCCAACTTGAGCATCTTACTTAGCAACCTGGTTGCTAAGTAGTTATCTTCCGCTCCTTCTGGCCATTGTTGAAGCGGTTTTGAGCATTATTGCCAGGTCCATCACTATGGACCTGTTTTTTATATAGTAGAGGTCATATTGGAGCTTTTCTGGCGCATCTTCCACGGATGCGTCATTTTGCATGCTTATTTGCGCCCAGCCGGTGATTCCTGGACGGGTAAGCAGCCTGATTTCATAAAATGGGATTTTTTTCTTTAATTCATCAACATAATGCGGGCGTTCTGGCCTTGGGCCAACGAACGACATTTCACCCTTAAATACATTTATAATTTGCGGCAACTCGTCCAAATAAGTTTTGCGCAGTATTTTGCCCACTCTTGTATGCCTGGCGTCATCGCCGGTTCCCTTGAAGCCATCCGTTTTGTCAGCGTCTTTTACCATTGAGCGGAATTTTATAAATTCGAAAATTTTTCCGTTTTTTCCGACTCTTTTGTGTTTATAAAACACCGGACCGTTTGAATCGAGTTTTATGAGTATTGCGATAAATGGAGTGGTAGCGGCAAATACGGCTCCCAAAAAAAGCGCAATTACTAAGTCCAAAATTCTTTTTGCCATCTCAAAAGGCCGTTTGTTTATTTCCGCAAGATTTTCCAAAAACCACGATTTGTTTATTAGCGACGTCGGCACCTTTCCCATTATTGATTCGAAAAATTCAGAGAATTTTTCAATGGTTACTCCGTACGGCAATACATCGTATAAGATTTTTACCAAATCCTCGTTTTGAAGAATATTAGGTTCTACAACAACAAGATTTATTTTGTTTTCATGAATAAACTTTTTGGCCGAATTATGGTCAAGTGAACCGGTTTGGAATATTCCGGCTACATTATAGCCAAATGCCGGTCTGTCTTTGAGTAATTTCGAGAATTGCTTGGTTTCTTCCGTGGTTCCGAAAAATAATACCGTTATTTTGTTGCTTTTGGACACGATTTTTAAAAAGTACAGCCTCCACAAAGCAAGCAGGGCGGAAACAATAATTACATCCAAAAATAAGTTTGTTTTCGGCGTAATGCTGAAGTAGGATATAAAATAAAATAGCGCTGTTGCTGTTATTCCCGAGATTGCCATTGAAGAAAATGTAAGCTGGGCTATTTGATACCTTCTTGTCGGAGGAAACTTTTCCCAATCGTACATTCCCGCGCTGTAAAATATCAAAAGCCAGAGAGCATGAACCCACAAAAACGGGTAAAAATGCAGATCCCAGCGTTCCGCAAACCCATACTTTATAAAAAGCGTAATTTCTAGCCCCGCGTAGAATATGACTATGTCTCCCAAAGCCAGGATTATTTTTTTGTGTTTGGCGCTGAACATTATTGTTAATATAACTCAATTCGGGTAGCATATGTAGCATGTCAGAGAGCAGTTTAAATACGGCGGTAAAGGCTCTTAAAATCGGGCTTTTTTTGCTTCCGCTCGCGCCTCTTATAGTCGGAGGCGGGTTTTACGGTAAAATTTTGCTTCCCGGGGCTGGCGATTTATTTTTTCCATTTATAACCGGCAAAGCATTTTATTTTAGGACAATAATTGAAATTCTTTTTGCTTTGTGGGTTTTTGTGGCATGTTTCGATAAAAGATACCGCCCAAAAGCTACTCCGGCGCTATGGGCGATTATAGCCACGGTTTTTGCTCTGTCGCTTTCTACGGTGTTTGGGGCGAATCCGTACAGAAGTTTTTGGTCCAATTTTGAGCGAATGGAAGGGTTGGTGGGGCATTTGCATCTTTTGGCTTTTTTTGTGGTTCTAACAAGTGTCTTTTTAAGATACGAGGATTGGAAAAAGTTTTTTTCTGTATCTTTGGTGGCGAGTTTTTTGGTTTCTTCCTACGGTTATTTT